>Ga0208379_1000715_pt1 | contig 14093 bp, 25 predicted proteins | sample CryBogCBE02Aug07_FD_184559 | JGI IMG/M metagenome (GOLD analysis project Ga0208379, IMG submission 184559) | Freshwater microbial communities from Crystal Bog, Wisconsin, USA - CBE02Aug07 (SPAdes) | ecosystem: Environmental > Aquatic > Freshwater > Lake | place: Crystal Bog, Wisconsin, USA... | reverse complement strand
ATCACGGACCTAATCCTGATTTTAATAAGGGAGATTTATGACAGAATTAGAACAAGCTGAAGAATGTGTTAAACTAGCAAAAGATGCAATTGAATTTGTATTGCATTGTGCTAATGATGAGCGTAAACTTCTCAAAGAAAAGAATGTTAACGGACATTATGTTAAAGCTCTTAATGAACTTAATGCCGTTAAAGCACATGCAGAAGCTAAATTAAAGAGAGCACAAGCTCTGCTTACACAATAAGGATAAATTATGACTAAGAAACACAGGATTTTAAAAGAAGAATTAGAATATGTTTGTGCACAACGTAATCTAACACTTGCTCGAAAGGCATATCGTACCTTAAAAATTAAAGGCACTGCTACAGAAGAAGAACTCGAACGTGCACAATTGAAAGTAGATGCATGTAAAGAAAAAGCAACAATTGCTAATGAGAATATTTCTAGAGCAGGATTGAGCAAAGGTGCAATATGATTAATAATAGAATTGTTGATCTTGCAGTTAAGGCAGGATTAATCAATTATGTCGATAATGAAACTCCTCGATATTACTTTGTTGATAGCCGTGCAACTCCTACTGATGTAGAAGAGTTTGCTAAATTGTTATTAAAAGATATTTTAGATATTTGTAATAGGGGTGCCGAAACTCAGACTACTAGCGGCGGAGTAGCTATATTAGTGCGGCAACGATTTGGATTAAATGAGCAGTCGTAAGCGAGAAGGTATAGCTCCAAAGATTCTGCAGAATCTTGTGGGAACGGGAGAATCTAATTCCCCTTGGAGGTTCGAATCCTCCCGGCTGCACCAAGGTCACATTATTCGACGAAGAATAAAGGAAAAATTATGAAAAAAATTAAATGGCCCCTTATAGAAAATGCAATTAAATTCAACGATCGTCTTAAATTAAGTTATTTTTTACTTACAAATACGCATTATACTAACGGTCCTAAAGTTAGAGAATTTGAAGCACAATGGGCAAAATGGATCGGAAGCAAACATGCATTGATGGTTAGTTCTGGAAGTACTGCAAATTTATTGTTGTTATCGGCAATAAAAGAAAAATATAATTTAAAAGATGGAGATAAAATTTTAGTTCCAGCATGTACATGGGTTACAAATGTAAGCCCGGTATTTCAATTAGGATTTACTCCTATCTTTTGTGATATAAATCTAGAAAATTTTTCATTTGATTTAACTCATATGAAAGAAATTAAAAAGAAACACCCAGACATTAAAGTTATTTTTGTAACACATTTATTAGGGTTTAGTGCAGAAAATGAAGAATACTCGAAAATATTCCCTAAAGCATTAATTATCGATGATATATGCGAAAGTCACGGTTGTAAGAATATTAATGGAATTAAAAGAGGTTCCGATAGTTTGGCCGCTAGCTTTAGTTTTTATTTCGGACATCATATGACTACAGTTGAAGGCGGGATGGTGAACACAAATGATACCGAGTTATACGAACTCATGCGTATGAAACGAAGTCACGGATTAGCTAGAGAAAGTGGTAATCTAAAAAAATATGCTGATCAGTATTCTGATATTCATCCTCAATTTTTGTTTATAACAGATGGATATAACTTCCGTAGTTCTGAAATAAATGCAGTATTAGGTTTACAGCAGCTTCCTCGACTTGATCGATTTATTGAAGAAAGAAGGCATAATTTCTCTAAATTTATCGAAATTATTTCAAAATACAATAATCTATTTTATCCAATTTATTGGCAAGACGGAAATAGTAATTTTTGTTTACCATTTATTTGTCGAAACAAACATATCTATGAGAAACTTAAACAATTGTTTGATGAAGAAGGAATCGAACATCGTCCTATTGTAGGCGGGAATTTATTAAGACAGCCATTTCTTGAGAAATATAAATTCGGAACAGCGAGAGAAAATTCAAATGCTGATCTACTTAACGATAATGGGCTTTATATTGGAAATAGCCAATTTTTGAATAAAGATAATTTTAAAATTTTAGAAAAAATAATTAAATCATTAAATGATAGTAATCTAATATAAAATCCATATTTTATTAAGTATGCAGATAATGACTTTTTTAAAAATGATAATTACAATGTGTAGGGAGTATTCCTATGGCCAACATTAAATCATTTGATTGGTCGTCTTTAGATAGAAGATCTATTCGATCTTTTCTCAAAAAAACTACAAAAGAAATGGTTAACACCCCGTTAACTCCATTAACATTTACTAAAAAAGTAAGAAAACAAATCAGAAATGCAGGATTACCGATTAAAGTAACCAGTAGTTTTAGTGATAAGACTGAAGAAAATTCCATACATATTGGCGGATTATATGAAAGTTATAAAGATAAGAAAAATACTCGATTTATAACTATAATTTTACAATATAACCCTAATGATAAAAAAATCTACTATTCATATACAAAATTCGATAGACTTTGTACAGCTATTGCAGATACTATCTTACATGAGATTATACATACACGTCAATATCGAAGAAGAAATTATAAATCCATTCCCGGATATGAAAGTTTTGCCGATTCTGGTAAACAAAGGTTAAATCAAGAATATTATGGGCATAATGATGAAATTGATGCTTATGGATTTAATATTGCATGTGTATTGAGAGATCAGTTTAGAGGCAATCATAAAGAAGTTTTAAATTATCTAAATCAAGATTTACATGACCGCCGAATAAAAAAGAATGCCTATACAGATTATCTAAAAGAATTTAATTATGATCATAATCATCATGTGATTAAAAAATTAAAAAAGAAGATAGCTTATTACCTTCCTTATGCTGCATTAGGCAAACCCTATAAAACAACTGACTGGTTAAAAAAATAATAAGTAACTAACCTATAGAGTGTGACTAATGATTATTGATGCTTTTACGTTCTTCAATGAACTAGATATGTTAGAATCTAGATTAAAATTCTTATATCCTTATGTTGATTATTTTGTTATAAGTGAATGTAATTATACCCATTCGGGGAAACCTAAAGAGTTAAATTATTTAAAAAATTTAAATAGGTATAAACCTTATGTTGATAAAATAATATATCTACCTTATATTGTCAGTGAATTAGAATATCAAAAATGGAATTTTAATCAGAGAGAAATATTAGATTTAACATCAGACTATTGGAATATAGAGAGAGCCCAACGAAATCACATTTTATGGGGGATCGAACAATTTCCAGATGATTCTACAATATTCATTACCGATTTAGATGAAGTTATAAATCCTTTTATTTTTCCGGAAGTAATAGAACGAGTTAAACAGCAAGGTCATTGTGCTCTTATACAAAGAATGTTTTATTACAATTTAAATATAGAATCTGCTGTTAGATGGGCATCATGCGGAGTTGCTACTAAAAAAGAAATGTTTGCTCTTGGCCCTAATTACGTTAGATCAAACAGTTATATCGATCCCAATAGAGTAATTTGGGAAGGAGGGTGGCATATGAGTTATTTCATGACTCCTGAACAAATTAAAACTAAATTAGAGAATTTTGCTCATCAAGAATACAACGATGATCGCTGGAAAGATTTAAATAGAATAGAACAATGTATTAATGAAGGTAAAGATTTATTCGATAGAGGAATAAATTGGATTAGAGCTGAAAAAAATAGTTTTCCAGAACCATTTTTAAATATATTTAATAAATGGTTACCTTAAAATCAAAAGATACATTGCACTATTTTTTTTAAGATAATTACAATAAACATTTTCAAAGAAGGTATAAAATGATTAATAAAGGTAAATTAAATATCCCATCAAAAAACGCTCCTCGTACTCCTGTAAATACTGCACCTCCGGTAAACACTACACCAACTGCTCCGCAAGGAGCATATACTGCAACTCCACCACAAGGACGGCCGCCTTCGATTATGATCGCTGTTCCGGCTATGGAAATGGTTAATGCAGAGTTTGCACAGCATCTAGCAATGGCTGCAGCTAACATGGTTGCTAATGGTATTAGAATCAATTGTGCATTTAACATCGGAAGTGTTATTACTATCGCACGTCGTAATCTAACAGATATTTTCTTACAGAGCGATTTTGATTATATTTGGTGGATTGATAGTGATATGAAATTCCCAATCGATGCTCCGATTCGTATGTTAAAGCGAGGTGTGGAAATTGTTGGATGCAATTACCGTCGACGTCGTTTTCCGAATGCTAATTTTACAGGTATGAGCGGAAAGCCCGGAACTTACACCGAATTTCAAACAACTGACAATAGCCCTGCAATGGAACTGATCGATGTTCTTCCTCATGGATGTGTATTAGTTAAGCGTGAAGTTTATGAACGTATTCCACAACCACATTATCTACAAGATTATATTCCAGAAATGAATCTTGAAATTGGTGAAGATATCTACTTCTGCCAGAAAGCACAAGCTGCTGGGTATAAGGTATGGTGTGATCAGGAATTAAGTCGAGAAATTTCGCATATTGGAATTTTCCACTTTAATTACAATTTAAGTGTACAAAAATAATAAAAGGTATTATAATGTTTGATAGCATTGAAATCCGTAAAGTAAAAAATGGTGTTATTGTTACCTTACGAAATGTAGACGATGATGACACTGAATATGTTTATGATACAGACAGAAAAGCTATTAAATTTATTAAAGATCTTTTAGATCGTAAAAAAGAAAGTAGGGATGAATGAAAAAAGAGTATGATATTAAAGATCGAGTCTGGATTCATTTAGGTGAACAGACTCTAATCGAAGGTCGAGTAGTGGAAATAATTGACCTAGAACATTTAGATGAGGGATATAGTAGAGATCGAGAGCTATATGTTATTGAGATCTCTACTCCGATCGAACCAGTATACGAAGTTCGCAATTACGAACAAATTAGCCCAGATGCTGATGGTCCTATTATGATCTATCGTAACCTACAAGGTGTTGTTGCTGCTAATAGACTGTTAAAAAAGGTGGGGGTGAAACTTCCTGATAATGCAGCAACAGCACCTCCTCCGACTGAAGATAGTGCTCCTAAAAAGAAACATCGATATTACAAGAAGAAAAAACACTATCACCAATGAGCAAAATAACTTATAAATTCGACGAAGAGAATAATAAGATATTAGAGTTTAGAAAAGTAGTAGTTCATAAAATTAAAATAATGGGGCATTCGCCCGATCCAAATGTAGAAATTGCTGCCACTCTTCACGAGTGGCAGCAAACTCCTGCTGGACAGTTTGTAATGAAAAATGCCATAGATACCATAGATATTAATTGGACACATTATTTAGAATTTAATTCATATAGTTACATTTACTATGTAGTTGCCACAATGGAAGCAAAAAAACTAACAGAATACCGGTTAAGATTTGACAATTCCTTTGTTAAATAGTATTATTAAGTATGGCTTATCACTCAAATTACTGGAGTTGTTCGAAATTTGCTAACTGGCTTCGAGGCAGTACTAAGCCCGAGGCATTATCTAGTGCAGAATGGAAAGAATGGCGTAAGGAAAGTTTTAATAAACATCCTATACGCTACTGGCTTGCTGAAGACGGATTAGATCATTTACAGAATTTCCTAACATGGCCATTAAAAAAACTTAATGATATTAGATACTATATTAATAATCGCTTTATTATTCGTAGCCATGCACTTACTTCTCATCCTAAAGACTGTAAGAGAGGCGAATATAATGGACTTAGTTATCGTATATTGCCATGTTTATTCAATGAGTTAGTTAATTTCGTTGAAGTTGAAAACGCATGGTATCATATTGCATGGGATACTGAAGCAAGTAAAAAATATATGCCACCTTTTTGGGCAAGAGGACGATTTAAACTTAGTGTCTGGCGTTGCCCAGATGCCGGAATAGAAAATCTTAATTGGCAAGCTAATCTTGTTTATAATGAAGATTGGGGGTTTTCTCCTAATGATCCGGCCTACGGAAAGCCTACTGAGCAAGCAATACAAGCTAGAGAGGTATTAGCATTGTACCATTGGTGGAAGGAGATTTATCCTAACCGTCCAGATCCTCATGATGCTAGTGGATGGAGCAATTATTGCTCTGTGATTTCTGCAGGCAGCACCGACTATCTCTCAATGATAGAAGACCGCAATGACGAAGATCGTGTAGCATCTCGTGCAATATTAGATCGTTCTAACGAAATTGAATTAGCTTATGAAAAAGAAGATGAGGAAATGATGATTCGTCTGATTAAGATTCGACACGCTTTGACGACCTAAGGAGTTAATTATGAGCAAAAATGAAAAAATCGTAAAAGCTAACATCGACGGGGAAGAAAAAGAAATTACGCTTTCTTTTGAATCCGGTTGCTTTGATAACTTTGAAGGCACTCAAGAAGAGCTTGATGAATTTCTAGCAGAATTAACCAGACAAATTGCTAGCGGTGAATTCTTTGAAAACGCCGAAACATTTGAGGTTGACGAATTAGAGCTTGAAGATATTATTTGTGAATCTACAGATACTAGAAAATTACATTAATGATTAAACGTACTAACATGGAAGAAGATATGCACAACGCCGGATGGTTCGTGCTAAAAGTTCGTGCATCTGAAACTTATGCACAGAATCTTTATGCGGCGATGTGTAATATGCAATTTCAAAAGTTAGAAGTTTTTCCAATACTCAAAGAAGAGAAGTGGAGTTGTAGTTGGCGTGCATCTGGAGGTATAGTTGCCGACCTTCGCGATGAAGGAGATTATATGAACTGGTATTGCTCAGGGATGGGAGGAGTTGTAGGAGATTTGTCCGGAGACAACGAATCCAACGTCTACGACTCATTGGGATATGTTCCTGAAGGCACAATTACAGAAGAAATACGTCAAGATTTGCGTAAATTAGGATGGATTCCTGTTCCATATAAAGATTGACATTGTTGGTAAATTCTAATATAATAGTGTTGTTAAAGTAACACTACGGTAAAATATTATGGCCGCTAAGAAAGAAAAAAAGACTACTCCTCGTGGTAAAAAAGATCCTGCACCTCAATGGGTAGGATACGAAACATGGACTGCAGATCAATTTACTAAACATTTTCATGAAGCACAACAGTACTATAATATTGAAGATGCAGGGAAGTCTGCTAAACAATATGTTATCAACTGGATGGGCCACGTTAATTATACTAATGACGTTATTCGTGATTATAAGAAAACCAAAGACTGGCGTACTAGCACCTCCGTTGGAGGTATTGCTGCTAATTTGTTAAAAGGCATGCCTGCTACCTATCCTGGGTTTAATAATAACCGTAATACCGAAACTTGGCTTCGTGAACAAATTGCAGAAATTATTAACGACGGAGAGCAAGATATCGATATAGAACTTGCTAAGGAAACTAAAATCGACTCCGCTCCTGCTTTAAATATTCAAGAACGTATCAGTGATCACGCCGGCACTATGTGCGATGAAATTGAAGAAGCTATTGATAATTTTATTATCGACCCGGATAAATTTAATCCCGGTGATGTTAAAATTGCCAATATGTTACGTAGTAAAGGTGCGAAAAGCCCACAAGCTCGATATATTAAAGGATTCTATGAATCTAATTATAATGATATCGAAACCTTAGTTAAGGGAGAAGCCGATGCTGACCTTAAAGAAGGATACCGGCATCTTTCTAAGAAAAATATTAAAAAGCTTTTTGAATTTTACGAAAATATCCGTACCGCTTGTGATCAGATTATTGCAGAAGCTAAAGTACTCAAGAAACCACGTAAGAAGAAATTTAAAAGCGCTGAAGATTTGACTAAAAAAGTTAAGTTCAAACTTAGCGATGATAAATTAGGAATCGCAAGTATCCCAGCGTCTCAGATTGTCGGTGCACAACTAGTTGTTGTGTATAATACTAAAAACCGTAAAATCGGATATTATATTGCTAATAGCATTGCAGGACTACATGTTAAAGGTGCTAGTATTACTGATTATAGTGTTAAAAGTATGCAAAAGACCTTACGTAAACCTCCTGAACAACTCAAAGAGTTTAAAGAGCAAAATACACAAAAACGTTTTGAAACCTGGTTTAAAAATATCAAGACCACAGAAGTTGCACTCAATGGGAGATTAAACTCGGATATTATTATTTTAAAGGCCTATAAATGAAAATAAAAATCTATTTTCATGTTACTGCACTTGAAGGATGGGAAGAATTTATTAATGAAAAGGTAGGTCTGATGTATCAATCAGGTTTATGGAAAAAAGCCGACGAAATTTGGTTTAAGCTCCATTATCCTGACACTGAATTTGGTTTATTCATTGATAAATGGAGTTTAGATTCTAGAATAAAATTTTGGGTATGCAATGATAGTATAAAACCGTTAAGCGAAGTATATTCTCAAAGATTCTTGCTATCTAATTGTTTAAAAGAAACAGAACCAGTTGCAATTTTTCGATATCATACAAAAGGACTTAGTTACAAGAATAATCCTAAAGAATATCCTATTGCTCTTTCTTGGTGTAGATATTTAGATTATTGGAATATTATTCAATGGCGGGAAGCATATAGTGCATTATTAGCCGGGTACGATACCTCCGGGTGCGGATGGCATCCATTGTGGAATGCTGCTTTGAACATTTCCGGCCATTATAGTGGAAATATTTGGTGGGCAAATAGCGAATATATTAAAAAATTACCAATGCTTCATAAACCACACGAAATTAATTCAGCTAATCAGTTAGGAGGATTTTCTCCAAGACACGATAGTGAACTTTGGATTGGCGCATCTAATCCTACAGTATATGAATTGCATCATTACGAACATGCAGTAGTTAATCACGTCGCTCCTCCGACACATTATGAAGTCAGGAGAGATACGCTGTGAAAGTAGGACTTAGTTATAGTCGTTGTATACTTGATATCGTTGAAGGTCGTGTAAACGAAGAAGAAGTTTTAGTTGTTATTACTCGTACTAATTTCGATCCAGCAGATGACGGTCAATGGAATGAAATCTGGGGAAATTATGTATTCTCTGAATGGCACGGCTATGATTATTCGAATAAAGAGCATAATGATTTGTTTAGAAATGTAACGTTAAGTTTGCATAACAATGGAAAATTGCATCAACCAAGAAAATTCGGTGCACACCCATATCGACGTTCGGAATATTGGTTGGAAACTGTGCTTGTTTCCGAAGATTTAGAAAAAAATACTGCTGCTAAAAAAGCGTGGAATTATTTTCAAATGATTGCAGGGTTGACTAATATAAATTTAGATAAGGAATATAATTAATGATTACTAACAATTTGGTACCGATGGTGGTCGAAAAGACCGGGCAAGGTGAACGAGCATTTGATATTTTTAGTCGATTATTAAATGATCGTATTGTATTTTTAAATGGCCCGGTCGACGATCATAGCGCTAATTTAATTGTGGCGCAGATGCTGCATCTTGAAAGCAGTGATAGCGAAAAAGACATTCATTTTTATATCAATAGTCCGGGAGGATTGGTTACTGCAGGCATGGCGATCTACGATGTAATGCAGTTTGTAAAGCCCGATGTTGCGACATATGTTATGGGGCAAGCTTGCAGTATGGGTAGCTTTTTAGCTCAGGCGGGCACCCCGGGTAAACGGGTTATGCTACCCAACGCACGGTCAATGGTGCACCAGCCGAGCGGAGGAGCTCAGGGCATGGCTTCGGATATTGAAATCTCCTATAAAGAAATCATGTATCTGAAACGGCGTTTAACAGAACTGTATGTTAAGCACAATAGCGCCGGCAAAACTTATGAAGAATTTGAAAAAATCATGGATCGAGATACATTTATGTCTGCTGAGGAATCGCTAGCGTTTGGACTTTGTGATAAAATTATTGAGCAACGCTCTTAAATTTACACTTATCTAAATGATATCTTTTCATATTAGAGACCCCTTTGCTCACTTTTCCACAATGTGGGCAAACTATAGCAGGACGCTTTGGCTAAATAGTAGAAACATTCCTCTTAAATGTTTCTACTATACAGGTCACAAACATGGTAAAAGTATTCGAATCAACACCGACAAACATTAGCGGCAATCAAGTCAGCGGCGGAACTATTACTAATTTCGCTAGCACAGGCATTACAGATAATGCTTCAAGTACTACACTCGTAGTTACAGATGGTAAAATTACAGTTCAAAACATTTCTGTCAATACAATAGACGGAGGTGTAACAATCCGCGGCGACGTAAAAGTTTACGGTGTTTTAGATGCAGGATTTGTACGTACTACAGAAATAATTACTAATCAACGTTACGAAAAACAATATTTACAGTTTGCCGGAACAGATGGAAACGGACTCGGATCTGGATTGTTATGGTTAGGAACAGTTAATAAACAATTTGTATTAAAAAGTACTCCGGATAGATTTTGGTTAACTGAACATATAGATCTTCCTGGATCTAAAGCTATAATGTTTGATGAAATTCCTACGTTAACTAGAGATACATTAGGCAGCAATGTCACTATGAGTAATCTGCAAATGCTAGGAACATTAAATTCTCTTAATGTAAGCGGCTCAGTTAGTATAGGTGACCATATTTTTTATAATCCAGTCTCTCAGAGATTAGGTATCGGAACAGATAGCCCAAGTGGATTATTGAGTTTATTGGATTATATAAACAACGTAGAAATTATTATTGACGGGGATGTTAATGGATATGGTAAAATTGGTACTTTTAGTACTAAACCTCTAGCATTGGTAACCGATGATACTCCGAGAATTATTATAACCGAAACCGGGGATATCACATTAGGACAAGAGTATAAAGATAGTACAGTAATAAGAACCTACGGAAAAATGGGAATAGGTGTCAAGAATCCATCGGAACAACTAGAAGTTGCTGGAAATATAAAGTTTGGAAATCGATTATTTGCAAACAGTAATACCCCACCTAATTCTGGATCTTATCAGAAGGGAGACATAATCTGGAATTCAAATCCAACTCCTAATTCTTTTATAGGTTGGGTATGTATAGCTAATGGAGCTCCTGGAATTTGGAGCGGATTTGGCCTAATATCCGGGTAATAACTATCAATAAAAGTTTCAAGAGTTAGACATTAAATATTTCTGTCGGAGGAAATTTAATGCCCTTAGCATCAATTAATTCTTTCAAAGAAGATATTAAAAAATTTAATCGACAACGAAGCTATTGGTTAATACTTAGTTTTTTTGTAGCTATTGTTATAATAACAATTACATTTTTTTGGAAATTTTTACTAAATCTACACTCACAATTTGTTTGGGTGACAATCGGATTTAGTGGTATAATACTTGCAGCAATTTGGTGGTGGTGGACTATGTCTCTTATTAATAATATCATACGGCATCAATACCAAATGATTGATATTTTGAATGAGATAACTACTGATATTAAATATGTCAAAACAACTATATCATATTTAAAAACTGATATCTAGCGGTCTATACGGCTCGACCCGCTTTACAAATTCCGCTGCCTATGTTATATTATTTCATAGGAGTTTAACATGTATACTAGCACAAAGTTTTTTAAAGAAATCGGTCCTTGCGCTTATCGTAATTGGAAATCCGATACAGATTGTTATATGCTGCATGGATATGATCGCAGTTTTAAATTTGTTTTCGGCGCCAGCCATTTAGACAAGCAAGGATTTGTTGTAGACTTCGGCGGGCTTAAAGCTATCAAACGCCAGTTGGAAGATTGGTTTGATCATACTGTAATTTTACAAGCCGACGATCCTTTGGTACACTCTTTTAGAGAATTGACAGCTAAAGGTCACTGTAAGTTACAGACTTTTCCACTCATTAGTTGCGAAGGACTTGCAGAGTATGTAGGAGAATATGTTGATTATATGTTGCATGAGGCAAACGATGGACGTAATTGGGTTGTTAGCTGCGAAATGATCGAAGCTGAGAAAAACAGTGCCATCTATACTATACAACGTGATGATCCGGATCGTATGCTTTGGCACGATCTGCAGGCGCTTAATTCCAGCATGGAAGAAGAAGCCGGCCAAATTAAATTTGGAGATCTGTAATGAAAAAAATATTAGTCACTGGTGGGGCCGGATTTTTAGGCAGTCACCTTTGCGACAAATTAGTAGCGCAAGGTCATCACGTACTATGTGTTGATAACTATTTTACGGGTAGTAAGAAAAACATCGAACCATTGCTTCGTTATCCGAATTTCGAAGTAATTCGACAAGATGTTTGTTTTCCTCTCTATGTTGAAGTAGATGAAATTTATAATCTTGCTTGTCCTGCAAGTCCTATCCACTATCAGCATGATCCTATTCAAACTACTAAAACTAGTATCCTTGGCGCTTACAATTTGTTAGGGTTAGCTAAACGTACAAATGCAAAGATTTTGCAAGCATCTACCAGTGAAGTATACGGAGATCCATTAGAACATCCTCAACGAGAGGAATATTGGGGTAATGTAAATCCTATTGGTATTCGTAGTTGCTATGATGAAGGTAAGAGAGCAGCAGAAACCTTGTTTTTTGATTATTATCGTCAACATAATGTTCGAATTAAAATCGCACGTATTTTTAATACTTACGGACCACGTATGGCCGCTAACGATGGTCGTGTAGTTAGTAATTTTATTGTTCAGGCATTGAAAGGTCGAGATATCACAGTTTACGGCGACGGAACACAAACTCGTAGTTTTTGTTATGTAGATGATTTAATACATGGGTTGATGTCTTTGATGAATACTAAAGATTCTATCACTGGACCGATTAATATCGGTAATCCTAGAGAATTTACAATGTTAGAATTAGCTGAAAAGGTAATCGAAGAAACCGGTTCTAAGAGTAAAATAGTATTCAAACCTCTACCCGGAGATGATCCTAAGCAACGTAGACCTGATATTACAAGAGCACAGGTACTATTAGATTGGAATCCGGAAATCTCTTTAGAAGATGGGTTGGTAGATACCGTTAAATATTTTAAAAGTGTAATTTGACTCCGTGATAAAAATAACATATACTATCTATATTGAAACAATTAAATAGATAAATATTTTTATGAAACTTAAAGAAATTGAAGATTATTATAAAAATCTTACTGAAGCTCAGCTTTTTGAAGAGATCGGAAAGACTAATGATACTCCGATCTCAACACAAGATCTAATAAAAGTTATTGCTAATAATCATAGTAATAATTGGAAAGAAATTCCTGAAGAAAATTTCGATGCATATATCGATTCTTTAGTAACCGGCACTAAACATAATGAGCAAAGTTAAATTTCAAATATGCCCATTATGGAATGAGACAGCCGCTGTGTTGCTTCTAAACAATAAAAAGTTAGCCGAAAGAATTAAACTTTTTAGAGAGGTTAAAGCAGCAAATCCTACTGCTAGATTTGGTGGTAGTGATTCTATGTTTAATGGAAAAGCTCCTATTGCCAAAGCTCTATCAGAGCGGGCGTGGCATGCACATTTGACTCAAGATATTTCTATCGTATATTCGGTTTCTAGTCGAGATCCTACAATTATCAAATTATATGGTATTTTTAGACATAAAGATCTCGGTACCGGAGATACAGATAATATTAGAAAACAACAGTCAGTTGCGGATAGAATGAAAGGCCAAACTTGGAATGATTCTGTCCTTGAAAATAAAAAACGAAGGGCGTATGTTCGAAAAAAATAATCAGTGGATTATTACTCCCGAAGAAGATCCTGAAACCGGAGAAGTTATCATTACTTTTCCTCTAGAATTATTAGAACAAGTTGGGTGGAATGAAGGCGACACACTTAATTGGAATGTTCGTGAGGATGGAACTGTTCATCTTTCTAAAAAGATTGACAATTTAACTTCTTTCTAAACGATATAAGAATGTACTGCCGACCAAACTATAAGGTTGTTGAAATATTCATGACGGATCTTTTTAAAGATTGGAAAGAAAAACGATTTGTTGTTTATAAGGACAAATTGATAGATCCAAATTACGAATTCTGTGTGGTATTGACTGATAATCAATATTGGATAGAAAATTATGAAGCTTTAACAAAATGGTGTTATAATCATAACTGTACCTGGACAGGTATGGTTGTAAATATACCCGACGAAAAAATGTTATCCTGGTTTATATTGAGGTGGTCATGAACACTGAATATCTTCTTAGATTTGATGC
>Ga0208379_1000714_pt1 | contig 14098 bp, 7 predicted proteins | sample CryBogCBE02Aug07_FD_184559 | JGI IMG/M metagenome (GOLD analysis project Ga0208379, IMG submission 184559) | Freshwater microbial communities from Crystal Bog, Wisconsin, USA - CBE02Aug07 (SPAdes) | ecosystem: Environmental > Aquatic > Freshwater > Lake | place: Crystal Bog, Wisconsin, USA... | reverse complement strand
TGGTGGTGTTTGACGTGTGGTGGTTATTCCTAAGCAGCGTAAGACAGAAACATCCTGATCAACTGGATCGGAGGAATTCGACATCGCATCATATGTATTTTTAAACATTTGTTTCACCTTGCCCCAAGTGAGTCCGTTGAGCGCATCCAATGTTGATTGTTGAGAAGGGTATTGAGTACCGGCAGGCTGGCATCCAGCGATACGCCACTGTTGCTGGACGCACTGGTCTATGAAGGGACCTGGAGTATCATCTGGTAAATCGCAGGGGTCAAATTCGGTAGTACCAATACAGAGCCACATAGCCGCTTGCTGGGCAATAGAGCTGGTACCTTGCTTGATTAAACTATAAATATTATCGTACGCTCCTATGGCATCAGCAACAGTTATAACTCCACCTTTGTATAAAACTGGATTCACTGGTACATTTTGGCCGATTACGATTTGAATTGCGATTTTATCCAGTTGTTCTGGGTCGCTACGTGTTTGAAGCATTTTGATGAGTGAACCTTTGGAAGTTAGACCAACTGCTTGGGCGAGAGAGACCAAGCACGCATTACTCAATTTACCATTTGAATCTGGAGTACAGATAGTGGGACCAGGTGGTGTTGGCTTGATGCCGTTGAGTGGCGCACATGTGGCACTTAAGCTTGTACCAGTTGAATCTAAACAAGTTCCATCCTGATTCCATTGGGCGTTCAAGCGATTTTCACATTCATTTTGGCTGTAAAGACGGATAGAGTAATCGGCTGAGGGATGTCCGTAGGTTCCACAATTGATTCCTGAAGGAGCCACGTAGGGAGCGGGGGCAGGTCTATTACATTCGGCGCCGCTCATTTGTAAAGGTGTATTACAGAGGGCAGCAGGTGCTGTTATACCACGGCTACTCGCATCCTTGGTATATTTTTCTGTTCCATCTCTGTTGGCAGGAATGGCTACGCCGGAGGAGGCACAGAAACCACAAATACCACTGACCGATGGTGCGTCTATGGCGATACATGACTTGATACGAGCACAGTTCTTGATTTCTTCAAGTTGCTGAGCGATTGCTAAATCCCAAATCCACTGACCGTTGCCGTAATTGGGAATACCATTTACCCCATCATTGTTAGGACCCTTAGGATAGATTGGACCGTCTGCCTGACCGAGGGCACCACTAGAACTCATGTTAGGATTAGGTATGTAGTACCAACCACAACCTACAGCGGCCCCCTTTACATGCTGTGGTAGATTGGCAGGCATCTTCGCCGACTTACACCACGTAATATCGGCAGTTGTAAATTGACTATTATTATCGGTTTGTAGATTATTCACTGTGATGTCATCAGGAGAATTTAGATATACATCAGGCTGATTTATTGCTGGGCTCATAACATTTGCGTAATTTGGCATCACAGCATTCGTCATCACTTCCTTGCCAATCACATTTTGTAAGTAGTTCATTTCATTTAGTAAAAAGGGAGTTTCTGTCTGTTGTAATCCCTGTGTAGTGGCTGGACCACCGGAGATGGAATTTAAAAAGCTATCCATCGTTGGTACAGAACTATTACCGCCGGCAAATCCTTCAATCGCCTTTGTTTTTGAAGTTCTTGTAAGGGTTAAAATTGTCAAACCGACAACAATTACAAGAATTATAATTAACCAGATTTTCATCTAGTAGTCTCTATTTTGTTTTCCTAAATTAATTATTTACCTTGTATACGTGGTTATTCCAGGGTCCGCCAAGAGTAGGGCAGGAGCCGGTAATAGCACCATATAACTTATAGTTATCGCCTGGGTTATTCGTTACACACCAGCCGTTATCCTGTAGAGCGAATAGTGTTGCCCCTTTTGTTTTCGCAAATTCATAACACGTTTCCACGGTATAACCGTATTGTTGAGGCGGTCCGGTTAAGGCACGAGTGAAGTAATCGCCCCAACATCCTAAATCTGTGTAGGAAGGCTCAGGCAAGTTAACAGCCGTACAGGAAGGAGGAGTGGTGCGAGTGACATCTATGCCGAGGCATTTTTTGACTGCGGCATCTTGCGCCTCCGCTTCGTCTCCAGCACTCATTGAATTATAAAATGAGGCAAACATATTGGATAATTGACCCCAACTCATAGAACCGTATTTTGTCAAATCGGCTTCGGTTTGTGGATAATCACTACCGGCCGCTTGGCAACCGTTTGTGCGCCATAATTCCTGTACGCATATGAGGGGGAACGGACCTTTTTCGTCATTATCAAAACTACATGGGTCAAAGTCGTTGGTGCCGACGACAAACCATTCGGCCGCTTTTCTTACACGACTATGAATGCCGATACGAATTTGCTGTTTGATTGCCATATACAGATTGGCGGCGGTATGTTTATCTATTTTGCCACCGACGGTTCCAATGCCGGCACCCTCTCCGCCGCTCAAAATTGTATCAGGTATTTCAACGCCGACATTCATTAATTGTGCGGCTGCCACGCGATCGGTATTATTCATTTCGCCGTTGCTTTTTAAAATACGCATAATAGCACCACGAGTGGTATAACCGAGACCCTTGGCGATGCTGACGAGGCATGAGGTGGAGAGTCGGCCGTTCGCATCTGGAAGACAGAGATTTGTTGTTGGTCTATTAAGGTCGGCACAGTCTTCACTGTAATTTACGCCGATGGGGCTGGTACATTGACCGTCAGCGGACAATACACCCTGAAAATTATCACATTCATCTTTATCGTAAATACGAAGTTTTCGGTCGTCTGAGGGTTTGCCGAATCGCTGGCAGTTGGTTCCATCAGCGGCAGTGACAACTCGCATTCTATCACGGTATCGTTCGCAATCTATTCCGTCCATAAGAACTGGAACTCCGCAAGTTGCGGCGACGTTATTTATATATTTTTCTGTTCCGTCACTCTTTACGGGTATGGCATAACCGGATGTAGGACAGAATCCACAGCGTCCGTGAACGGCATTCGTATCAATTAAGTCGCATACAGTCACTTGCTTACACATCTTAATCTCTTCAAGTTCTTGGGCTTTGTTGAGATCCCAAATCCAGCGTCCACCACCGGCAAGACCGTCCTGAAAGACCGGTCCACTCTGGGTGCCGAGCACACCGACTGAAGTCAAAGAGGGGTCGTCTACATACCACCAGCCACAGCCGTCTCTCGCCCCTCGTAGATGTCTGGGTAAGTTGGCCGGTTGAAGAGCAGAACGACAGAATTCGTCATCGTATTTTGTATAGCCGTTTGTAGGGTCGGGAACAAGACGCTTTGATAAGACACCTGCGTCAGCATTATCCATATCTAAAAAAATATCGGGGACCGCTAATGCTGATGTCATATCGTTGACGCCTGGATTCGTTATCACCCCTTTCTCGTAATTTTGATAGGTCACCTCTTGAGAGCGTAAAAAGGGTGTTTCGGTGTCAAGTAAATCGGCGAATCCTTCGCTATAGTAATAATTATGACTAAAATAAGCGAGTCCCGCCAGCAGGACTAGAATAATTAATCCTAGTACGACTCCAAAAATCATCCCTATTTATTCAATAGTTTATCGTAAAACGATATATTATTGAAAAAATATAATACAGTTTTTATTTACATCCGTAACCGAGTGTAGTATCCTTTGCTTGTTTGAAACCGTAGCACTGCTCAATAGCCTTGGCTTGCGCCGCTGCTCTATCTGCTGTACCGGCATCAAATGTACCACCGAAGTTATTGGCAGTCTGGAAAATATTATTGAAAAAGTCCTGGATTTCCATAAGGCTGGATAGACTCATTAATTGATTGATGACCGTTTTATCGGGCTGTCCGTTCTTAATTGGAGCCATTGTACCAGTCAACTGACATGTTTGGAAGGGGTACTGCGCACGACGGGCCGGTGTACTTTCCGTATTCAACAAACCACTGAATCTATCTTGTATATTCACATATGTTGAATCGTAAATGGTACCGGTAGAGCCCATACGGCTCTTATCGCTGCCGGTATTGAGCCATAAATATTGTAAACATTCAACGGTTACGTTAGACATTGGTGATGCTACAACTCCAACCGAACCATCGGCGTTATCTACAATTAATTCGCATGGATTGAGAATATCAAAACCGAATAATTGTTGGGCGGCAGCGTTCATCGCCTTCAAACGGGTTGGCAAATCGTAACTGAGAACATTACCGTTTGCGTCTTTGCCCAGCGTTGCGGCATTATACAAACCGTCTAAGTATGTACTAATAGCATTCAAGTCTCCGTATCCGTTGAGTTGCGATAAGCCGCCGTTGTCGGTGGAGAGGGTTCCCTTGCCAGGAATACCGCCAGCACCCTGATACAATTCTAGCAAGCAAGCAGGACTGTAGGAGCCAGGTTTCTGGTCGTCCGCCATACAAGGTGATGTTTTGAGAAGTGCTGAGGTCGCCTGATTGGCGATGAGAGGGCCCTGTGGTGCGGTATCAATATCTTCGGTATAAAATGGGTCGTGGAGATAACCTGGAACCTGTGCTGTAAACACAACAGTCTGTGAATTATATTTAGTACTCCAATACCAGAACTGATTTTTCAACATAGCCATGTTCGAATTCCAGGCGGGACCAGAGATGACAGAGCTGCCGGTAAATGGACCGGCGAGATAGAGAGGAGAAGTGACACCGGAACCTGCTGCGGGTGCTATAGGAAATCCGTTAACCATACTGATAGTTTGCATAAATGGAACGGTACGATTTTTAGAGCCCTGCATTTCCCATTGAATAATGACGGCACGTTTAGAATTTCCTGGAGGATCGCTGGCACCCTGCTGACTGTACTGACTGTAGGTACTTGGTCCTTGAGGTGGACCGTAGGATTGAAACCAGTTGGCAATCTTGGTATTAATGATGGATGCCACTGAAGGATTCGTTAAATCTGCGGCCGGTTTAGGACCGTAGCACCATACCGCATTAGCACTGCCAGTTCCACACCCACCGTATCCAGGAGCACCACCGATAGGAATGTATTTAAATGTAGATGAGCCGGTTTGTGAGGCGTACATAGAATTTGATTGATCTGCTACAATACCACAGTTCGCCGATTGAATTCCATTATCAAGCGCATTTTTGAGTTGAACGGAGGTGGCCAAATTGGCACCGAGTCGCTTACATAACGCCTTTCCGTCATCAACACTGTATGTTTTGGAATTTCCATTAACAACTTCTGTAGTCTGGAACACTTCTGGGTAGGTACTACCGCCACCACTTGTACGATTTGCCGTTTCCTGGGCGACTAATACAGTCACTGTGTCGTCTTCCTGGACGGATGGCAAGGTGAGAGTAAATTCCTGACCTGGATTGCCTCCATTGTCGGCACTATAAGTCTTTCCGCTCTGCTGATGGGTTACAACTATCTTGGTTATACCGGTTCCAAATGGTGAAATTACACGAAGTACGACTGGATAACTTTTAGCTGCGGGGTCAGCATATAAGAAAACATCGCTGCCGGCGATAGGCGCTTGGACGCAAGAAACCTGAGGCATTTTGTTTCCTTCAATCGTTTGACCGCCGGTGAAGCCGCCGGTATCACCAATCTCTTTACAGTTGAGTTGATTGACTGCTTTGGTACAGGAGGCAGAATCTACATAAAACATACCGGGAGGACACTTACCGAGTGATGGTTGAAAGATAGGAGTTCCACCAGCAGCGGCATCAATCGCGTCATTACGGTCGCGAATGAGCGATAATAATCCTCCAATAAATGTATTAGGACTACTTCCGTCTATTTTGGTTCCACCCTTGATACAAATACCACAGAGGGCGTTATCGGGGTCGTCTAGTTTGGAACAGTCGGCGCGTTTATTGAGAACCGCTTGACAACGTAGTGCCGTAATATACAAGTCGTTAGCAGGTGGCAACTGAGGCGTTACATTCGTCGCTTTTAGGGCTAAATTTGTGGGCGATGACATGGATGGAGTAGCATCGGGGGATTGTAGGGCAATTGTGATATTTTTATTGGCATCATCAACAGTTTTATTAAATTTATCGGTGTATTGTTGGACCGATAGTTTAGGGTCGTACTGTACCCCTGTGACTGGGAATGAGGGCAATGTTGGATCCAAGCTTACACCGAGTTCGTTATATAATTGTTTGCCAGTGCTATCCATTCTTTGGCGTTCAGTCAAATAATTACTCATGCTCACTTGAAATCCTTCGGTGCGCCCAACGGCCGCCTTCGCAGAGGCAATAGGTATAACAAATGTAAAGATAAACACAACGATAAGAAGGATAACAATTATGGTCCCTAATATCATCTACTCTAATTAATCGTCCCAAATAATTGAATGAGGCGTTAAACCAACGACATCATTTAATTATTGTTAGAAGTTCAGGCCATCACCTTAGAATCCGTTAAAGAAGTAGTGTCCCTGCGCACTATTGTATGTACCCCAACTTGAAGGAGCGTATTGACTTACATCACCGCTGAAATATTTAGCAACTCCCTTATTATTTACCATCTTCACATAATTGTCTGGGGAATGGAACATAGCGACTGTATTACACTGGTCGTCTACATTTACTGATGTAGCAGTTGGGGCACCAGCAATCCAATCACCTGAGAAGGTTCCGCTGGGAACATTTGATGGTGGAGAACAATTTCCTTGACCTTGGGTCTTGATATAAGAATCAACAGTTTTCCAGGTTGCATTTGGAGCATATCTTGTGGATATACCATTGTTGTTAATACCATACTTTGTGCAACCTAATCCTATTTGATTTTGATTATTTGTGGCAGTAATAAAACCAACACACTTTGAATCTGATTCACATCTACCGAGTACTTCATCAACACTACCTGCTGTAAAACAGGCGATATCTAATCCAGCAGAATCGCTGCCTGAATACAACTTATATTTGGAAAGTGGTGAACTAGCTTGGTTAGTATTTGTAAAGTCAAAAGTAATAACTGGATCACCGTTGGGGAAGACCTTTGTTGCGACCACATTACGATTCGCATCAAGGAGTTTGAGTTTCATACCTCGTGCTCTGTCCGAGCAGCAGTCGGTACGATTGTAGTAGACTACCTTTACAATATCGTAATCGTCCTGTAAATCAACCATAAAAAACGCATTTGGTATAGGTCCATTAGAAGAACTTCCTGAGTGATACATATTTGGATATGGGCGTGGACTTGCTGTACCATCTACCGCCTTATCAGGACTATCTCCATCTCTGTTCTCACTCCACGTTGGAGTACTTTGATTTGTAGGTTTACGAAGCGCAACATTAGTACCAGTGCTATCAAACACTTGAAGTTGTGCTATTTGTATATATTTTTGACCTGCGTCTACCATATCACTTACATCAACTTCTACATATCGGGCTTTGACACCTAATACTGGAGTAGCGACGGCAGGAACGCCAATAATCGTGAATGATTTGAGGTCGGCATCGGCTGCTGTGCCTGAATAGATTGTTGACCATACTTCATTGGGTCCTCCTGAGCGACTGAAATAGTGGTCTGGATAATTGACCGATTGGAACGACACCATGGTGGAGTTATTATTGAGAGAACCAACAACCTTCCAAGTAGAATCGGCGGCAAATAAGCTAGAACCGTCGTTGGATTGGGCCCAAATACGGAATCCAGAATGACGTAGGAATAGAGGTGAGGGGTCAGTTGTTTTGAAACTGATACAACCTGCTTGTCCGTTGTTGGGTGGTGCCAATTTGAAGGTGATATTAGGACTGTTTTGGACACCACCGAAGAAGGCGGCACCGTTTGAATAGGTTAAGTAGTTAGTTACTTCAGTTGGGTCACCGAGGTTTACGTAGCAAGTTACACCTGGGACAACTCCTGGTGGCATAATCAATGTACAACCGTAACCGAGTGCCTTGTTCTTGGCCTGGTTAATGCCGTAGCATTGCTGGATAGCAACTGCCTGCGCCTTCTGGTCCTTGCCGTAGTTGGCGGTTTTCTGGATGTTGTTGAAAAAGTCCTGAACTGCCTGTAAACTTGCCATACTGGTGAGTTGGCCGATGACAGTCTGGTCTGGTACTCCATTCTTGATTGGTGCCATTGAACCGGTCAACTGACAGGCTTGGAAGGGGTATTGGCTACGGCGTTTTGGTGTGCTTTCATTGTAGCGGAGACCACTGAATCTATCGGCGATACTTGTGTAGGTATTACTGTACATTAAGCCGTTTGAAGTGCCTGAACGGTCGCCATCATCTTCGTTATTGAGCCATAAGTATTGTAAGCAGTCGGCGGTTACATTTCCCATAGGTTTTGGTACAAGACCGACTGAACCGTCAGCATTGTCTACCAAATCTTCGCAAGGATTGGTAATCTTGAAGCCGAATAACTTCATAGCGGCATCGTTCATAGCGGCGATACGAGTATCCATATCCAAGCTGACAAGATTACCGTTGGAATCCTTACCAGATGTCGCCATAACATACAAATCGTTGACATATTCATCAATTGCGCCGAGGTCGCCGTATTTGTTAAGTTGGCTGAGACCACCATTTTCAGTCGCAAGAGTACCCTTCGCTGGATCACCACCGGCACCCTCAAAGAGTGAGAGTAAACAGGCGGCGCTGTAGTTACCAGGGGTCTGGCCGTCGGCGAAACAGGGCGAGGTCTGTAGGAGAACCGAGGTGTTAGGATTGGTGATGAGAGGACCGATTGGAGCGTTCTGTAAATCGTCAGAGTAGTATGGGTCTTGTAAGTAACCTGGAACCATAGCAGTGAATACTGCGGTTTGTGATGTAGCCTGAGCGCTCCAAAACCAGAATTGATTCTTCTGCATAGTCATGTTAGAATTCCAGGCAGGACCCTTAATGCTATAACTATCAGCAAAAGGTCCTAAGAGACGAATAGCATCTGGGTACTGTGGACCACCAGGAGTTGTGGACTTTAGAATGTAACCGTTGACTTTTGTGATGGTTGGCTGGAAAGAAACGGTACGATTATTTGAACCAGACATTTCCCATTGGATTAGAACAGCACGCTCGGAGGTGCCAGGTGGATCGTTACTTTCAGGGTCGGCGTATTGACTGTAGATGCTGGCACCTTGAGCGGGCTGAGCGTTAGTACCGAACGATTCAAAAAAGTTTCGTATATATGTTTGGATTGATGGATTGATGGATTTTTTAGGCTTGAAACCGTAGCACCATGGACCTACGGACACATTTTGAGCATTACAGAAATCACTGGAGGCGTGGGAACCGACACCAACAAATCCTTGGTAACCACTCTGTACCGAGTAGACTGGTGTAGTACTATCACTGACTGTACCACACTGAGGTGTCTGTAAGCCGGCATTGTTAGCAGCGGAAACCTGTGCCTTTGTAGCAAGATTGGTACCAATACGAGTACATATACTCTTAGCATACGACTGGTCGGTTATCTGTTTCAATCCACCGTTAGAATCTAATTCTACAACTTGGAACACTTCGGGTTTTCCATTAGGACGATGAGGTTCCTCTTGGACTATCATAACATTTACAGCGTCCTGCTCTCTCACTCCACGGATTTCTAATGTAAATTCACGACCAGGCTGGCCGCCATTGTCTGCTACAAAGGTACGGTTTGTTGCAACGTGGGTGACGACAGCTTTGGTTATACCGGTACCGAAAGGGGTCAAAAAGCGTAAAGTGACATTGTATGGTTCGTTAGCCGGCTGGTATAAATAGACGTTTTGTACTGGTGCCTGCGCACAAGAGACCTGGGGTATTTGAAGTCCTTCGTGCGTCTTACCGCCCTGAAAGCCACCGGTGTCGCCGATCTCTTTACAGTTGAGTTGGTTCACTGCCTTGGTACAAGAATCGGCGTCTACGTAGAACATACCAGGTGGGCATTTACCGACTGTGGGTTGAAAGATGGGTGTTCCACCTGCGGCCGCATCAACTGCGTCATTACGCTCAGCGACTAATGATAGTAATCCACCGATAAAAGTGTTCGCATCGGCACCGCTGAATCGTGTACCTCCATCAATACAGATACCACAACTGGCGTAGGTCGGGTCGTTTAATTTTGAGCAGCTTGCGCGTCCTTTGAGATCCGCTTCACATTGACGTGCCTTGACTAATAAGTCGTTAGGTGGTGGTAATTGTGCTTTTACTCCACTGGGTACTGGTCCCATGTTTGTAGGCGAAGAGGAGGAAGGGGCAATGTCTGGATTGCCTAAACTTTGCGTCAAAGATTGATTGGCAGAATCTGTAAGTTTATTGAACTGTTTTAAGTAATCTTGAATAGTAAGTTTAGAGTTATTATCAATATCTGCGGGTGCTACGGCAAACGATGGTAAAATTGGATCCAAACTGGCACCAAGGTTGTTGTAAACTCGTTTACCATCGTCAATCATCCCTTTGCGCTGGGATAAATAGTCTCCCATGTACGATTGATAACCGCCAGCATCGGCAAACCCCTCTTGACTCTTTTTGCGGGCTATGGGTACGACAAATGTGGCGATAAAAATCACCACAATGAGCACTAAAATTAATGTGCTTAGCATCCCTCTACCAAATTATTTTAAAATAATATTGGTAAAGTGAGTTCGGGAATAACTGTCAAATTAAACATTATCGGGACGAATATTGGAGGTAGAATCCATATCACGAGTGATAATACGTAAGACGAAGTTGGTCTGGCGACTGGAATTGATTAATGCGCAACCAGAGAAGGTTGTATTATTGAGTAAGTATGTGAGACCTGAGGTGGAACTACTTGTGGCACTTTCCTCCTCGGATAAGAAACCACCGAAATAAGAGGGACCTTGGTTACGAGTAGTACCTCCAGTCAATGCGGGATTGTCAAAACGATTACGGACAATAATGACGTTACAGTAGCCGGCGTTATTACGACCAAGATTGATGGTTGAATTACCGGCTGAAACGGCAATAAATCCGGTGGCTACTACGTATAAACCAGGCTGTTGATTGATGTAGTTGTTGAAGTCGGTGGTACCACTGGCGGTGACACCGTTGGCAGGGGAAGGAGGGCTGATATTACACCCTTGAATATTAATGTTATCACCCTCGGATATAGCGCTAAACAAAAAGTAGTTGGTTGTGCGGATGAAAATGTAGGGATTTTCGGCGTTTGTTGTAGTCGCTGAAGAGTAGTTTGTATTATCCGTCGTTGTACCGGTACCGCCGAAGTTTGTAAGAAGATCGCTCAACTGAATACGGCTGATAGCAAATACATCAGGGTCGCTACTAATTAAATCTGTATTATGGCGTTCCATACGAATTGACAATCGGTTGAGTGTCGCCAAAGGAGTTGGAGTGTATACACGCTGGGTCTTAAGAAACTTGGGGATAAAACCGGTGTAGCCGGTCTTGTCAGCTGGAACATTTCCGTTACCAGCAGAGCCGCTTGGCAAATACGACTGAGGTACATATAAATCGGAGGACCAGGTTGTATCGTACTGTACAATTGCGAATGTGTTGTCTTCATTAGGATTGGTGGAGAACAAGTTGTTGTTAAGTTCGGCGATACGAACACCGGCGAATGGAAGAGAGAAGATATTCACAACTCGGCTGGTATCGTAGGTTGGTGTATTCGCAGTTACACGTACTATAGGAGTGAGTGCTTCTATAGGAACAATCGCCTTGACGAATTCAATACGCTGAATGTTGCGGAAACGTTGCTGTACGGCACTGTTGTATCCAAGTGAACCTGAGGTGTTGCCGGTATTGAAGATAACGGAGAAATTATAACGGTTTTCACTAGTATTGAGCATCCAGTTGCGGTCGGAGCTGGTAATAAATACATTGTATTCGGTTTCGCGGTATTTTACAACATCCTCTTGGGGAATGATGTAGTCTTGAGGACGAGGGGCGAGGAGTGGTGGAGGAGGGTCGGCCTGAGGTGGAATGGGTTGAGTCGCTGAGGGGACGGGCTCTTCACGAATTTCCATGCGAGGAGGCATAACGGAGGCCGCTCCATTTTGGGCCGCCTCCACCTTCTTGGTGGGAAAGGAGGGACCAGGAGGGGCGGTAGGAATGCCGAGCGCACGTGCCTGTTCTTCACGACGCTTAGATTCGCGCTGCATCAAGAGTACGGGGTCCTCCTCTTCGTCAAATTCGGGCTCAGGAGCACGGAATTCGGGAAGACCGACTTGTGGAATTGGTATAGGCGCACGCGAGGCCATCATATTCTCATATCGTGTGCTGGTATCCTGGAAAAGACGAGAGACATCTTCCCCTCGTGGATATGTACCAACCGAGACGGTGGTAGGAGGCTGGGCCGCCTGCTGTTTGCGAAGCCAGGCATCCATAGATGTTTCGGTTTCACGAATCACTTCGGTTGCGAGGGCATTTTGAGGCTTATCCTGACCCTGAACACGAGCTACTTCGGTCATAAAGTGCTGGGTGTACTTTTGGAGTTTTTCATCCACCTTTTCGGGCAACGCCGAAACACCCATTTTCTTCGCATAACGGGTGCGTAAGAATCCAACAATCTTGGAGTAATTTGCTCCGTTTAGAAACAAGTTCTGTTGCGGACCAGCAGTTCGTCCGGACATCTTTCTAAACTACCAATATATATCGTAATTTTTAAACGGAACGCTTCAAATACAGAATGTTTTTAATGCGTCCTCAATTGCTCCCTTTCGTGGTTTCTCTTCGGCGAATAAAACATCACGAATTCTATTCACTTCGTCGTCGTTCACCATAGTTTTACAGATATCCTGAAACTCTTTACCGTTCAAAAGGCATATAATTACTAACAGGCAAAATGTACCACACTCGGACGTTTTACGTTGATGACGAATGTCGTTGTAATATATGTTTTTGATGCCCTGGTCTTTACATCGTTTTAAGAGTCGTACAATCTCTTCGGGAGGCTTGTAACCGTACGAATCGTAATAGTACGCGGCACTCTTTTCCAAGTCAATAAATGCACAAATCCAATGTGAGCCAGGTTCATCATGAGGATCTAAGTTGAAAATGATACCTATTTTGGTCTTGCCTTTGGCCGCCGATTCACGTAAATCCAGACGGCAGAGTTCATTTACAATACATTTGCCCCAACTGGCCTCGTCTTTCGCATCAAAATCAATCGGCACGGGACCAATAAAGTCAAAGTTAGGATAAGCCGCTTCATACTGTTTCATAACGTCTTCAATGTTGTAACTATCTAGCCATTCGGTCGGTTTACTGTCCCATTTCTTGGGCTTTTCTGGTTTGAAATACGCTTTCAATTCTCGTTTATCTTTGTCAGATATTCCAGGCAGTTTCTTAACAGCACAGAATTCGGTGTCACACTTGTAGTGATTTTTCATGTTTTGGCGTAATTCATTCCAAAGACCGGCGTTGCTGACACTGTTTTCGCCCGCGGCCTGTTTTCTATTTTTTCGTGTCTTACGAACACTGATTTTATTCCGGGGATGCGTTTTATTCCACGCACGAGTCAATCGTTGAAGAGCACTATGTGGTAAACAGGTCTCTCCGTCCCGGCGATGTAACGCAGGATTACATTGAAAAGTAGACATTCGCCAGCTCCTTACACTATAATTAGAAAAAGATAGACCATTGTAAATGGATGCTCTAAATCCGTCTTGTAGTAGCACCGGTGGTGCTAGACGACATCATAGAGATCCAGTGATTAAGGATGTCTATTTTCGTCGCTTTTTCGTACCACTGATTGTAAGTATTTTGATATTATGCGGAATCGTCGCAATTATATCCACGCCACCCGGCACCGGAATTAAATGGGATACTTTTGCTACAGCGTTTGGCGATTCGGCGAAGGCGGCTCTCAAAGGAGGAGGCCGTAGGCGATAAACTAAATACTTAATAGAGTATGTCGTTTAATGCGCCATTTTGGATCTCCGTAAGTGTTTGCGGAGTACTCGCAGTCATTGCGGGCGTCACCTATGGAACACTCCTTCCAAAAGATTCATCACAAAACACTAAACTTTTGACAATTGTCACCGTTTTTAGTTTTGTTGCCTCCCTTATTGCTTACGCCTTAGCATTATACCATTTCAGCCACAATCCAAGTCAATTACTCCAGTTTTTACTTCTCATAATCATGATCATAATTTTACCTTGCTCCCTCGTTTCCGCAAGTATCGCAACCATTACGATTAGCAATATGAGAGACACCCTGGCTACGGGCAATCAGTAAACCAAACCCCGCCTAAACAACTCGCTACATAAT
>Ga0208379_1000707_pt1 | contig 14202 bp, 22 predicted proteins | sample CryBogCBE02Aug07_FD_184559 | JGI IMG/M metagenome (GOLD analysis project Ga0208379, IMG submission 184559) | Freshwater microbial communities from Crystal Bog, Wisconsin, USA - CBE02Aug07 (SPAdes) | ecosystem: Environmental > Aquatic > Freshwater > Lake | place: Crystal Bog, Wisconsin, USA... | reverse complement strand
TTGTAGGATAGTTCAGTCATTTGCCAATACAGGTGTTCCTGCTACTTGGGCCCCAACCCTGACCAATACTGCCAACGAATTAGAAGTGCCCGTGCGTGGACCTCTGATTGATGGATTTAACCTGGGAGCTAACTTTTACGTTTGTAGCTACTGGGATACAGTAATCTTTGCTCCTATTGCCTACCAAAGCTATAACGCCCCTACCTTTGCTATTTCTTTGTTTAAAAAGGGTAGAGGTTTACTAAATCAGAATTGTTGGGATAACGGGGATGATATTGTTTACGGGCTTGATGCCAGGGATATTTGGGCATTTGACGGCACAGGGTTTGTTTCCTTGGCTAACCAAAAGCTTAAGAATTACTTTTACAGTAATCTAAACCCCAATTACATTCAGCACGTTCACCTGGTTAACAACACCAAAAAGAATCAGGTTGAGATTTACTACCCAAGCTTAAGCTCCTCAGGGTATTGCGATCAGATGCTGTCTTACAGATACGATCTAAAAGTTTGGAACGCACCTAAAACTATTAACAATAGTGCTATGGCGGTAGAAGCTCCTGTGTACAACGGCAGCACCTTTAATCTAGCCTCTAGATGCGTTGTATACGCCCCCAATACAGGCGCAGGAGGCTTGCAATTAGTCCAGACAGGTCAAGGCACATCTTTCTCAGGAAACGCTATAAACGCCCTATTTGAGCGAGATAACCTTACTTTACTGGATGACCAAGGTAACCCTATAACTTATCCTCATAGACTGTATGTACATAGACTTTTCCCCGAAATTTCAACCACTACGCCGCAAAATAGTCCATACATTACGATCACCTTGGGTGGTGCTAATTCAACAGCTCAAACCCCAGTATTTGGCGATCCTACCTATGTGCAGATCGTAACGGACAATCCTTGGGTAACAACCACTCAAAACGATGTCAGAACCGTAGCTTTAAAGATTGGCTCCAATGATGCGACAAACACTTGGAACCTAACGGCTATGACCTTCCTATCAACCATTGTTGAGGATGCGTTCTAATGTCTTATTTTGTAACTCCAGATGCCTCTTCTGGTCAATTAGCAGGAGCTATTAACTATATCCTGGCAAACCTAAATACAAATGTAAACCCAAACTTTACAACAGGAATAGTTAACTCTACCACTACAACAGCTACTGGTCCAAGCGGTCAGACTACGGCTTATTTGTACAGGTATTTGGATGTTGCATATGCGGACAACGGGTCTGGATCAGTTAACTTTTCTTCTAGCCCTTTAGCCACAAATAGATTCTATGGGTTGAGAAATACCAATTCATCGACATATTTGACCAATCCTGCTGATTATGTTTGGTATCAGATCAATGGTACTTTCTCTGGCGGTAACCTGCTTTGGTATCAGACTTTTGGTGGATTGCAAATTAATCTAGTTGTTGCTACATCAGCACCTACTATTAATTATCAAACTCCTGCAACTGCCACACCTATTGATTTATCGGTTGTATCTACTGCTACAAATCTTGTAGGAAGAAGTGCTTATGCAGTAACTTCAACAAGTCTTGGTGGATTTCCAACAACATATACAAGCACTGGTAATGCGACTTTTCCTCCAGACAATGAATGGGGTGGATCTGAGCATTGGGTAGCCAATCCTCCTTCTTATACTGCGGGTCAAAATGTTTACCAAATAGACGGCATATATAACCCAACAACCAATTTAACACTTTGGGCGGCTCCCTATTTATCAACCTTAAAAGTAGGCAACCTAAGTGCAATAAATGCAAATCTAGGAACTATTACTGCGGGTACTTTAAATGCAGTAACAGTTAACTCTTCTACGATTAATGCAGGTACAACTCCTCCAGTTATTGATTACACAAATCACACAATCAGCTCAGGTGCAGGAGCATTAATTAATCCCAATGGTACGTTTGCTTTAGGAAATCCTTCACAAAATATTGTTGATGATGGATCAGGAGTTTATTTAAATGGATTTATTGCATCTAATTACAACAATGTAAGTTCTGTTAATTTGGGTGTAAATGACGGATCTTTTCATACTATATTAACTTTTGCATTAACTCAAACATCAACAATAATAGTTGGGACAAATGGTTATATTCAAATGTCATTTCAACAAAGCACTTCTTTTACTGCCCCTCAATCTGGAGCAATGAATGTAAATATTCAATTATTAAATTCATCTAATGTAAATGTTATACCAGGAGGAGCTTATTACAATTTGCAATGGACATGGAATAATTTAGGCTTTACTTATGTTGGATCACCTATTTTTGTTTATAGATATTCCTGTAGTCAGCCAATAAGTTATATGGAATCTATAACTTTACCTGTTGATACATATAGATTGCAAATAGAGGGATCAGGTCAGTTTTACAATAGTAGTGGAGTTCAATATTCTGGGTCTAATCCAATACCAACTGCAACTTTTAATCAGTCCGCAACTATGACAAGTTATTGGTATTCTGTAAATGCATAAAAGGTTAACTAGGAGTAATTCATGGGTCACGCAGTTCAATCAGTAACAAATGGGCTTGGCAATGTAGTAAAGGACGTTGTACAAGCTCCTACGCAAATTTATAACGATGTTACAGGCAACCATGCGGGTGGATTATTTCCTGGTAATGGAAGTCAGTTAACTCAACAAGCTGCTCCTGGGGCTACGGGAAAAGGCAAAACTTCTACAACTTCTGGTACGCCTATTTTTAATATGCCTCAGGCTACAACACAGAATACCTACGGGAATTTTGCAGGTCCGACAGCTCCTCCAATCTATGGGGCAAACTTCAATAATGGTTACCCAAGTACTGTTGGCACACCCTATGTAACGACTTCTAATTCAGATAATACTGTCAAACCAATGAGTGTTCAGCAGAACAATTATGGGCAAGACGGACAAATGCCTAACCAGATGATGAGCGGCAAAGGGGGTAACTATCAAAACACGGTTGGGTCAGGTCAACCTATAATGGGACAACCTAACCAATACATGAATACTGGTGGTAAATCGAGCACTCAACAACCTTTGGGTAAACATTAGGAGTAATGTATGGGATCAGGTAAGTCCTCAGGTAATCAGTCAACAACACCAAGCATAACGCCGCAACAGACTGAAACACTAAATTTACAAAATGCGGCATTAGCGAACTTAATACCTACTTATTTAAATACAGTAGGTGGTGCTACTAACGTCTATAACCAAGAGACACCGAATTTAAATTCGGCCGCAACAAACGCTACACAAGCAGCAAATGCTGTTGGTCAGACACAGTACAACACAGGTACAAGTGCTCTTAATGCGGGTATGCAGGGCTTACAAAGCTTATTTAGCCCTCAGTATGAGCAACAACAGGTTATGGGAGCTTTGGCTCCTGCGGAGTTCCAAGCTCAACAAGCTAACGTAGGATCTAATGCAGGGTTTGCAGGTGCAGGCGAAGCAGGAAGTGCTAGAAACGCATTAGCTAACCAGGCTACCCAAGCCCTTCAGCAACAGATGTTTGGCTCTACGGCAGCCAATGTTGAGTCAGGCATTACGGCAGGTAGACAGTCTGCGGCTAATTCTCTTGCACAACTTGGCACTCAAAACCTTAGTGCAGCTCCTAGTACTTATGCGGGTACTATTAATTACGCTCAGTCCCCAACAGATTTGTTTAACGCATATGCCTCTACCATATTTGGTGTGCCTGGAAACGCAACTACTCCTAATTACGCAGGAACTCAAGGATCTACTTCTACAGGTCATGGCAAATCTTCAGGTATCAATATTAGCGATATACGCTTGAAAAGATTTGTTCATGTTATGGATTACGGTTTATCTGAAGTTAAGAAACTTATTCCTGTATCTTGGCTTTGGAAAGATACGCAAAAGCATGGCACTCAAAAGGAAATAGGTTTTATTGCCCAAGATGTGCAAGAATTAATTCCTGAGGCAGTACATAAGATTGACGGTTATCTAGGAATAGATTACCCAAGATTAACAGCAGTATTGGTTAACGCTATCAAACAACAACAAGTACAAATTGATGAGTTGTCAAAACAAATGGAGGAAATGAAAAATGAACTTCATGCCTAACCCATCATCTAATTATCAGCAGTACGACCCTTTAATTCCCAAAGAAGCAACAAGCGGTGCTTTAGCAGGATTGATCGGCTATGGATTGCAAGAGTCTGGTCTTACTGATTACTTAAATGATTTGGGTAGTCCAGCTTTGACAAACACAATGACTGATATGGGACTGAATACTAAAAATATGCCAGGTGGTTACGAACGTCCTAGCCATCACAATAGTACATCTGATTTTGGTGTATCAAAAACAAGTCAAAATAATTATATGAGCCCTGGTGGAAGTGCAGTTGCTGTGGCAAGTGGTGTACCAGGTATGGGTCCAGTTGTTCCTCCTACAAGTCAATATTCTTCTGGTGGAATAGGTGCGCCATTAAAGAAATTGTTAAGCTCTGATTCAGGTGCAGGTTAAATAATATGACTATATCTTCAAATCCAATTGCTCCACCTTCAATTTCTCCAGTAGCTCCTGCTATTCCTGGGGGTCAGGCTTCTGCCGTTTTGGAGGCTCCTATACCTCAAGCAGCTCCTGAAGATAAATCGTTGAATGGAAGATATGAAAAGGCAGTAGTTCACGCTCACAGAGATACTGGTCCTTTGGAAGCTATTGCTGAAGAGACAAAAGGAACTCCTGTTGGAGATATAGTTAAAGAAAACGTAGATAAAGTAAAAGCAAGAAAAGAACAATTTAATCAAGTTGTTGGCGGTGTTGATGTAAACACTCCTGAAGGTAGAAAAATACTTGCTGACAATTATCAAAAGCTTTCTGATCCCAAGAAGGCTACTTTGCATGGTTATGAATCAATACATGAAAACCCAAAATGGGGTGATGCGTTGATGTACATGATCATGGGTCAAAAAGAAAAAGCAGCACAAAGCGTTTTAGGTGGTCCATATAAATTGACTACTGAATACGATATGGCTGGAAATGCCTTAAGCAAATACACCAATGATCTTGGTCAGTACTACATTAAAGATGCAAGCGGTAACTTTGTTCCAAAAGAAACATATTTAAAAAATGGTGGTTCATCAACATTAGAAAACTCTCTTTCGTATAAAGCTAAAAGCAATAACATTGAACGTAACAATCAACAACTTTTTGATGAGAGTAAAGGTGTTTACGGAACTAATGTTTTTACAACAAAACAAGATCCTACTTGGAAAACTTTAGAAGAAGGATTTAGAGGAATTAAGAATTCTGGCGAAATGTCTCCAGAGCAAAAGCTTAATGCCATGAGAATGATTAGCGGAACCATTTCTAACAACAGAAGTGTTAGTAGTGGTTTGCAAGCGTTAAATCAAGCTTCTAATAGCCAAGAAGGTAGAGTTGGCAAAGAGGATATTAAAGCGGCTAATCTTGCTTTAGGTACAAGAGGATCTCCTTTCCACGTTTCTGACGATGGTAAGCTTGTTGACTCATCTGGTCAAAGCAAATCTTGGAGTGAACTAAAAAGCTCTATGGGCAACTTTAGCAACTCTGAGCAAATCGACAAAAGCTATCAGACAAATCAAGAGGCTTTGCTTAAAGAGTATCAATTGGGTAATCTTGGTCCAACTGCATACAAACAGTTGCAAGTATTATTAGATGCACAAAAGCAACTTGATAAAGAACATGATGAATTTAAAAAGCAAGGAATACAAACACCTTTGTTTATAAGAGAAACTCTTGCAAACAATACAGGTGATGAAATGTCTCGCCCAATCATTCAGGCAATGCAAGGACAATTTAATACTGAGGTAACTAAGCTTTATAAAGATTTTAGAGAGAGTGAATTAACAAGGCTAAGAAATGAAAACCCACTTGCCATGCCTTCACCATTGCAAATGCAAAGTGCATTCATTGATACTCCACAATACCGAGCTTTGGTTGATAAGTACGAAACAAAGAAAAATGCAGAATTGAATTCTCCATATGTCTCTGCAAAAAATACTAATAATGCAACACCGTTTGAAACAAGAAATGAATCTCCGTCTGTTTCTAATGTAAGCGGCGTTAACTCTTCTACATCAAAAGAAAGCCCAATAGAAAAGCAAAGGACTGAGCACAAGTCAGAGCAAGACGAAGAAGCCAAGAGAAAACACAGAGATGAAGCTTTGAAAAGAGCTAGAGCGGCTGCTAATCAAAGGTAATATATGAATAAGCAAAAATTTATTGATAGTTTATTAGCAGACGGGTTTAGCAAAGAAGAAGCTGAAAAAGAGTTTTCTATATACGAAAGAGAAGCTGCTCAAGAAAAAGAAAAACCTCGTGTTACAGGTTTTGATGCTAACCCTACTTTAAGTAAACTCCCAACTTTCGTAAAAGAAGGTATTGAAACTGCTAGAGAAAACCCAGTAACTACTGGTCTTGCAGGTATTGGTTTAGGTGTTGGTGGAGCTTTAGCTGCTAAACATTTGTTGCCAAAAATATTTGGTGGCAAGCCAGAGCCAGTAGCTCCCCCTGCTGCGCCTGCCGCACCCGCCGTTTCTGCTGCACCTGCTTCGCCTGCACAAATGCCTCCTGGAGCACCTCCAGTAGCTTCTGCGCCTGTAGCACCTCCTGCCGCTCCTGCTGCACCCAATACTCCTAATTACAACATACCTGCTTATCAAAGAGCGGGTACTAATATTCCTGGGGTTAATACTCCATCAGCAGGTGTTAAGCCTACCAATGTGGTTGAGCTTGCAGACTTTCTAAAAGCAAACACAAACCCTGTTGACTCCTCAGGTAACCCTGTGCTGAACGAAAAACCTGCCGTAGGTGAAAAACCTGCCGAACCTGCCGTACCGACAAGCACACCTGCTGAACAAGCTATACACGCAGAAACAACTGTACCCAACCCAACAAACCCAACCGCTCCTACCGCAACACCTCAACCAAATCCTGTGGAAAGCGGAGAGAACACCATGCCTTTGCATGAGCATAATGTTGAGGCGAATAAAACTCCTTTGGAGACTACACAGCACTCTACTGGAGTTGCTCCAAAAGACAATACCGATTACGAAAACTTCTTTAGAGAAGAAAATAAAGCAACACCTGGTTTGCCAACAGAAGAAAAGCCAGTTAACCAATTTGCAAATGTAGCAACAGAAGCAAAGCTAAAAGAAGGAATGGAGCACCCTGCCACTCCACAAGAAACTCTTGAAAGAGTAGAAGGTTTGCATCCTCAGTTGCAAGAGCATTTAAAAACCCAAGCTGAATTGCTAAAGGGTAATAAGAAGTTTGAACAAGCTGTTAGAACATCTGAGAAATTACAACCTAATGAAGTTTTTGTTCCTGGCTATGGAAACATGGACAGAAAAATGCACAAAGATTTAGGTCCTGAATTAAAGAGAGAAGCTTTAAGTAAAATAGATGCTGGAACATCATTTGGAGAAATTGAAGAAAACCCAATTGTTTCAGAAAGACCAAAAGGTGGAACTTTTAACCAAAAGAATAAAGAGTTAAATACTAAATTTAGAGAAGTGTTGACTTCAGAAGGTCGTGCTATTCCTACCTTTGAAGAGCTAAAAGCAGAAGGCAAAGCACCTCCTACATTTAAAAATATGGGTAGAGCAATGAAAATTGGAGGAGTAGCAGGTACTGCAATCCTTCTATCTGATTTAGCTAATGCTGCAACACCTCAACAAGAAAAAGAAGCCCAGAGAAATCTGGGTGAATCTTTATTGCCTATTGCAGCGACACCAACGCCTGTTCAATCTGGCACATTACCTAAAAGTATATTAGAACAATATCAAGAATATGGAAAATTAGGAAGTCCATATCGTGAAGCATTCTTAAAGCAAACTGGTAGAAAATAATGGAAGCAGTAACTCACGAACAAATTTATCAAAGGCTTGTATCTGTTGAAAATAAGGTAGATACCATTCATACAGATACAAAAGATATGGTCCAAGCATTTAAAAACGTGCAAGGTGCATTCAAAGTGCTGGGTTGGATTGCTAATGTTGCAAAACCTATTATTGTTGTAGTGGGTTTCTTTACGGCTCTTACCGCATTTATTCAATTCTGGAAGAAGTAAGATTGAATTCCTGCTTTTATTCCAAGCTGCTAATGCCGCATTCACAGGCATTAAGGAGCTTTGTTCAATGTACAACGAGGGCAAGGCTCTTGTAAAGGATGTACAAAAAACTGTTGGAGAAGTAAAGCAGATAGGCAAAGAGGTTACGGGAATATGGGGTTGGATAACCTCGTTGTTCGCAGAGCCTAAGAAAGAAGAAGTAAAACAAGAAGTACAACCTAAGAAAAAGCAAAAGGTTAAGTTTGATGAGCAAACCCTTTATGCAGAGATTGGCGATCAACTGGTTGCATTCTTTAGAAACTACAAAGCTTGTTCAGATGCGATACGGGAAGAAGAGGAAAGAATAGAAAAGATTTTTGACCCTGACGGTGATACTTATGAGAGAGCGATTAGATTGGTGATGGCAAAGAGCCAGTTAGAAGAGATGAGAGTTAACCTAACTGAGTACATGGTTTATCATGTGCCGCCAGAGTTAAAGGACTTGTACTCTAGGGTTAATGAAATGATTGGTAGTGTCAAGACTAAGCAGGAAATGGCTAGGAAGGCAGAGATTAGAAAGAAGGCGCAAAGGGAGGCAGAAGCAAGAGAGTTAGCTGACAGGGCTTGGTTTTTGAGTGCTTGCACAGTAGCAATAATATTCGTAGTTATTTATATGGCAGGACTGATGTGGGCAATAAATCGAGTGACACATGGGGGTATGTAATTATCATCATAGTGTTGGCAATACTGTTTATACTGATATTGCCTGTGATTGGGATTATGTATATGGACATCCATCAAGAGAGAATTTTGATGGCGGCAGATTTGAAGAGAATTGAGAAGTTGAAGAAAGAGCTTGAAACCCAACGAGATAAGAGTAACCAATGAGAATATGCGCTTTATTGATTTTATTATTAGCGGGGTGTCAAGACAGATACAGATACTTCTGTCAAGACCCTGACAACTTTAGTTCCCCCCAATGCCAAAAGCCTAGGTGTGAGTTTGATCAAACTTGCCCAGAATATTTAATTTCACCTGTCTTGGAGAAGAAAATTGAAGGACTTACTGCTGCAACTCCTAACCCCCAATCCCAACCAGGAAAGACTGACTGCCGATGAGATAGAGGCTCGGGTTAGAGCTTTTGTGGTGGTTGTTGTAACTTTGATACTGGCGTTCATTGTCTTTGCATTACTTTACTCAGTAACCTTTGTTAGCCAACCTATTAAGGCTATGGCTCCAATCGACCAGGCATATACAAAGATGCTCAATGATATTGTCCTGCTGATCGTAGGTGGCATTGGTGGCATTATGACCAAAGGGTTAACTAATGAAGCTACTGCCATGATGAATAACGTGAAAGGTGGTACTTCTGCATACGTTGCACCGCCTGTTAAAGAGGTGGTGTTTACAGAGACTATTTCCACTTCGGCAGGTTCAGCAGCTTCAGCACCTTCTGCCCCTAGCACACCCCCCATGCTAGAGGATGACGATGAAAGACTTAGAATGGCTCATGCCAGGGAGAGCGTGAAATGATTAATCCTTGGCAAATACTTGGTGTAATTGGTTTACTTATAGGGAGTTACTTTTATGGACATCATGCAGGTTATCAAGAGCGTCTTACAGAAGATCAAATCGAAATTGCAAGACTTAATGACGAAGCTAGAACAAAGGAACAACAAGTAAACCAAAAGTTTGCTGACCTTAATTCTCAATTAGTGAGGGCTAAAAATGATATCAAACAGAAACAAGCTGATATTGATAAGCGCATTGACTCTGGCGAGTTGCGCCTCCCGTCCAGTTGTGCCGTATCAACCACCACAGATACCGCCTCTGGAGATGGAAATAAGGCAGGCGAACTTGAGCGACAGGCTATTAAAGATATTGTCTCCATCGCAGCAGACGGTGACTCTGCAATCGAAGACTACAACTCCTGTGTCAGGAAGTACAACGAAATAAGAGACAAGTTTAATAAGGTGATCAAATGATTAACGCTAACCAACTGAGACAACTGGGTATTGGTGCTGAGTGGGTTGATCCGCTCAACGCTACCTTTGCTAAGTTTGGTATGAATGACATTGATCAACAGGCTGCATTTATAGGGCAATGTACCGAGGAATGTGGGCACTTTACCAAGCTTGAGGAAAACCTTAATTACTCTGCCAAAACTCTGGATAAGCTTTTTGGTCATAAATTTAAGCCAGGGGAGGTAGAACTTTATGCGGGTAACCCTTCTAAGATTGCTAATCGCATCTATGGCAACCGTATGGGCAACAGAGATGAAGTTTCAGGCGATGGTTGGAAATACCGTGGCAGAGGCTGCATACAGCTCACAGGGCATGATAATTACTGGCACTTTGGTCAATCAGTAGGGCAAGACTTTGTAAGCAATCCTGACCCCGTAGGACAACCCTATTACGCTGCTATGAGTGCAGGGTGGTTCTGGAAGACTCATGGATGTAATGAGATTGCAGATAGGGAAGATTGGGTTGCGCTGACCAAGAGGGTAAACGGTGGAGATTTTGGTCTTAAGGACCGTATAGCATTTACTAATAAAGCTCTGCAAGTATTGAGGGGTTAGTAGATTACCTGCCCCTCGCCAGGTTTAGAAAGGTCTATACAGCCAAAAAATTTCAGGGGGAGCTGTATAGTCCAACGGTATTCACATCTACAAGATTAGTCCCGTTGGTTATGATTTACCCCCCTCCGAATCGTTTAAAGCATTAATTGCAACTATGGTAAACCAACATACTGTAGTAAAGATTGCTCCAGCAAGCATAGCTAGAAATGCAAACCAAATAGCTTCTATTAGCATGGATGTCTCCTATTAGGTGGGTAGACAAAAGGGCAAAGAGTCCAATCAAAAATCCCTAATGCCTACCCTAAACTGATCAGAAGGGCACGTCCTCAAGATCTGGAGGAGGTTCCCTACGAGTTGGTTGATTAACGTCTCTATCCTTTGGTGTCAAGGATAAACTAAAAAACTTCTTACCGTCTTTTTTGCTTTCTTTTATCCAGGCACTTAGCCAGTATTCTGTACCGCCTACGTTAATCTGACCTTTGTATGCAGGATCTGTTTCTTTTTTAGCATTGTCGTTCTTAAACAACGTGCCCTTGTTAGTGTTGTCAAATGTTTTATATTGGCTCATATCATGCTCCTCTAAGCTGTTCGCCGTGTTTCTTAATCGCTGTCCTTGTACTGCTAGATAACTTTCTCCAAAGAGAGTTCTTCTCCTCATCCTCCACTTTTAAACACTCTTTGTAAGCCCCTAGAATGTCTCCTGCGATCATCATTGATTCAATCCCTATCGCCATATCAACTATCTTGTTTTCGGTGTCCTCATCGAGCTGTACTTCGCTTTTGGTGGGTGATACTTTTGAAACAGGTGTCTGACCTGTGGTCGCATCAATCACATCATGCTCAACGATCTCAAGGGCGGCTACCCATAAATACCTCCTTTGGTAGGTTTCAACCGCACCTATATTTTGGACCTCGTGGCAACCTTTAAGTGCCGCAGATCCCATTGGTGAACGAATAAAAATAATATGCTCCCCAGGTGCATCTATATTAACTATTTCCATAACTGCCAATTCTCTTGAAAATGAAATAGTCGCATTAAGACCTACCTCATCAAATATTTTTAAAGCAGGAATAAGAAAGTCTCCAAGCTCAAAGTACTGATACCCTGCAAACTTATTTAACCCCGACTTCTTTAGCTTCTGTTGATGAAACTTGCTTCTCGCTAGATTCAATTTCTGGTATGTGTTCATTTCTATTTCTATTCCTATAAATTATTTGTTTCCCAAAGATCTTCCATTCCCAAACGGTGTCGCAGAAGCCGCACCTGATATAACTAGAGTAGTTAACTGTAGATAGATCTGGGTGCTCGGCTTTGAGGGTTTTCGTGTGTCGTTTGACTATACAGTACTTACCCGCTTCTGCACAATCCTCACGCATACCTGCTTAATTCCTCTAGCACTATGGCTCTTTGCGTACCTTTATCTGCCTCCTCAAATAAGAATGATCCTACCTGGCAGCAGGTATCTTTCTCATCCTGTAATACTTCTTTGCATTGGTTGCAGTACCTAATACCGTAAAACTCTTTAAGGTTTTTAGATACAAAGTCTTCGTAATGTTCTTTCAATTTCATAGTGGACTCCTTAATACATTTCTCTACGGGGATAGCATTGAACGTCAATTGGTATATCGCTCATCATGCCGTTGACAATACGCTTAGTCGTTATAACCACAGCTCTCATTCGGTTGCTCTCGCATTGGTTTATGCCCTCAATAACCTCATTTCTAGACATTTGCTGCGCTCTAGCTTCAAGGGTTACTGGCACGACTGGAGAGGTTGCAAAATTGTATGTAGGGGGGGGTGCATTATTTGCGCTACCACATCCTGTTAACAACCCTGCTATTGCATAGGCAACCATCAACCAGATAATGCCCATGACAACAGTCTCAGCGGTCCAAAAGGTTCTTTCGCCTAAAGAGATCTTTTGAATCCAGTCTTGATCTGTATTGTGATAGTTAACTACTGGGTGATAGTTACATCCAATCTGAATGCCTGTTTTGGTTGTATATGGTGTTTTCATTTAATCACCTCTGCTGATTTGAGTTCTTTAGTCTCGCCATCAAAAATAAGTTTAAGATTTGCATCATCAAATAGAATACTTCTATATACAGTTGCACCATTATCTAAATCAAAACATATGTATTGAACATAATCAGATGTAGAAGTCGGTTTAATTCTGTATTCATAGGTTTCATGCCAAGTAGGATTTTTAGTATCTCTCCAGTTGTGATAACGATTTTTAAGTTGAACTTCAGACCCATCAGCCCATGCTTTTATTATTTCTGCGTGTATATGTCTCATACTGCCCTCATTACTCGTTGATTACGACCTGAGAAGCCTGGGCGTTTCTCGCCTGTATCGACTATTAAACCTTTCTTCATTAAAGGTCTGTAGCGAGGGGTAATAGAGCTTGCTCTGTATTCAGCCAACATATGCTCTACGTCTTGGCTAATACACCCATTTGGAAAGCTCCTAATCGTGTCCAGAACGATTTGTTCTAGCTTTGTAGGATCTACTGACTGTGCAGCTTCTTTTGATGTCTCAGGGTCTGTAGCACGAGCAAATCCTCGGTTAACCATGCTACCTAAGTCTTCAAAGAATTGGTTAAATGTTTTCATATTGGACTCCTTATCTGTAGTAATCGTGTGCCATCTCATTGAGAGCATCACCGCATTCAAGGGTTAACTGCATTAGCTCTTCATCAGTTAACTCTTCCTTGGTGTCTTCCCAGATTGCATAGCAAAAGTAGGCATCGCAAAAGTCTGGGTAATCCCTGGGATCAACATTCTCTATTTCTGCACTAACAACATTACGATTATTCAGTTTCATTTTGGACTCCTTGGTGGCTTCTAATCCAGACTATCAAGTCTGAGGTTTCTTTAAATTCGAGGTTTGTTGCCCACTTAATGAGATCTAGCACCTGCTTTTTCCCATCGTCATAACCTGCTTTGTAGGCATCTAATTCATCTTTTAACGTCATATTAATCTCCATCGTATTCGTTGGAGGCTGCAATCTGATCAAGCACACGCCCTTCAATCTCCTCCAAATCGTCCTGTGAGAAGAGATCAATCACGTTGATACCTTGGTAGATGATGCTTTCTATATCAATGCTCTCAGGGGTATCTGGCTCATACTTAGCACCCCAAGAATCTACAGATCCAGTTGTCTCTGGCTCATATTCAAAGCATACGATTAGCTCTGCGTTATTCCACTCGATGTATTCTTTCATTTGGACTCCTTAGTTAATGTCGTTAATCGACAAGAAGAAGTTTACTATACTGGTTAACTAAATCAATAAAAGTGTTGTAAATTATTTCAACTAAAAACCCTAGGAGAAGAAAGTATTACATAGGTTAATGTAAACCATATATGATATAGTTAACGCATTTATAGGAGATAGAAATGGCAACTAAGAAGGTAGATAGCATGACTGTAGAGGAGTTATTGGCTAAAGCAGGCACTATGTACAAGGTGGCTAAGATCCTTGGCATTAGTCGTGTGGCAGCTTATAAGTGGGTAAAGAAGGGGAAGATACCTCCTGCAAGGATTAAATCTTTAATGCTTTTAAAGCCAG
>Ga0208379_1000705_pt1 | contig 14215 bp, 26 predicted proteins | sample CryBogCBE02Aug07_FD_184559 | JGI IMG/M metagenome (GOLD analysis project Ga0208379, IMG submission 184559) | Freshwater microbial communities from Crystal Bog, Wisconsin, USA - CBE02Aug07 (SPAdes) | ecosystem: Environmental > Aquatic > Freshwater > Lake | place: Crystal Bog, Wisconsin, USA... | reverse complement strand
AGTGCGGTAGGTTGATCAGCCATAGCTTATTGTCCCATTACCCACCTAAAACGGCAAGGGCATGTTGGGTTAATTTGATCCGTTCTTCCAACCCAAATGTACCGCCATTGATTCTTCTGGTTAGTCCTTCCCAGTTCTGCGCCTCAGCCAGATCGTTGCATCCATGAGTCTTCCAGAACCACCCAGCAGACAAAGCAGCATACATTGGGGTCGCAACAAGTTGCGGTTCTTTGACCATATCCCTTTGAACTGACTGCCCAAAGTGGTAATAGTTATCGTGTCCAGTCAACTGAATACAGCCCCGACCATGAAACCGCCAACCATCTCCTGATTTTTCATCACGGTTTCCCATTCGATTGGCGTAAATTCTGTTGGCAATCTTCTCGGGCTGGTGGGCGTAAATGGTAAACTCATTGGGTTGAAACTTGTGTCCAAAGAGCTTTTGTAAGGTTTCGGCTCGATAGTTGAGGTTTTCTTCCAGTGTTTTGAAATGGTTGCACTCGTGAGAGCACTGTCCGATAAAAGCTGCCTGCTTCTTGACATCGTTTACCCCAAACGTAGCAAAGGTTGTAGTCAATGGCTCTGACCATTCCGCATCTATCCCAAGCGCATGGAGCTTCTCAGGGCTTAACATTGACTGTCTCCCTTACTTTGTTGTAGGTGTCGATACAGGCGTTGAGCTGGGTGATGGCGATGTCTCCGTCTGCTGCGATGGCTGCAATATCTTTAATAGCCTGTCGCTCAGATTGGCCGTCATTGGTTGTATCTCCTCTGGCAGAGGTGGCATCTGTGGAGGCTTGAACGGGACAACTGGAGGGGAGGCGCAACTCGCCAGAGTCAATCCTAGAGTTAATACTAGACTGCTTTGTTTTAACATCGTTTCTCGCCTTTACAAGTGCAGTGGTTACGCCCGAGAGCTTTTTGTTCAGCTCTGCTTCTTTTGCCCGAGCTTCGTCATTAAGTCGGATAATTTCTGCTTGATCTTCTGCAACACGTTCTTGATAGCCTGCATGGTGTCCATAGAAATATACTCCTAAAACTGCGCAGATAGCGCCAATGATGAACCAAGGATTGAGGAAACTAAACATTTACACTAGCCCTCGCATGTGCCATTCTCTCACGTTCCTCATCCGACTCCAATACTGGGGGGCCAGACGGGGGTGGAGGAGGTGTCCAAGCTGTTCCGGGGTCTATACTAAACCCAGCCATCGAGTTGTTGCCTGACTGCATAGCCATAGGTGAATACCCCATAGATTGACCCATCATTGGTTGCCCCATGCAGGGATTAAACGGCATTGGTGGGGGTGGTGGCGGAACGCTAGATTTACCTGTCAACACCAAACTAACCACAGTGAATATCTGCGCCATAGCCATAGATAGGATAGCCAAGATCGCCTTATCAGCAGGCGCTTCGGTGAACAACGGCTGTTCAATGAACACAATGCTGTATGAGAACAGCACTGTTACTAAGACAAGGATAAAGCAAAACGTCTTTAGGATAAACGCTTTGGTCTCGATGTCAATTTGTTCAGGGGTTTTGTGCGCCATTTTTCGGTTTATTAAAAAATTCGGGACAATTTTGAGAGGCCACGCAAAGAGGCGGTTTACAGTCTTCCGCATCCCAGTTCTTAGGGTCTTGGCAATGGTAGCGATATCTGTCTTCACAAGACACCAACAAAAGAGTTAATAGCAACCACTTCATTTTCCTTCAATCCTTGCAAGAGCTTTGTTGACTCTAATCTCCATCATCTTGATGTCTATGTACATCCACGAAAGCAGTGGTATGAATAGGAGAATCACCACCATCAAGACCACGATAACAATGACGAAGAACGAACGATCATCAGCATCAGCCATATCCACGCTATCATCAGAAATGTTATTACTGTAGCTATTGCTTTGTCTTGAATTTCCTCTTGACGTTGACGCTTTAGCCATGCCGCTTTCCGTTTCTTGTCTAGCTCCGCCTTTCTAGCTAACGCCTGCTGATTGGCAATATGCCCAATCATTTTATTCACCCGACTGTACAAATCCTTCATCTCAGGAGGCACATGGTAAACCATGTATTCCCGCATTTCCTCATTCAACTTTTCCATCTGTAAGTTAGCAATAACTAACTTGATCGCAATATCGTTTCCTTCTTCGTTGTTGGCAGTCAGCGCCAACTCTTCTTGCTCTTTTGTGTAAGCCTTTAAGCCGTTGTATGCGTGGAAGAACTTGGTGAGCGCATCTGCAACTTGGGCATAGATTTGGTTCTCATCAAATTCAACTTTCTTTTTTTGTTTAGCTTTAACAGGAGTTTGGTTAACCGTGGCTTGTGGCTTTTCTTTACCACCGAAGAGTTTAGAGAAAAACCCAAATATCCCCTTTGCGTCATTTTGGATACCCTTGATATCCCCCACAACTCCATCAATCTCTTTCTTGGCATCAACAACGAACTGCCTTCCTTCCTTGTACATCTCACAGGATTCTTTGACAAGCTTGAAGGCCGAAGTAGCCAGAGCGACAAGGGTAAATGGATCAATGTCTACACCTTTTCAATGATTGCTGTTGATGTGTCTCTGTCAATCAGCATTTTACCAAAACAACAAATGTTCCAATCTTCTCCATCTTGCTCACTGAATGAAGGCACATTGATTTGAACATTCTTGAATAAATATTCTTTTGTGCCCTCAAATACCCGCCAAACATGTTCTTGCGTGCCCCTACCGGGCATGCCGCGCGTTTTGTTAAACCGAATTGAATATTTCAAACCACTTCTGCTGGCGGTGGGCACGACATTGGCGTTGTCGGTACTACCATCATATTGAAGTGTATGAATCGGATCGGTTCGTCTGATGCATGTCTGCTGAAAGAGTGTGCGAGCCATGAGTTTGTAAAGAAAAATTGACCGGGTTTTGGTGCAAATCCTACCACATTTGATGCAGGAGTAATGTAGTTTGGGTTGTCTTCAGGTAAACTAATTTGCACTTTTGCGGGTCTTGGGTCATAAAACATGATGTTTGAACTGCCTTCTGGACAGTCAATGAAATAAAACCCCACAATTTGAATCAAGCCGTTGTGCGTGTGTTGCTCCATTAAGGAGTGTTTATAGTGTTCTTGGCACCAGACTGACTCAATGCTGGTGCTTAAATTCTTCATGGCGTATCCTTGGCCATACAAAATGTACCAAGACTGTTCACCCACAAATTTACAAAATGCCGCCATGCGCGGGTCTGTGTAAATGTTAGCTGTCATGTGAGCCGGGTAAATTTCATCCAGCTTTTGCGTTTTTCTGATGAACTCAAGATGCTCATCAGTGACTTGTTTGGCAGCTTCTAAAAATTCAGGTTTATCCGATGTGTAAAGCGGAGTGGTAAAGTAGTACCCTTGTGTAAGAGGACTTGCTTCTTCTGGCAACGCTTCGTCCATTATTTTTTCTTTAGTTTGCCCAAAGTCTTGGCTAGATTGGCCATCTTTGCCACTTTTGGGTTGGATGACTTGGCCGCTTTTGCCATTTTTTTGGCGGGGATTTTCTCTCCTTGAGGAACGCCCAGCTCTTTGTGCAGGGCGCCGGGGTGTTTGATTGCTTTTTGAATCCATTTAGTTGCCATGATTAAATCCCAAAGAACTTATGAAAGAATTGCCCTGCCACATTCGGGCCAAGAAGGACTAAGAGCATCACACCATAGATCAAATACTCAATCTTGGTCATGCGTCTATCGCCTTCTTTCAGCATATCTGCAATCTGCCTATAGCGCTCATCACAGACTGCAACGTGAACGGCTAAATCTTTTTCGGTATCAGACATTGGTTTCAGGTGGAGTTGTTGCCACTTGCTCTTGTGCTTCTTTTTGCACTTCTTGAATCAATTGGAATACTTCTTGGAATGGGCGTGTTCCAAGGTAAGCCATGATGTTGTTTACAAGAGTTGTTGAGAGAGTAATCTTTTCCATTATGCTGTCCAAGGTAGTGGTTGTGTTGTTGGTGAAACAGGGGGATTCTCAAGGCTATTGATCTGGCCTTGTACGTTGGCCTCAAAGTTTGCAATGCCTTGCTCACCCAAAGATGCTTGCACCCAACCAATAACTGTTGCCTCGGTTAAAGATGAATATGGTGTAAAGCCCGCTTGTGCGTCAGTCACTGGGTATTGTGTGTTTCCACCAATACTTGCTGTATGAGTGTTGTCTGTTCCAGTCAACTTCCAATCCACATTTACAACATAGCCTGCATTTGTGCCACTTGGCCATTGTTGCATTGATTGAATTGTCCATGTCCATGTGTTTACTTGTGCCATGTTTATGCTCCTAGTTTAGTTTCTAATGCGGTTACTTTTGCGGTTAATTCTTGAATGGCTTTAACGAGAACAGGAACAAGTGATTCTCCGTTATAGCGTAATTTTTCACTATCTTGAGCATCAATAATAATGGGGTTATCCCCTTCTAATGCCAGAATTTCTTGAGCTTTAAAACCATAACGTACTGAACCATTTGGGATTTCAACATCACGAGATTTTTTAAATTGATATGCTATGGGATTCAGTTGATTTACAAAATTTAAACCATGCATTACAGGAGCAAAATTCATTTTGTCTCTTGCATCCGATACAACCGTCCAACTAACTTGAATATAAGCATTTGTTGTTGAAGTTGTCCCCATCGAGATATAGTTACTTTCGCCATGTATGTTATACGCTGGGCTATAAGTACCTGCATCGTTGTATGCTTGAATAGTTGTATTTCCTGAACCTGTTGTTGCAAAATAACCTGCTACAACTCCCAAGTAAACATTATTTGAACCAGAAGTAACATTTTTTCCTGCACCATTTCCTAAATAAGTATTATTAGTTCCTGTTGTATTTGAATAACCCGCAACGTAACCAACCGAAGTATTACTAATTCCTGTTGTATTGCTATAAAGTGATTGATATCCAACTGCTACGTTGTTTGATCCTGTGGTGTTTCCATTTAAAGCTAAGTCACCATAAGCAGTATTGTAAGCACCTGTTGTATTATTTCCTAAAGTAGAATATCCAAAAGCATTGTTGTAGTTGCCCGTGGTATTTTTTTGTAATGCCGCATATCCAAAAGCGTGTATATAACCAGTAGTTGTAGTATATCCAGCCTGATAACCAATTGCGGTTGAACCAGTGCTACCCGTATTGCTATATAACGCCTGATATCCTACTGCTGTATTACGAGTGTCTGATGTTGTTGAATATAAGGCTTGATAACCAATAGCGGTATTGTTTGCACCAGAAGTGCTTGCACCCGCTTGATAACCAAGGGCAGTAATATTTTGGGAACTAACGGTGCTACCATAAACTGTTCCCGATGAAGTAGGCGTTGCCGCACTACCACCGCCACCAGACGCCCATATTGGAGCCGCTCCCGAACCTTGAGATGTCAATACTTGACCCGATGTTCCGTAGTTAGCTCCAGCCAAACCTAAAGCACCAGAACTGTTCCATACTTCTCTAGGATTACCATCCCCATCACTCAATACAATATAGTTACTAGATGTACGGATGTCTAAGCCACCTTGGTTGCCATCATAACTACCAAGAATTGTGTTTTTAGAACCCGTAGTAACATAATAACCAGAACCATAGTTATAACTACCACCAACAAATGTATTACCTGTGCCTGTTGTTAATGAGTATCCCGCATAGCTACCAAGGGTTGTGTTGTTAGTGCCAGATGTAGCAGAATATCCAGCTGAATAGCCTATATGTGTATTACTTGAATTTGTAGTTGAATATCCCGCTTGATAGCCAACTGCGGTGTTTGCAGTTCCTGTGCTGGTGGAATAAAGTGATTGATACCCCACTGCCGTATTGTTAGATGCTGTGTTATTTGCATCAAGAGCAAAAGCACCTATTGCCGTGTTGTAATTGCCAGAAGTCATGTTTTCTGCGGCTTGACGGCCAACAGCAGTATTGGCGGTTCCTGTAACTGGATTTAAAGCGTAATAACCTATTCCCGTATTTCCCGCTCCAGGGTTACTATTTGATCCAACAGCAAGCGTACCAATTGCTACGTTGTAACTAGATGTAGTTATTCCTCGACCTGCATAATAACCTATTGTTACGTTGTCTTGCCCTAATGTGTTTGTTGCGTTAGCATTAGCCCCAACAGATACGTTTTGCACGCCACTTGTATTAGCTGATAAAGCACTAACACCCACTGCAGTATTAGTCGATACTGACCCCGCACCTTGTCCAACAGTCAATCCATGAATAGATGCGTCATTGGCTATCGTAACTGTACCTGCGCTGCTGATCGTCATAGCGTCAGTTGTGCCACTATTTGTTACAAAGTGAATTGCATTGGATGTTGTTGTACCCAGCGCCAAATCGCCAGAGGTGGCAGTCAAATACACTGCGTTGGCAGCATTGAATGCGCCGGAACCTGTGAACCCAGATGAGTTCATACCAAAGTCACCGTAATAAGTGGTGGCCGTGGTATTGTTATTACCTACGATGAAGTCAGCGGAAGCTGTTGCACCAGAGTTTGAGTTTTGGTTAACGATCTGTGAGTATGTGTTAACGCTGGTTTGGAAAGAAGCAAGAATGTTTGTGTCTGTGAATGTCAAGTTACCAACAACAGTAGACACACCTTGGAAATCAGAACCGTTCCAAATCAAAGTAGCTGAAGCACCGGAAGGAATAGACACACCTGTTGTGGCTGATCCGTTGACAATTGTGTTAAATCCACCAGTAGTCTGGTTGATGACTCGGTATATACGGCTTGAGCTTGGCGCAGTAATTGTGCGAACAGCCCCTCTTGAGCCAGTTAAAAGCAGTGTTGGGTATTGCGCTATGCCACTACCCGTAGTTGTTGTAGTGGTTGAACCAAAACTTGAAGAGCTGTTACCGTTTGTGACAGACAAAGTTACATTGCCGTCGTATGAAATGTTATTTGTTCCAACGATAGAAACCTCAATTAACTGAGTGGTTCCGTTGTTAATGTCGTCGCCCCAGACACCACTCTCAGAACCTGTGGTCGGTTGGTTTAAACCCAATAGCGTTGTGTTTGCGTATGTCATAGTGTCCTCATTGAGTGCGGATCAAAGTCCAGCTCGCCGTTTCTGAATTGTTGATATTTTGCCATGTAATAGATTGACTGTCATCTATTAAACTCCAGTAAATTGCAGTCATATTACCAACTTGCTCAACTGACGCCACACCTGTTAATGTAGCACCTCGGCCTGTCATTGTCACTGTTCCTACTGCCGCCGCAGAACCTACGCCAGTCAAAGCCAAAGTGATATTAGCCCCAACCGATCCGACATTGCCTTTAGCCGTTGCAGACCCCAAAGGAACCGCCATAGCTCCTACAGCTCCAGTGGCATTGTTACCAGACAAAACCTGACTTGGATTTGCTGTAACCGATCCAACTGCACCAGATGTGCCAACACCTGATATGGCTATGGTCAAATTGGCCGCTACTGAACCGGGAGCTCCAATCGCTACGTTACCAATATCTCCATCGGTATTGTTGGCCACCACGGTACCAACTGCACCTGCACCCTGAACACCAGAAATGCTGACCGATTTAGCGCCAGAAACAGTACCTGTAAACCCGTTTGCCAGAACTCCAGACAATGCCGCAGTGTTGCTGACAAGAACCGATCCTACGCTACCACTTGCTCCTACACCAGATAGGGCAATTGTAATATTGACTGTGGGGGCTTGAACCGATCCGCTTGCACCAACTCCAGTTAAAGCAATAGTAATGTTACTTGATACTGTCCCTAAATTACCCGCAGCATTTACACCACTTAAAGTATCAGTATCTGCTTCAGTGACTGTACCTACATTACCTACCGCACCAACACCAGTCAAAGCAATCGTAATATTAGGTGTTTGAGTCCCTACATTACCTGAAGCATTAACACCTGTAAGCGAGGTTAATCCCTGCCCCCACGGGCCAGCACCCCAGGTATTAGTACCCCAACCCGCCATAACTCACCTATTAGGTGGTGGACAAGCGCAATAAAGCAGTTGTCGTTGTGTTACTAGGCATCGTCAATGTAAATGTACCCGCCGTGATAGTCTGTGATCCAAAGGTGTGAACAGACACAGCTTTATTTGATTGCGTAGAGTTATAGATCAACACAGTATCAAACGCCGTGGTTAGTGTTACTGTGGAGTAAACTAAGTTGCCCGATGGTGTCCAATACCCTACACCAGCTGTTGATGAACTATTTGTAGAGGATGGGTTGGTTGCATTAGTTACTGCAATACCCCCTGCTGTGTATCCTGTACCCGACACTTCGTTAGTCGCAGAATATGCAGTGGTTGCCGCATTGATAGTAGCGGTCGTAACATACAAAGCTGCTTTGAATGTGTCAGCAGTATTTGCAGTATGAGCAGGATTAGCAGAGCTAAAATTGTGCGTTGCGCTTAGCAATTCGCCCAAGAAAGATGTGCACATTGATTGAGTATTAGCCATGATGTTTCCTTTAGCCTAAAGAGGCAGCAAATAAATCAGTGAAGGGGGATTTTTTTAAAGTTACATGAGCGGAGCGGTGTACCAATTCATCATTTAAATAGTACTCAACCCAAGTCGTGTATTCGTTTTCATCATCAACAGTACCTTCTTTCTTTACAAGAAGAGAGTCATCCATGTCGCCTTTGGTAGTTGTGATGATCATGCTATCCTCAAAATTGCGTTGGTGTTAGTAACAGCGGGAAATTGAATTGTAAACGTACTGGTGCAAGTTTTATCCGAGCCAAAATCAAGAATTGCCACCGAAGCATTGTTCTGGCTTGCATTGTAAATCAAGGCACCGCGACATGTAAATGCAGCAGGGCTCCAAACAACATTGGCAAAAGACCAGTATGACACTACCCCGCCTGTAGAACCTGATGTGGGTGTTTGGCTGATTACAAGTTGCTGGCCGCCTTGCGTGTATCCGTTGCCTGTGGGTACTTCACCAACAAGCTGTGTTGAATACTGCGTTGTAGCCGCATTGAGAGTAGCGGTAGAGTTGAACAACGCAATATAAAACGTATTGGGACTAGTTGGCCCAAAGTTGTGTAAACCTTGAGCCAGTTGAACCTTGAAGCTGGTCGTAGCGGTTTGAACTAAACTCATGTGACCGCCTGACTGTACTGGCCTGTTCTGTACGCATCGGTGCGTTCCATACCATCGCCAAGACGTTTAGCAAGAGCAAGTGCTTCTGTGTATCTATCAGAATACAACTTGACCATATCCGCCTCACCTTTCATGAAGGTGTAAGCTTCAACCAAAGAACCGTACAACAGCACGGTATCAAAATTCTGTCCCAACCAAGAAGTGCCATCAGATGTTGTCGTAATGGATTGGGGATAGTAATAGTAATGCAACTCAGCGTTGTAGTTTGTGTCAGGTGTTGGGCCCATCATTACCGTCAAATTGGTAGTAATTGAGCTGCCTGATACGGTGGGCCCAAACAATGCATAGTACTGTGGTGTGCCGTAAGAGATGGGATTGCCGTATGTTTCACGTAAAAAGTTAACATCTTTATTAATCAAATACAAATAACTGCCTTGAAAGATGATTGTTCCTGAAACATTCCCGGTTAAAGCTAAATTTAAAGTAATGATTAGGCCGTTGATATTTGTAACTGTAGCGCCATTTGAAATGCCTGTGCCAGACACAATTTGTCCAACCGCTACGTTGGTGTTTGAAGCAATCGTAATTGTGTATGTGCCTGAAGTGCCAGTAGCTGTTGTGCTGGTATTTTGATAAATGGCCAAAGAATATACCGCTAAAAAGTCAGAAGGTAGCGATAAATATTGGTTGTACTGTGTAAGGGGGCCAGTTACGTTTTTACGAAGTGACGGAAATTGGATAGTGTTATAAATCCGTTGCTCAGCTTGCTCAATGAACGTGGGAATATACTCTACGAAAGTAGTTTCGTAGTTTTGTGTATAGTCTTGAATTGACTGAGAAAGCTGAGTGTAATTCATGCCATCGGGCCTCTGGCCATCACGCCTTTAGTTGCTGCGCCAGTACCGCGAATCTTGATGCCTTCAGTTTCAACGCGGTCATCCATCGTGATGGATACGCCCATGAGTGGTACCCAGTTCTTTTTCTTTTGGAACTCTGGCTCTGTGCCCGCATCTTTGGGGCCAACAGCTTTGCCTTCCATTGTGTGAGGCTTTGCGTACTTAGACGCAGGAAGATTGTTCTTAGCCATATTAACCACCTCTTTGGTTTTTAGCGCGGGCCATGTTACGTCCAGAAGCACGCATATCTTTGCCTGTGGGGCCGCCCTTTTTGAGCTTGGATAGGTTGGTGTGCTTACCGGGATGTTCTTGTTTGTCATGCATTGAAAAAGCTTTTTTAATCAGCTTTTTGTCCTCTTTGATATCATCGTGCTTCATTCTAAACTCCTACGTTGTAACTATTGTAACTGTACCAACTTGTACGACCGGAATCAAATTATTTTGCGTTAACGCCGTATCAAAACTAGACGCACCGCCAACAGGATTCCATCCCCACTGAAATACTCTACTACCGCCACCAATACTGCCCGTTGCTGTCACGCCAGACGCGTAATAAGTGGTATCTGGGCGGGGATCACGCAAGCCTTGTGGGTCATCCACAGGGTACATACCCAACTGCAACTGAGGCTGATCTGGATCCCAACAAGTTGGGCACACCAATATACTGTAGTTCTTGGTCTTGATGATTTCTTTTCTCAAAACCGTCAGTTTGTACTGAAAACCGCAGCGATCACACTCCGAAATTGCATTTTTACCAGAAGCAAATCGGTTACCCATGACTAGTAGCTCCCGCCAATGTACATCCTACGGGGTACAAAGCGCACTGCCGCTTTCTCATGGTCTTCACCAGCCGCCAACTCCCACGCTTCATCGTACTGCTGTTTCAAAACTGGCAGTCTTTCCAAAGCATTGGGGATTTTAAGCGCCATGTAATAGGACAAACCTGCTACCAAGCAGGGAATAAACCTAAATGGCACGTCTGCAATGTTGGTACCGCCACCCATATCCTGTACACGGCGCATTCTCCAGTACACAAACTGGTATGTTTGTGATGAATCTGGGGTTGGCCACACAGTAATGCTGTTCTTTTGAGAAAAAATTACCGCTATCCCTGCATTATGCGTAGCAGCCGTGGTGTTTCCTTGTCCGCGAGTGCAGTTCAAGAGATAAGCAGGGTTGCCGTTGGCCGCAGGCTGGAGTTCGTTGTACCCAATCAGCTCGGAATCGAGCTTAATAAAACCCGCATTTGGTAGTCCATTGAGGGTACTAACGGCAATCGAGGTGTCCGTTGTGCCAACAGCGGAATATACAGTGGCAGCAGTGACTTGATCATTGGCTGAAAGACGCTGAATCCATACTTGGATGGGACGTCCTTGAATTAACTTGTTAGGAATCGTCGCATAAGTAGAAACACTGATGCGGGTAATTGTTAGGTCGGCCTGATTGTTGGCCACGTTTTGTTGAGTCCTGATGACGTGCTCAAGCAAATCAACTGTATCGTCAGGCAATGCGTATGTGGGCTGTCCGGGAACCAAAGTAATGGCATCCTGCTCAAACGTCCACATGTTGATGCCACGATTGGCCCAATCAGCAAAAAGCAAGTTCAATGAACGACGTGCCGTACGCACATCGTATCCAGTGCGAGACTCGGAGCCACAACGCTCAAAAGCTTCCTCGACTAACTCGGGAAGCTGAAGATTAAACGCTGCGACGCCAGATGTCTGTGCCATTATCTAAACCCTGCTGTTTTCTTTGCAATAGTCTTTGGTTGCGCCACAAATTGTTTGCCCGCCGCTTTGCCTTTACGCTTTGCTTTGGTTGTTGCCGCATATTCTGCGGGAGTCAATGCCTTGATTGCTTTCTCTGGAAGATACCGCTCACCTGTCTTGCTTGATGGCTTACCGCTTTTAGTACGCCACTTTTGATCGCCCCAATCTTTGAGAGACTGTTGCGGATTCTTCATTTGTAGCCCCCACCTTTGGCTTTGTACTCTTTTGCCAACAATTGTGCTTTTCTTGCGCTCCACTGGCCAGCACCCGTACCCTGTACTGATCTGGCTTTTATGGATTCAAACAAAGACTTGCGCATACCGGGTTTGGTATACGCATTTGCTTCATTTACTTTTGATTTAACCTTGCCGCCTTTTTTGTACATGGCGACATCATTCGGATTATCTTTTCGTTTGATAATCTTTTTACCCGGCATCTTAGACGGGTTGATGTCGCCCATACCACGGCTGGCAATCATTTTTTGGCCATCCCACCGCCACACATTACGATGTGACCTTTGGTCTTGCCTTTTTCGCAACAGCCGTCTGCACGCTCAGAAGCGCGGTGTGCTGTGCCACCTTTTTTCATACCACCGGGACGTGCTGCGGCCATTGCAGGAGCAACAGGCATACGTGCGCCCATTGGGCGAGTCATTGGTCTAGCCATTGGCATCATAGGCATGGTGTGCTCCTAATCGTGTTTTTGGTGCTTGTGCAAATGCTCGATCTCGTGGTGGTGCAACTCGTGACCAGCCGCGTGTTCTTTGTAGTGGTGGTGATGATGCACATGACTGCCTTCGTGATGCTCCTTCATGTGGTGCACATGGTGTTTGTGCTCATGGGGATGCTCGTGTCCAGCAGGATGAACGTGTTTGTGATGTTCGTGGTGTTTGCTATGCATGATGTCCTCACTTCTTGTGATGATGTTTAGCGTGACCACCACGCTTCATACCAGTTGTAGAACCAGCCATTTTGGGCTCCATGCCTTTGGTGTGACCGCGCTCTTGAACTGAGTGCTCGCCAAAACGCTTGTTACCGCCTTCTTTGACCTTGGCCATCTTGGCTGTAGTCATGCCCTTTTTCTCTTCTACACCATGCATACCAGTGACTCCACCAGTAGCCATCTTCTTGACGTGGCCACCATGCTTCATCGCTTCTTTCAAGTGATGATGAGCCATCTTCATGTGATGTGAGTGCATTTCGTGCTTTTCCATGTTTCCACCTTCTTTAAAAGTTTTGCCTTTGTCGGCGTTGCTAAAATCTTGTCCCACTGTTTGTGGAACCCCTACCTTCTTTGCAAACGCCTTGTTATGGGCAATTGCTTCCATAAACTTGTGTTGTTTTGCGCTATGGCTTGGCATATTAAACAACCCTTCCTTTTGTGTGCCCCCTGATGGCACAGCCATCAGCACAGTTCCAAGCCCGAAGGCTTTTGTTAATCCGACTGTTGGGATCGTTGGCAGTCTTTGACGACGTCAACTTTTTCTTCATCCCCGACATTCGTGCGCAAAAAGAATCCCTGCGTGAGCCTCCCTCGGGTTGCGGACGCTTTAAATGCATCCCCTCCTTCGCGGCTGATGCACGACCTTTGGCGTTTAGCCCGCCATTCGGATTCTTCCCTTCCTTGCGTTGCCATGCTGGAGTACTCATGATTAACTATTTGCAATCAGTTTACCAGCAATCACAACCCCCGCAGCAACGGTACTTGTACTTGTAGCCAACTGCCATTGAATGTCAGTTTTTTCGGTGTACGTAAAAGGCACAGTCGATCTGTTGATTGTGTAAATTGCCACAAAGGGTTGTTGTAAAACCGTTAAAGCTACGCCAGTTACATTGTTGATCGCCTGCACTTTATAAGTGATGGTCGTGCTACTGGTATAGCTATTTGACGAGTTAACTTCCGCAATGTCCAAATAAAACGTGTTATTGGCAGGCACTGTGTAAATGGTGCTTTGTGACTTACCAACCCCGGCATTAATTTGAGCAAGTGTATTTGTAGATTGCTTGATGGTAATGACCCCAACATTTGAAGTCTGACCAGAAGCAACGCCAACCATAGTCAAACCGTTGATTCGAAAATACGATTTTACAGTTGTAACACCCGTTGTACCATTAAGTACAACCACTTCAGAAACGGGATTAAAGTTGGCATCCAAACCATTTACAAACACCGCAGCAGGAGAAACATCCGATGCGGATGAACTAACCACTGTTAAAGTGGATGCGCTGGTTGGGTAGGTATAAGTGGATGCGTTTTCCCAAACAGGAATTGAAGTTGTTCCAACCGCTGCTTGGTATCCAAAAATACTTACGATTGAGTGTCCGCCAATTTGACCACGCGCCACTTGCAAATCAAACGGCTCATACCGCGCTTGACGAGTAATAGAATTAACGGCATTGTTTGTACCGGGAATCCCATTGGAACTTTGTGCTGTCATGAATAATCTCCTTGATTAAAGACGGGGGCCGAA
>Ga0208379_1000703_pt1 | contig 14235 bp, 17 predicted proteins | sample CryBogCBE02Aug07_FD_184559 | JGI IMG/M metagenome (GOLD analysis project Ga0208379, IMG submission 184559) | Freshwater microbial communities from Crystal Bog, Wisconsin, USA - CBE02Aug07 (SPAdes) | ecosystem: Environmental > Aquatic > Freshwater > Lake | place: Crystal Bog, Wisconsin, USA... | reverse complement strand
CGTGGCGGCCTGGATAATCTTCTCCTGCAGGTCGAGCAGGAAGTTGTAGAAGACACCCACCTCTGAGCCGTCGGTCGAGCGGTCCTTGCCCATGACATCGCAGCCCTTCAGCGAAGCGAGCAGCGAGTACGTCTTCGAGCCCGTCTTGTCGTCCTCACGCACAACGACACCGGCCGGGTAGAAGATCTTGGGGATACGAGTCTGCAGATTCTGCCCGTTGTACTTGATGGGGACGGTCTTGCCTCCTGCGGCATTGTTGCGGATCTCGCCGATGACGACGCGCGTGATGTCCAGACTGTTCGACGTGATGATTGCGTTGGTGGCCATTGTTGCTGTTATGCTGTTGGTTTCCGGTGTTAACTGGACTTTCCGTTTTTACGGATCATTTTCCTGATTGGATACATTTTAAGAGTCTTTTACAGGTCAAGGTAATAATATGCCGCAGTGTGCATCTGTAAAGAAAAAGGGATCTACCGAACAGTGTAAGGCACCCTCTCTCGTGGGTATGAATCTCTGTGGACGTCACGTCAAGATGAAGGTTATTACGATGTGGGCGAGTGTCAATGCTGAAAAATCAGATTCTGCGCTCAAGATTCAATCTCTATGGAAGGGCTGGAAGATCAGGCGGTACCTGAACCTGTGTGGACCCGGTGTTTTGAAGCGTGAGCAATGTTGCAACGATGAGGACCTCGTGTCGTGTGAATCAAAGGACCGGCAATATCCTCTCGATTACTTTGCGATCAAGGAAGGTGACAAGATCTGGTGGTTTGATTTCTGCACAGTATGGGACTGGTGCAGCCGATCGGTGGAGCCCACGAACCCGTATACCAAGGTGGCTTTTTCTACAGAGGACAAGGCACGTCTCCGCAGGGTCCATGCCTTGCGTAGGCGTTCCAAGATGATGATTCCGGAAGAGAGCCGAGTCTTTGCCGAACGTATGGCTCGTAGGTGGAATGTTCTTTGCCAGGCCTTCCGCTATTATGGGTTCGAAGATGCGCACCCCGAACACTTTAGCAATATTGCACGACCCAACATGATGGCCATGTTTCACATGTTTCGCGATGACCTTCTTGCCGTGCCCAACCACCCTGTTCGGATCGTACATTTGTGTGAACTAATCTTGTCCAAGACAGACATTCCAACCTACAACTTTATGCTCGTCAGCACGACCATCTTGCATTTGATTCTCATGGAGACGCGTTCGTACGATACAGTTTTTTTGCTCATGGGCGCACTTTACAGATGCTAGTGATTTACATGACCGCCGTAGGGTATAATCATACCAACGCGTTAGAAATGTCCCACTCCTCTTCTAGTGTTAAGTCAAACATGCCTGCTGCTGCCCCTGCCGACTCGAAGAAGGTTGCCACGAAGAAGTCCGCCGCGCCTGTCGCCGCCGCCACCCCGGCGCCGGTGGCTGTCGCTGCCCCGGCCGCTGTCGCCGCCAAGACGCCCAAGGCCGCCAAGGCCCCGAAGGCTGCCGCTGCCGCCCCCTCGAAGGTTGAGGTGGTGGTCCCCACGGTCGAGACGCCCGCTGCCCCGGTCGTCGAGTCCACGGAGGGCTCGGAGGCTCTCCTGGCGTCCCTGAGCGAGAAGCTCAAGGCGCTCGGCTCGGAGTTCAACGCCAAGGTCCGCGACGCCGTGAAGGGCGTGCAGGACGCGATCAAGGCCACGAAGCGCGAGGCCCGTGACATGAAGAAGAAGAAGCGCAAGAACCCGGCGGACATGACTGCCGAGGAGCGCAAGGTCTGGGAGGCTCGCCGCGCCAACAACGCCTTCCTGGTGCAGCGCCCGCTGACGGATGAGCTGTCGTCCTTCATGGGCCTCCCGGCTGGCTCGAAGCGCTCGCAGACGGAGGTGACCAAGTTCATCTCGACGTACGTCAAGGAGCACAGCTGCTTCGACCCGTCGTTCAAGCGTCGCATCCTGCCGAACTCGGCGCTCGCCAAGCTCCTCCGTGTCTCAGACAAGGATGAGGTGACCTACCTGAACCTGCAGTCGTTCCTCAAGGTCCACTTCATCAAGCCCAAGGCGTAAAGTGCTTGATGAACCCGCAACCCAAACAATAAATCATAATGGTACTGTAGCTCAGTAGTAGAGCGTGGAGCTGTTAACTCCAAAGTCCTCGGTTCAATCCCGAGCCGTACCGATACATAACATACAACATGATTCGCGGACTCGCGGAACATTTTGTGCGTTTCTAGTAAAATGCCTGCCTCTGTCGTTCTCCCTAGTGGTCAAACTGCTCCTGCCAACTCGGTTGCCTCGTACTCGCCCGCTGCCCTCGGACTCAAGGGATCGGGACGCCGTGGTCACACTGCAAAGAGCATGAAGCGTGCTCTCAAGAAGGCCGGCCTGAAGACCAGCGGCAAGAAGGCTGCACTGACCCGCCGTGTCAAGAAGCACCACCTGAAGGTGTAAAAAAGATTCGTCGTTACTGATAATGTCGTCTGCGTTCAAACCGTACAAGAAACCGGATTCTGCTCCGACCGTGCCCTCGCAATTCACTGCAGCTCGCGAACAGTTGGCATCCCAGGGATTCACATCAACAAATCCCACGAACCGCGAGAAGGGACTGGCTGCACTCGGCGTTCGCCCCAAGAGCCCCTCGCTCGGTTTCGGTCGCAAGCGCCGCAAGACCCGCAAAGGTGGACGCAAGAGCCGCAAATCTACAAAGAAGTCACGTCGTTCGTAATCAGCTCGTGCGGCATCTCCAAATACAACACTGTGCTAAAAAAGGGACTCAACCGATCATCCAAGACCAATGCACGAATCTTGCTGTTTTCCTTCAGTGTCTTGGCAAGACGGTTAATCATTGCGTCACGTCCCTTCATATGCACTGAAACCTGACACTTTTTATCCCCTTGCCACCCACACATACTGGTTGTGTTGCAAGCGGATTCGTCCGTATATTGACCGCACGGTGTCCTCACCTTTGTCACGAACGCCTGTGGGGCTTCCGCGTGGTCCCAATGGGTCTCGCTCTTCATCCATTTCTTGATTTGCTTGACCAAATCGTTTCCTGACTCAATCGCACTCCGCAACTCTGCGTGTCCATCGAGAATATCCTTGGACATGGAAAACATCAGGAAATCAAACACCTCGGCACTGTACGACACATCGCGTTCCGTGTTTACATCCTCCTTGTTCGGATCATTCGACACCAAGTCCTTCTCGTTCAAAGGTGCACGAATCGTCGACAAGATTTCCCCGGCCGGCGGCGCTTCCAAATCCTGGATGCCTGGCTGGAATGGAGCCCGAAATCTGGATTTCAGGAGGAACTCACGCGGAACTCCTTCCGTGTCGTACAGCGTGTCCTGCACCTGGAACCGCTGCGTGGAATTCAAGAAGGACTTCAAGACATCTTCCGTCGGCAACTCATCATCCGGGATCTCTGCATAGGTTCTCTTGCGGATTGCTGCAGACAAGGAACGAGGAATCGGCTGAATGGGCAGCACTGCTTCCTTCGGCACAAACAGCGCTTGGACGCGCCCAAACGGATCCAGAATGACTTCGTAGTCCTTGCCACGCTTCTGCATCTCGGTTGCCGCATCGTCAAACGTCGGGCTCTCGGACGCACACGAACGAGCATGTTCCGCCATCACAACCTTTGCAGTCGCCTCCAGAAAGGGAGGTTTCTGAATATCCACCTTGTACGACAACTTGCGCTCATTGCGATCACGCAAAACGTGGCCGAGAATATCATTGTCAATCATCACAATCGTGCGCGAGTCGGGAAACAGCGTATCGGACCAGAATCCGCACGACATGGACTTGGTTGCAGTGTGGACCATCACAACACGAACCTTGAGAACCATCGTCACATACTCGAGCTCATCAATCAGCGGCATGGTGCCATTCTCGTAGGCTGCTTGGATTCCCGAGACGATCCGGTCATCGCCCGGTCCCATCTGTTTCCACGTCCGGAAGAAGGAACACAAAACCAGTTCCTTGGAATCTTTGGGCTGCGGAATGTGTGTGGTCAGTCCCAGCAAACCAGGCAGAGTTTGCGAGGGACGTCCAAGACCAATACGGAAGAAGTTGCTCTTTCCAGCTTCCAACCGCCCGCCGGCCGCCTTGATGTCGTTATAATTAGTAGCAATGCGGAACGACTTGAAAATATCGGCATCCACATAGCCCATGCGAAGAGCAGGAAGACGCTGGGAGCTCAACACGTACGTCTCGTCCGTTGTACCAGTGGGTCCCGTAATCACCGCAGCAACTGTGCGGTCGCTCTTGTAGCAACACGGCATCTTTCCGATATAATTCGGAAACAGATCATCCTGGTCACGGCGAATCACCGTATTGCCCTCCTTGATCTTGTGCTTCTCCACAATAGTTCCTTTGCACACTGGGCACATGTCTCCCGCATCCCGCACTTGTTGCGCAGTCAACGGAATTTCATCGCGCATGCACCAGTACTGGGGGCAGTACGCAATAGCGCCCTTGAACTCCATCACCTTGCTGCTTTTGCGGGGCTTGTAGTCGTCCGGGATCCGTTCCTCGTCTTCCGGAGTTGCAATGACAACCTGGCTTCTGCCATCGCACTTCTTCGGATAATTCTCATCGAATGTCTCGGGATCAAATGGACGCAACTTGTTGTAAAAGTATCCATAGATCGATCCTTCCTTTTGCTTGACTGCGCGTTTCTTGGGAGCAGGTGCAGCAGGAGTTTCAGCAGCTGCATTGGACGGCACAGCTTCTTCCGTAGGAGCAACAATCCCCGTCTCTTCCATTTGCGTCATCAGCGCCATCATGGTTTCCATGTCTTCTTCCAGCGTCTCCTCCAGCGGCGGGGGCGGCGGGGCAGCGGCGGCAGCTTCCACGACATCTGCACGACGTTTGCAGACTTGATTGAACTCGGGATCTGCAGTATCTGTATCTTGGGTCAGCACGTGACGCAATACGTCCGCATACGCAATACTGCGCTCAATGTTGGTGATGGAATTAATGAGAACTTCCGTGGTGGAAAACTTGAAGGTCGGATAATCACGCAACATGCTGTTGATATCCTTGCCCTTGCCTTCCGGAGGAGGTGTTTCCAGCTCGATGAACTTCTTGATGATTGTGTTGGCTTCCTCTGTGGTAATGTTCAGCTGGTCAACGAGAACTTGGGCACTGCGTTCGTCGGACGCCTGCAGTGCGCGATAGGCGCGCTGTTCTAACGGTGTCAGTTCGCCGGATCCATGCTCGGACCGCAAGAGTTGAAACGAGTTGTCAACAGGATAGCTGAACAATGTGCTCAAGCAATCGAAGCGGTGCATATCAAATTCAGAAATCTCCTTCCGGAACTTGGCCAGCAAGGATACATCCTGTAGTTCCCAGCGTGAGTCTACGAGATCGGGAAGAACATGGCCATTCTTGCAAATTCCACACTTTTTCTTGTCGGGGCACCGGGTACACGACGTTTGTAGGAACGGAACGACAGCGTCGAGAGACAGAAACCATTTTTCGAGCTCCTTGCGGTGCTCCTCCAAGGTCGTCTTGGTTGCCTTGCTGCGATACACACTCAATGTAATATCGTTTGCAGTTATGGCAATTCTGTCAAAGGAGCTGCGATCAGTTCCGCGATACAAGAGCAGTGTCGGCGTCTTGCGGTTCGGCATCGTCGAGTTGAGCCAGAGCTTCCAGTTGCCGATATCTAAAACCGGTTTCTTGTCCTTGGGGTCCTCGACGTAAAACTTGTGGCGCATCGATTCCTTCTTCGATGTAAAAAATCCAATGTACGGAGTTTTCTTGGAAACAGTGAGTCCATAAAAGATCTGTTCGAATCTGTTTTGGGGAGTTGCGAATGGCATGTCAACGAGTGGAACGTACCACTTGCCACGCAGAATGGAGATGTGAGTGGGTTCCGGGACATTCAGCTTCATCAGGCTGATCAATGTCTTGTTGGTGGAGGTCAGGGACACGATGGTGGCTGCATCCAGGCGATCAGGTGTTTCACTGGTGAAGCGGGGAAAGTAGACCTTGAGAACGGATTGTCCCATATCTTTGCCAATGGGCTGCACACGGAACCGCATGACGTTGGAGTGGACAGTTTCAAAGAGAGACTGGTTGTTTGCAATGGGAATGCGCACGTCTTTGACTTTGGATGCAAACTCGTCCGAGGGAGGAAGAGGCAAGACAATCTGTTTGGTTTCGGGAATTCCAAACAGCTGCCACTCCAAGAAGTCGGCATCTTGCTCGAAAAGAGGGGCAAGGATGCTGGGACGGGACAGCCAGTCGTCGTGGGTAAACCCAGCTGCCAGCTCAATCGCAAGTGCGTCGCTGCGCTTGTGTGTCAAGTACTCCTTGAACATCACGGGATCCACCGTCTTCTTGTCGAGGGACACTCGGAAGAAGAGCTCGTTCCAGTGACGTGTGTCGGCATAATAGTCGGCCGGAAAACTGGTTTCTGCTTCCACAAAGAGTCGGTTCGGGTGCATGTTGACAGCGACACCAATATGTTGCCGTACAACTTCCAGCGTGTCGTCCACAAAGAACTCCACGCTCGAAGAGCTTACAATTTCCACACGCACGCGTTGTGGCTGTTCCATTGTTGTTTACGAGGTTTTTCTTACAAGGGTGAATCCGTAATAGTCATGCCGCAGTATTTGACGGGACTCTGTGCATAGTTCACCTGCTGGTAGATACCGACCTTGAGAGCATCACCTAATGCGCGTTTAAAGTTCAGCCAGAACTCGGGTGTGTGTCCAATCGTCTCCGTCATGAGGTGCGACATTTCGTGCAGCATCACAAACATGATGGTATTAATGTCGATCAGAGGATACGGCGGACGTGTCTTGTCGCGGAGGCACACGACAATCCGTTGCCCCTTGTTTTCCGAGTAGGATGTATCGGCTGAAGAGACATCATTCTCTGCAAACACATCGTCCTTGTAGTTTGCCAAAAAGCGGGCAATGGGCGGATCGGCAGCCAACGCAGGTTCCGACGCATAATAATCACGCAAGCTGCCCAACCGCTTGCGAATGTCCACCATTAATTCGACTGCCTTGTCCTTGTCGGGCAGGTTTTGCATTTGGTAGTCGTGTCCGTCCGACCCCCTGACAGTGGTCGTGTTGCGCGGTCCCGAGAAGTAACTGTATGCTGCTACGGCGGCAACACTGACTGCTGCAACAGGCCACATTGTTGAGTATCAAGGTTAGTTTACGACGCCAGTCCCTCCAGCGGGCGGGTCGCCTTGAAAGGGTCCGGGTCGATCGTCGTCTGCAGGAACGGTCCGACCTTGGCCTGCGGGTTGGGCGTCTCCGAGCGAATATCGTACGACGGGTTCCTGTTGGTCTGGGCCACACCGATGATGTTGGTCGTCGAGTGGTAACCGGCCTGGAGGAAGTTCTGGCCCTGGAGGTCCGCCGACGAGGCCGGGTTCACCGCCTGCCACGACGCGCCCATCTCGCCCTTGGGGAGCAGCTCGGCCGACGAGAGGGTGGACTGCGTGTACGTCTGCTGGGAGGCGGGCGTGCGGCCCTGGATGCCCGAGACATTCACGGCATTGCCGCCGAGACTATGCGTCTCCTGCGAAGGCACGTAGGGGCCCTGGTCGGCGAGCGGGCCCGTCTGTCCAGATCCACCGAGCTCCTCGGCGCGGTCCAGCACGGCGATCTTCATGCCGGAGTACGAGGAAAAAAGGCTGTAGACAACCACAACGCCAACGAGGACCATTCCGAGCCGAAGCATCTTGGATTGCGAGACTTTCATTTACTAACTGCGAAAGACAATTTCCCTACGCCGTCTTCTTCAATTCAACGACGGCAACTTCTTGCAGTTCCTCCTTTTCCGTCTCCTCGACGAGATGCGGAAAGAGTCTTGGCATCAGGTCGACGCGCTTCATGTGCGAGTACTTTTTAATGCCACGTTCCTTTGCCATGTCGCGCAACTGCTTGAGCGTCATCTTTTCTACTCGAAACATCTCCGGAAGTTCATCCATCGAGAGAAGTCGAATAAGTTCGGCCTTGGGACGAATATAGTAGTTCTTAATGCGGCGTGCCTTTGCACGATACTTGAGCTCCAGCAAGGAGAGTTCGGAGTAGTCCATTGAAAAACCAGTTTTCTGTCGGACGACGTGTCCGTTTTTTTCCCGTGAATCCACAATGAAGCGCACCGGTGTCGTCTTTGGATTCTTTCTTGCTGCCATCCTGTTTGGACTCTTTGTGCGGTTTGCAATGCTCGGTGGTGCGCCCCCTGTCGTGACGGAGAAGGAGACGTTTGCGATGAAGGAGGTGGGCATGCCGCTCGACATGGCGTCCGTCACGGCCCCCGTCACGGGTGTAGATGGCCCGTCGCCCCTGCTGCAGAACCCGGCGCCGGTGTCGACGCGTCCTTACGAGGTGACGGACGATGAGAAGCTGTACAAGTTTGCGGACAACAAGATGAGCGCCGACTGCTGCCCGAGCCCCTTTAGCGGCGATGGTGGCTGTGTGTGCTTGAGCAAGGACCAGCTGGCAACCTTTGCGTCCCGCGGCGGCAACAGAAGTTCGTAGAGAGATACAATATGGAACACCTGCATACACTTGTGAATCACTTCAAGGCCCAGCACCCGGACAAGGTGTTTCCCCGTGCGACGCCTGAACTCTACGAACACATCCAGAAGACCTTGTTTCCCCACGTTCTTCAGGTTGTTCAGAAAGACAATGCGCTCTTCAAGGGATATGGCGCATGCGAGATCTTCCCGGGGCTCGAGATGGATGGCATCTGGGACAGCTCCGACGAGTCGTGGAAGAAGCTGCATACTGCTCTCATCTATTCGCTCATGCAGGGCGATCCCAAGGACAAGATCTCCAAGCTGATGGAGGCCTTCAAGTCGATGATTCCCGGCGGCACGGCGGCGTCGGACGAGATTATGCAGATGCTCGAGAAGGAGGAGACGGAGTCGTCCATCTCGGAGATCTTTGAGCTCCTCGTCAACACCAAGCTGACAACGATTGTTGGTGATCTGGTGTCGTCCATCCAGCTGGATGATCTCGGCATCAACTTTGACGATCCCCAGGACCTGCTGCGCCAGATGCAGAACCCGCAGGAGAGCGAGATGCTACAGACCATCATGAAGCGCGCCCAGGAGTGCCTGGAGGAGCGCGTCAAGACGGGCAAGATCAACCCGAATGAGCTGAAGCGTGAGATTGAGATGCTGCGCGCGAAATTCCAGTCGACCTTTGGAAAGTACTTGAACGAAATGATCGTCGGCCAGGGGGGCAACACGACCGGCAACACGGCCCAGCAAATCATGGGCAACTCACCTGAAGCTCGTCGTGCTCGTATGTTGGCACGTCTGCAACGGAAACAGCAGGAAAAGTCTCGCAAGTGAAGAATAAGATATGACGTCTACTGAACCTTTCTGGTACACAGATCCGTCCGTGTTGTTTCGTCCAACCACATGGTACTCCTTCGTGCCGACTGCCGATATGTCCGTGGACAAGTCCCTCAATGCCGTCGTGCGCTTCGTTGTGTACCTGTCGATTCTGCTGTTTCTGACCTCGATGGATGCGCGCTACTTCCTGTACGTCCCCGCAATCCTGATGGTCACGGTCGCGCTCCACCTGTATTTCCCGGATGTGAAGAAGATGTCCGAGGGATTCCGTGGCTCCCCGTTCGTGTCGGGGTATGTCGGCAAGGAGACGTCGAAACCGACGCCCGACAATGCATTCATGAATGCGCCTCTCACGGATATCAAGGACAATCCCAATCGTCCTCCTGCCCCTGACGTGACGGACAAGGGTGTCCGCGATCAAGTCAATCAGGCGTTTGCACAGACTTCGAATTTGTACATGGATACATCGGATGCGTTCGACCTCATGAAGTCGCAGCGCAATTTCTATACAGTTCCGGAAGATGATCACGAGGGATTGCTAAAGTTTCTCGGAAAGAATTCCAAGTCGGACAAGATGGGCAATGAGGCGTATGCTGTTGCAAAGGGAACCATGAAGTTACCGACGGCGGGTAATGCGGGTTCCATGCCGACGGGCACTCTTCCGACGGCGCCCCTTGCCTGATTGCAGCCCAAGACCCGAGGCGATCTCGGCACCCGTCTCCTTGGCACCCGTAATCTTTGACTCCACCTGACCATCCTTCATCTTGACCATGGTCGGAACACCATCGGACGCAACCTGCTGCTGCTCGGGCGTCATCTGGGCCGACTCGACTTCCTCGGTCTCGACGTTGCCACCCTTCATCTTTTTAAACTCCTTCCATGCCTTCATATTGTGTTGACAGTGAGGGCATGAGGCGGACCATAAGAGAACCACGACAACCTTGCCCTTCTTCGATTGCTTGACCATTTATTCTTGATGGAATACATTAAATGAGTTGCGTCACATCACTCAACCAAGCAGAAGACAAGACGTGGGTGGGTCGCACGGAAGACAGACGCACAGTGACGTTTGACAATCTGAAGCAGTACAAGGCCTATGTCCAAAGCATTGACAAGTGCCAGCCCGTACAAGCGTGGTCACCTGGACAAAACACCACAGAAACTGGTTTTAAGGAATTCACACCTCGCGATTCATTGAATCAGGCAAAGTACGACGCCATGTCCGTGACGTGGCAGGGGACGGATTCGTCGGACGCAGCAATTGCACGCGGGGAATATTCCTTGGACACTGCAGCAGATACACGCAAGCAGCTTCGCGAGCAAAAGCCTGCCCCTGTTGCTGCTGTTCAGCCGGCACCGACATCTTGTGTTGTTCAGTAAGCAATGAAGTGGGTGCTTCTCGGACTCGTTGCAGTCGCAGCGTACTTGCTCTTTTACTTTTCCGAATCCTTTACGGATACAGAATTCACAAACGTGACACGACCTTGCTTGTGTCCAGCCACAGGTGAGTGCCCGAGCAAGTGCGACGCATGGGAAAGCAAAATCAGCTCCGTCGTGCCATCGACCGGAACAGAAATCCAGTCATCCTTGCCGTACCTTGTTGCTCTCCAGAGTTTCTACGATACAGTCTATGTCCCCGCTCCGCAAAAACCGACCGAGGCAGAAGTGGATGCGTTCCTGACAACACCTGCAGGGACTCCACCGACTGTGGCGGGACAAGACACAAAGGCTGCATTGAAATCCGTCATTATGAATGGATTCCACATTGACGCATCAGGTGGAAAGGCATCGAAAGAAAAGGCGGCTGCATTTCCCATTATTTCTGCCGATCTCCAACCGTCGAATGGACGTGATGAAGTCTATGGAAAGCTGAATGAAAAACCGGTTTATGTTCCGGCGGTTCCCCAATCTTCGACTGTGTTTTCCGAAGGCGACTATGCGCCCGTGAAGCAGTCAACACCACGTCGTCCTGGAGGTCAATGAAAATGTTTGCTAAACACAATGAAGATATTGTTTGTTCTCCTCGCAATTGCTGCTGCATTGCTGTTTTTCTATACCGAATCCTTTACAACAGAGTGCAAGGGATTGGGTGTTCCGTACAATGATCCGACGCAGAATGGGCAGGTGCTGCGTTCGTACACCAAGGCAGAGTGCGACCAGCTGGGTGGAAACTTCTCGCAGGGCGCGTATGGCCAGTGCATCAAGCCTGCGGGTGGCAGCTTCTCGTGGGACTGCCGCAATGAAACCGCTGCGGCTCCTGCAGCAACAGGACCCGCCCCGGGTATGGTGCCGTCAGCCGTTGCAATGGCGTTGCCTCCGGTTCCTTCGGGCCCCACACCGACGGGCGGAGATACGACGACCTCCATCCCGATCCCCGGTGTGCCTCCTCCGACCATGCCTGCCGCACCGGTTGGTACGCCGACATCCATGCCTGTCCAGGGTCCGCCCATGCCGAACCAGTGGATGAGCGCACTGAATCAAGGCAAGCTCCACATCCAGGGGCAAGTACAATTAGACTAAATGTTTCCATAGAACAATGAAGGCAATCTTACTGATTCTCCTGGTGATTGCTGCATTTCTCCTCTTTTCAAGTCTGCGTGAGCACTTGGTTGGACAGCAAGATGAACAGGGAACTATGCCGTTTGATCCGACTGCATGTTCCGATGGTCACGGAAAAACCCGTCGGTGCGCAAACGGTGCAGCTCCGGTGAATGGAGTATGCGCAGACGGAAGCCAGTTTATTCCGCGGTGCGCAGACAATGGTCCGGCAACCACGTGTCCTGCGGGAAGTACCTTGGTAGCGCCTGGAAAGTGCTGCGAGACGGGCAAAACGTACGATGCTTCCACGCAAATGTGCCGAGCTGCAGGTCCGACAGGAGGCGCGAGTTCATCAGGCCCAACAGGTCCTACCGGAACAACGCAAGGAGGCGCAACAGGTGCTGCAGGATTCTCTCCTTCTGGACCAACTGGAAGTGCGACGGGCGCTTACAATAGTGCGTATTTCGGAGGCGGCCCCAACGGCGGCACTACAGGCAGCGCTGGCACCCAAGGTACAACCGGTGCTTTCAATGCAGGTACAACAGGCAGTGCAGGCAGCAGCGCTGGAGCAGCGGCAGCGGCGGCAGCCTATGCAGCAGCCATGGCAGTGCGTGGACCGAATGCAGGTGATGGGCCCGGATATGGCGGTGGACCTCTGGGAGACAGCACGACCCGCATGTATCCTTCCCTGATTGGAGGCGGAGTATCCGGTGGCGTAGGTGGCACGGGTGCGGCAGGCAGTGCGGCAGGTACACTGGGCGGCACGGACAGTGGACTGGGATTTGCGGCTTCGTCCTTGACGAGCTTGCCGAATGCCGGAACGATGGGATATGATTCCAACAGTCAGTACTTGCCTACCTCGCGCCAGCCGGGTGATTTTGATGTCGTGCCGAATCCGTATTTGCAGGGCGGCGCATTCTCTACGAGCTCGTATTCCGCAAAAACGGAACCTGTTCCGTTCTTAAATGATTTTAGCAAATTCTTCCATTAAACAAGATGTTTGGTCTCCGCAATCAGTCTGGCAGCTGCTGGGTAAATGCAACTCTTCAAGCAGTCTTTCGTATCCCTGACGTTCAGACCCGCTATTCCAACAGTGAGACAGATGATACAAATGCCGTCGACGTGTCCCTCGAGAAGATCTGGGCAAGTCGAGGGGATGATGGTCTCACCGACCTCTACCAATGCGTCAAGACAACACTCATGCCTGCAGGCGAAGGCATCGGCGACAGTCACGAGCTGCTCGAGTTTCTCTGCGACAAGCTCCCGTATCTCGACAAGCTGATGCGCTTCAACGTGGGCAACAAGGTCAAGTGCAGCCACTGCGACTATACGGACGTGCGGACGGACAAGCTGATCGAGTTCTCGGTAACACCTGCGCAGCGCAAGCAGACGTTGATCGAGTGTATTCGACAGGCGGTTTCGCCCGTGGAGATTCCCGACTGGAAGTGCGACAAGTGCAAGGAGAAGGGATGTACGAAGCAGCTGCTCATGGCAACCTTTCCGGACATCTTTGTCTTCCACGTGACGTCTCTCAAATCATCGGTCGCATACTCGCCCATGCTCGTTCTCAACGGAAACCGCTATGCACTCTTTGGAATCGTTTGCTGGAACGGTGGCCACTGGTGGACGTATGGCCGGTCTCTCCCGCCCGGATCGGACTGGCTCGAGTTTGACGACTCAAATGTTCGGAACCATGGCAAGACGAACTTTCCTCTATCCGAGAATATGCGTTTGCTGTTCTATTATCGCATCAAGGAATAAGAGAAGGAATGTCTACTGGAGCAACAGGGACCTCGCCGCCCATACCGGCAGTACCTACTACAACAACAATTTTTGGTTTGTCACCGAATGCTGCTTTCGGACTTGCGCTGTCCGTCGTTGGAATCCTGTGCCTCTTTGTCGGAGTCGTGACAGGTTCTATTGTCGCTGCTGCTGTCTTTTTGCTGTTGACTGTTCTGGCGGGAATGGTTGGACTGCATTACGGAGTCGTGACACTGCCTGGACCTGCCCTGCCAACAACGCTTGCGGCACAACCGGCAGGAAGCACATCTGGACTGCCTGCAAACGTCATCCAAAAAGGCAGTGAAGTCTTCCACATTGCCGACAACAAGTTTACGTATGATGACGCGCCTGCAGTGTGTGCGGCATACGGGTCGCAGCTCGCATCGCTGGAGCAAATCATCGACGCGTACAACCATGGTGCCGAGTGGTGCGGATACGGATGGTCCGAGGGCGGAATGGCTCTGTATCCTACCCAGAAGGTCACGTGGGACATCTTGCAGAAGGACCCGGACAATGCCAAGCGTACAGCATGCGGTCGCCCGGGCGTGAACGGCGGTTATTTCGAGCCTTCGACCAAGTTTGGCGTCAACTGCTTCGGATTCAAGCCGGAC
>Ga0208379_1000700_pt1 | contig 14257 bp, 15 predicted proteins | sample CryBogCBE02Aug07_FD_184559 | JGI IMG/M metagenome (GOLD analysis project Ga0208379, IMG submission 184559) | Freshwater microbial communities from Crystal Bog, Wisconsin, USA - CBE02Aug07 (SPAdes) | ecosystem: Environmental > Aquatic > Freshwater > Lake | place: Crystal Bog, Wisconsin, USA... | reverse complement strand
AAAAATTAATCATGAAGCTCAATAAGGCTGAGTTTGAACATAATCTTAAAAAAGCCAAAGAACTTTGGTTCAAACTTCTTAAGAAAAGCATCAAACATAAACACACAGCGGCAGTGAGATAAAGGAACATAGTATGATTGGATCAATTATTGGATTAGGATTACTCTCTATAATAGCATTTCTATTATTAGAAGACATTATAACAAATCGCAAAGATAAAGCAGAATAGTTCTGTAATACAATTGTAATATTAGCACTAGGACTAGAGCGGTAAATATGGACATGCAAGCCAAAACTTACCGCTCTATTTTTGTGAGTGATGTACATCTTGGAACAAAAGATTGTAAAGCTGAGGCTCTCAACAACTTTCTCAAACACAACTCTTGTGAGACTCTTTACCTAGTAGGAGATATCATTGATGCGTGGAAAATCCAACAAAACAAACTTAGATGGAAGCAAAGCCACACTAATGTGGTTAGGCGGGTTCTTGGTCATGCTAAACGTGGGACTCGTGTTGTTTACGTGGCTGGCAATCACGATGAATTCCTGCGTCCCATGATACCGTATGGTGTGTCATTTGGACAAGTAGAAATCTGTAATCAAATAGAACACATAGGTGCTGACGGCAAGCACTATCTTGTGACACACGGAGATTTGTTTGACGGTATCACTCGATTGGCTCCGTGGCTAAGTTTTTTAGGAGACAAAGCATATGATTTTATCCTTGGAGTCAATAGTAGGTTTAATTGGATTCGTCATCGTCTTGGTTTTGGCTACTGGAGCCTTAGCAAGTATCTTAAACACCGAGTCAAAAAAGCGATAGACTTTATGTTCAAATTTGAAAGGAATCTTGCGGCCTACTGCAAGAAGCGAGGATTTGACGGTGTTATCGTAGGTCATATTCACTCGGCCGAAATAAAAGAAATAGATGATATTTGGTACAGTAATACCGGTGACTGGGTCGAAAGTTGTACCGCCCTGTGTGAAACACACGATGGTGATTGGATTATTATTCAGTTAGTAGGAGATCAATTTCAGCCTGTGACAGTGCGACCTGTCCGTAGCGATCAAATACTAAGAGGAGAACTTTGTATCCCTTGGTTTGAGCAGAAAGGATTTTTTGTTTTACGATATCAAGATCGCGACTCAAAGTAAACAGACTTTTCTAACATACACGCAAAGATAAATACGACATAAGAATATAGGAACTACTATGACAAATAAATCGCTTAGAGATTACATCAATTTAATAGAATCAAACAAGCAAGGTGTGGCGGAAGGTAAAAAGTAGTAAACTAATGACAAAGACGATACTAATGATCACGGACAATCTTCCTGATCAAATAAATGGTGTTAACACAACATATAAAAATATTGAGAAATTTGCGATTTTGGATGGTTATACTATCCATACTATTCATCCCGGGTGCTTCCGCTACATTAATTGCCCTAAATATAACGAAGTCAAACTTGCCTGGCCAAAAGATATGGGGAAGAAGATTAAGGAGATATCTCCGGATTATATACACCTCCAGACAGAAGGTCCTCTTGGTCTGTGGGCTCGAAAATATCTTTCATTGGCTGGTATTAGGCACAATACCGCTTATCACACTAAGTTTCCTGAAGGGCTGAAAAAACTTTTTGGCATACCAGAATCGTGGACTTGGCGATTTGTTCGCTGGTTCCACAAACACTCAGGTAAAGTTTTAACTACAACAGACTCAATGGTAAGAGAATTACATGCGCATGGATTCTCAGGAGAAGTTATTCCTTGGACCAGAGGTGTTGACCGTGAGATATTTTCTCCCGATCTAAGGCAAGATGTTCCTGCCAAATACTTGCTGTGTGTAAGCCGAGTGAGCAAAGAAAAGAATCTTGAAAAGTTTTTTGAAATGGACTATCCTGGCTATCTTAAAATAATGGTAGGTGATGGTCCTATGTTAGAAACTTACAAAAAGAAATATCCAGATGTACATTTCACAGGATTCAAAACAGGATTACCATTAGCTAGATATTACGCCAACGCAGAAGTATTTGTATTCCCTAGTCGTTGGGAAACATTTGGCATTGTTATGATAGAAGCAATGGCCTGCGGAACTCCCGTGGCTGCTTATCCATGCCAAGGTCCTATAGATGTTGTTAATGAAGGTATAACAGGATGTATGCGAGATAATCTAAAAAATGCTGTAGATGCCGCCTTGAAACTTAAACGAGAAACTGTTTTAGAAGGTAGTAAGAGGTGGACATGGGATCGTGCCTGGGAGATCTTTCGCGATAATCTAGTACCAGCTAAATAGTAATAGCAAAATCCGGAGAAAATTACATGGCTATTTCTTATACATTATCAGTTACACAAACTCTAATATACCCTGGGGGAGATTATCTAGGGGGTGTAATGTGGCAAATGACTGGAACTGATGGAGATAAATCTAGCAGTATGCAAGGATTGGTTAGATTTGATAAGGTCGATGTAACCGACACTTATGTTCCGTTTGAAAGTCTATCACAAGATACCATCATTGCATGGACACGAGATGCACTAGGACAAGATACCATCAGCAGTATCGAAACAGACATAGCTAACAAAATTGCCGAAATGGCTTAACTGAAATACTTGTTCCAAATCTTAGCAGTTTTATTTGTATACTGCGTAAGACTCCACTGATTAGTTACAACATTCACTTTAGGCCAATTGTATGCAGATGCTAATTTATTCATTATGTCATCGCTATCAGTAGGATCAGCCGCGTATTTTTGAATAATCCACGGAATTTCTATACTACCGACAATAGGCACGCCTTGACTGATTAAGTCAGCATTAACAATATTAAATGTTTCTGAAAAACTTACCTGTAGTCCTATATCCATGGTAGCACATAGTTCTAGAAATTCTTCTCTAGGTCTCCATTGATGGTTTATTAGATAATGTCCTCTAGACTCTAGATGTGCAAATAACGCTATAAGATTGTTAGAGACAGGATGTCCCTGCATTTCGATACGCCCTGCGTTCACATGAAAATTAAGTTTCTTTCCTAGTTTCTCAGCAAAGCCAACAGCGGCAACTGCTTGCAATAAATGATTCTTCAATGGACGAATAGCACCAAAACAACAAATATCAAGTGTATCTTTATTCTTATCTAATTTTTTAGATTTATAATTTTGTGGATAATAATTAGGCAAATATATTACACGTTGCTCAGTTTCTGTTTTGTCCCAATTGTTACGAGCTTTGAGATATGTGCGTGTTTCACTGAGCATTCTAGGAGCATTACACGCAATAATCAAATTTGGATAATCAGTATACCCACCTATCCAATCCATTGCCATTCCTTCTCCAGCCATAAATGGCATTTCAGAATGAAGACGTATAATCCAAGTTACTTCAGGATGTAACTTACAAAGTATTTCAAATTTGCTAGGAACTACCCACAATGCTTCGATGATAACGTGAGTTGGTTTGTATGTATTAACCTGTCGATCTATACAATTATTGTCAATAGCAACAAACAAATTAGATTTGATTCCTTGTTCGTTCAGCATTTCATTCATAAAATTTGCTGAATTATAAAGGCCTGTACTTAGGCCAACATGTGAGTGTAGAATAGAATTGTAGTCTTCTCTACGTTTAAGAATGAATAGAACTTTTTTGTCGGATGTCATGGGAAACCTTAAGGATGGTATATTATTTAATGATCTAATGATTACACTAATATTATCTTGAACTCGATAAATTTATCGTGTATAATATACTACTATAAATAGAATACAACTTAATACATCACATATGAAATTAATCACTCTGGCGGCTGGTCAAGGCCTGCGTCTTAAAGACTTAGAAGGTGAAGACTTACCTAAACCACTTATAAATGTTTTAGGAAAACCAATTATTTCTTGGTCACTGAGATCCTATTCTAATTTAATTACGCAGGGTTTAATTAAAAAATCCGATTTAATTTTTATTATTAATCGAACACACGAAGAGAATTATTCTTTTTCAAAACAGTTAAAAGATTTGTTTGGAAATTCAATTAAGATTTTTATCTTAGATGAGTTTACAAGAGGTCCTGCTGAAACAGCACTCAAAGGAATAAACTATTTCTACGACAGTATTTCACCATACGAACCAATTATTTTTAATGATTGTGATCATTATTTTTCAGCGGCAGATCTGGTCAATGCAATTGATAACAAGTATGCAGACTTATATGACAGTACTGTGTGTTTGTCAAGCAATCCAGACAAAGACGGATCTTGGAGTTACGCTAAGATCGTTGATCAAGAATTAAAAGAAATCAAAGAAAAAGACAAAGTGTTAGCGGCACAGTCGGCACCTGGATTAGTTGCTTGTTATAAATTTAGAGACAAAGATACATTCATTGATGAATGTCAAAAAATGATCGATGAATCAGACCTATCAGGTGATGAAACAAAACCAGAATTTTATATTTCTAAAGTCATTGACAGATTCTTGAAAGACAATAAGAGAGTTAATTACTTCTATACAAACTTTGCTTTTCCACTAGGAACACCCGCACAGATAAAAAGATTTATAGAAGAGTTTGATGAAATAAAACATTATCCAGAACCTAAGACTTATTTCTTTGATATTGATGGAGTACTATTTGAACACGATGCAGGGCATCATTCAAAACAAGAACAGTATTCTTACCCACTGGTTCCTATTCAACATAATATTGATTTACTAAAATCTCTAAGACAACAAGGCTCTGGTATTATATTAGTCACTGCTCGTCCAGAACGTGAACGTGCATCGTTAGAGAATCAATTAAAAGAACACGGAATTTCATATTCTAAAATTGTTATGGGGCTTTCGGGAGGTCCAAGAATTTTAGTCAATGACATGAAACCGTCTAGCCCATTTAGTCCTACTGCTATTGCTGTAAACACAGAAAGAAATAGTCCTATAAGATCAGATTTGAAATTTACTAGACTAGAAAAACTAGTGGAGAAGTTCGATGGTGGATCAAAAGCTGTAACCATGCTAATGTCTGATGAAGAAAAATATTTTGTAAGAAAACAAGTTTCTAAATTTATTGATTCAGCAACAGGCTCAGACGTATTAAAGATACAGAAAGATTGGTATTTACTAAATTCACCTTATAGTAAGATTATTCCAAAATTTTATAAAGACGTTGATTCGGATGTTGCATATAGCATAGATATTGAATACATAACAGGTAGTAAATTATCAGAAGTGCAAAACACTCCTGTTGGCAAAACTGCACTGAACACAGTATTGACTAATATGCTTGACATATATGATCGTTTCTCACTTAAAGTAGACGATGATAAAAATTACTGGAAGTATCTAGTAAACAATAGTGTTCTTCCTGTACTTGAAAAATTTGAGAAAAGATTGAAGATGGATGATACTATCATAATTGATGGTATTCCACATAAACTATTAAGTTCTACTTTCAAAGAATTGTTAAGCACACAAAATACTCTTACTGATGCATTAGAAACCATAGATTCAGGATGCCATACAAAGATACACGGTGATTTAACCTTTGAAAATATCATTGTGAGACAAAATGGTTCACCTTTCCTTATAGATCCATTGTCTAGTTTTATGGATACTAGACAACAGCCTAGGGGATTTGGTATAACTAGCCCGCTGTTTGATCTTGCTAAACTACTACAATCTAGTTTTGGTGGATATGAAACATGGTCTGTAGACAGTTACGAATACATTAAAAACATAGCTCACAACAATTATGAATTAAAACATCAGTTAGTCTATGATGAAAAATCAGAGGATATTATAAAAGCATATTCAAAGATCAACGTTCATGCAAAGACAATTGGATTATTCATATTGTCAACAATCCTGGTTAGGATTATAAATTATGTCAATTTAGATAGTAACATAAGCAAAGGGCTTCTATGTTACATATACAGTTTAATCATTTTAGAGGAGATTATTAATGAAACTATTTTATGACGGTGCTGATATTGAAGACGCGAAGTCTTTCAATGCAAAAGGGATGGCTTGTGGTATTACTACAAACCTAACTTTTATTGCAGAAAAATCTATTGCTAGTGGTATTGCACCGTTAGACTTATACGATACCTTTCAAGGCTATTGTAACGACAATCAACTACCATTGTCTATTCAAACTTCTAAAACTACAGTTTCAGAAATTTGTGATGAAGCAAGATTCTACTACGATAGATATGCTAATAGAACAAATAATATCTATATTAAAATTCCTGTAAGATTTGATTACATGGAAGCCATCAGCACATTGTCCAAAGAAGGTGTATTGGTTAATGCTACTGCTGTTTGTAATTTAAGTCAAGCAATTGTTGCCGCACACGCTGGTGCAAAAATTATCAGTTTGTTCTGGGGCAAATTATCAGATGAAGGTGCCGATGCAATGGTTATTACCAAACAACTAAGAGAATTGATCGATGCACATAACATTGATACAGAAATCCTAGTTGGTTCAATTAGAACTCCTGCTGATATCTATCGTGCATTTGTATCAGGTACAGACATAGTAACTATGCCTAAACAATATTTTGAGAAAATTACAAATACACTTAAAGGTCAAGAAGCTGAAAAGTTGTTCTTTGACGCTTGGAACAAACTATAAGAATTATTGCTCCGTCGGATCCGGAGCAATTCCATGATGGTAGTGTTTATCAGTAAATCTCGATCTACCGTGTCTGTTAAGTGGGACAACACCAAAGTCCCCACTTACTATAGGAACATTATATTTTTTCATATAATAGCCTATTAAATGTTCCTTACCCCATGTCCAGTTATTAGTATTAGATGTAAGCCAGTTTGGATCAGCCGCTGGAACAAGTTCTTTTATTTCTTTTCCAAAGTCACAATAAAATTTCATTGCATCTTGAGTGCCTACTGCAAATTGATCATTTAATGGAAAATCAGAAAATCCAGCTTTATAGTTATTTGGAAGTAATAAAGAATTTGAAGTTAAATCAAGATTACTAATATCTAAGTTGTTTTCCAGAGATTGGTCTAATCTAAATCTAATAACAGCATCATAATTCTGATCTATAAGATCAAATGCCCATGTTAATGCTAAAGATTGCACATATAATCGTTTATACCACCAAGCTATATTTTGTTCTCTAGGGGGATCTAATGTCGGAGTATTTGCAGGATATTCACAGGGTGGTTCGTCTATAATCTTGATTTTTGCCAATTTATATTTAGGCAATAATATTTTTTCTATTTTAGATCGAGCCTGTTCTTCTGTAGTGGCCCAATCAGTGGGCCAAAGAACCATGTATATATCGGCAGAATCGAACCCTTGCAGTTGATTCATAAGCTCAATAAAATCAGGAGTAAACCGAGGTTGTCCTCCTGTGACTAATGCTATCCTCATTGTAATAAAATTTATGGAATACTAATAAAAAAATGTATTCCTGTATTTACCGGATCTAAATGTCCAGCGGCATCAGCTAACGCTCTTTGTATATCTGGTTCGTATGCATCATCACCGACAATAAGACCACCTGATCGCATTTTAGGCAAATAATTTAGAATATCTTGTTTAACTGCTTCGTAACTGTGATCGCCGTCGATCATTAAGAAATCTATACTACCATCTTCATATAGATCTACAGCTTCGTTACTGGTCATTTTGTGTAGTTTATAATAATCCTTGACTGGTGCAAGTCTTTCATGAAAATTTTCTTCACTATATCCTTGTTGTTGGTCTTCGTTACATGTCCAACTTCCTATACCTAATTCCATTGGGTCTATACATTCAAAACGAATATTTTTTCCGCTGTTGATAATTTCTACAGCCATGTAAGCAGTAGACATTCCTTTATAAGATCCTATCTCAACAAACAAACTATCATCGTCGGCCTGTTCAACTAGATCCTTATAAACATATTCGTAACTAAACCATCCAGGTATATTTTGATAAAAGTGTTCCATTGTAATTCCTTAAAAGTATTGTATATTAACACGTAATGGATAGTTAATTTCTAAACGTTCGTGTGTTTCATTTTTGCGAGATTCAAGCATCATAGTTTTTCCTAGGCATAAACATAATGCACTAGGTCCTCCCATGCTTGTAATCATAAGTTCACTGCCCTGTATAACACGAGCTAGTTCCATCCAATCGGGAGTTGCATAATATGGCACAGCTACTTTGAAAAGATTTTCAAAATAATCATGATCACTCTCTGCACCAACAAACACAGCCTGATCAACTAGCCCTTTATCAATAAACTGTTTCCAATATGGACTTTCAACAGGATTACCTTCTTGATAATTAGGACTTCGATGTATGACAATAGGACGGCCGGGAAACTTGCGCTCTTCACGACATTCCATCCAAGGCATCATTTGTAGTTCTTGTTCGTGAATTTTTGGATCTATTCCTGCTGCCAATGCATATTGATTACTAAAGTTTCTAGGAAAGAATCCTGTTTCGAGATGATCGTATGCATCTTCTAATTCGTAGTCAATAGTTTCGCCATCCCACATCTTAAAATCAGTAATGTACTTTTGATGTAGGATAAGTTCGCGCATTACTTCATAATCATGAGGAGTCATTCTACCTTCGTGACGATTGCCTTTATTACTCCAACCCAGTTTAGTACTTATAACGTTTTCTAGATTATTAATCTTAAGGTAAAATTCACCTTCACCAAATATTTTCGGAATCACAAGAGCACAAAATGTATCACCCGTTGTGCCTGAATGAGAAAATGTTGTCATTCTTATTCCTTGTAAAAATTAGTTACCTTGAACTGTGCATCGGGAATAATTAAATCTTTGTAACGATCTAGATTATCTAAAACAAACTTAGGAAAATAATCGTCCATTTGTACATATTCAAATTTTTCAACATCGGCAGGATTAGGGCCGCATTTATTTCGTATCATACGATCAATGTTAAACACATCGACAATCTCTGGAATATTTTGTTCTGTGTGAGCAAAGTTTTGTATTTTGTGAATAGCATTGTCATTATCACCGAGATAACTAAAATGCCAACCTGCATGATCAAGGTGCACATAGTCAGGTGGTCTAGGTAACCATTCGTGTGTATAATCTCTTTCCTGTTCTGGATCAATAAACACCTTGGCACGAGTTACAATCATTTGAGGATTGATTACAGGTTGATACCATTTTAAGAAATTAAATTTATAACGGAACAATGGAACACGTAGAATGTAACGCTCGTAATCATTTTCGTCTTCTTTGATTAGTTCAATAATATCAGCACGAGGAATCTCATCAAGATCACTTACAATAATTAAATCGTCATCCTCTTTGTCTGTTAACCCACGTACCAAGGCCTTGCGTTGGAACTTTTCACGAACCCAACTATTGTTAGTTTCGGGGAAATCATCAATTTTAAGATAACGTATCTTATCGTGAAACTTTGCAAAACGGTCCCAGTTGGCTTCTAAAATATATTCTTTTGGTTTACCGCTGTGACTCATATTAGCTTCGGCAATAACAAAATAATCTACAACATCATATAACTCTTCGAATCGTATTTCTAATAGATCTAATTCATTAAAAAATGTAAAACAGTCATATACTTTCATTTAATTCTCCAAACACATTTTCTTATATTATCTAAAAAGAGGAGCATTGATTGGTGTGCCTAACGCTTTTAATTTTTCATTAGGACAGCATAGAATGTTGGCACCATCCATTTGGTAGATGGTATAATCTAAATCGTCAAATTGAGATATCAGTGTTTTCTTATCTACGTTCCACTGCTCAATCCAGCACCAGGGACGATACTTCTTAATTGTATCAGCACCGCCTTTGAGGACTTCAATCTCCATGCCTTCAACATCAATTTTAATAAAGTCTAATCTTTGTAGTTCTAATCCATCAATGGTATAGATATCTACTGATTCAAAATTATTATACTTGTCAAGGATCCTAGTCATTACAAGACTAACTTCGCCATAGTCTTCTGCTTTGCTATAGTCAGGTACAGGAACACTTAATGTAGATTCTTCTGCGCCTAGTCCATAATTAAAAACGTGTAGGTTGTCTAGATCGTTTAGAGCTACTGTACCACATAATGCATAGTACAACATCTTTTGAACTTCAAAAGCATACACTACACCTTTCTTGTCTTTAATAGCATGTGCCAACGGGACTCCTACAAGTCCTATATTAGCACCCACATCTAAGATAACACATTCTTTAGGCAGTGCGTCAACAATTACAAACATCTTATCAAGTTCTTCTTGGATGTGTGGAACTCCTGTTTTAATTAGAGCGTCTGCTTGGTATGAGCAGTTACGATTTACAATAAATTTTCCGTAGATAGAATCTATTTCAGTGAAGTTTTTTACAGGTGTTGTTTTCATTCTTTTATCCATAGTTTAGGAATCGAGTTCCATAATGCATCAATATCAAAGTAAGGGTCCTTACCACTTTCATCCATAATATGAAATGCCAATCCCGGAATAGGACTGAATAGCATTACATCTGGTTGTAACCATACTTTGTTTATTGTTTTTTCTTCTACCCAATCTTCTCGATTAATTGTAAATTTAACAAGGTCTTGGAATATATTTCTATACTTGTCATACAAAGCCCGACTGGCCAAACAAGTATAGGTAGTATGTTTAACTGTCCTATAATGTCGATATGGTCCTAACAAGATTATGCTTTCGTATATTTGTCTTAGGTAACGCCATATGTCATCATGAGGATTAATAGCAACTAATTGTCCAGTATTGCCTTCAAATTGATCAACGCTGGCAATCATATCGTTGATTGCTTCAGGAACATGTAAGTAGTCATCTTCAATGTGATACCACAGGTCTGTACATTTAGCTTCTACTTGTTCATAGACTCGTTTCATGGTATGGCCGTTTCCAGTACCATCTTCTACAGGAATGAACTCAGTGGGGAATTTACAATGACTGATGATTTGTCGAATATCATCTACTGCTTCTGGACTACTGTGATCATCTAACACAACTAACTCAACATCAAAGTCTGTGACTTGATTGATACTGTCAACTAAACTGCTGATACAATGTCTAACTAGTTCATGTTTTGAAACAGGAATGTATCTGTTTGATCCGCTGGCTGAATTTATAATAGTGCAGGTTCTTAATATGATTAAAAGATGTCTTTTCATGGTTTTATTATAGTAGCATATATTTAAGCATCATTATACTGGCATGTCAAATTTTTATATCTATAAATATCCGCTACAAAGGACGACAATAAAATGAGAACAGCATTGCTGATTTCCGGACAGGCTCGATTTTGTGCAGAATTCGACACCCAATTGGTAAATCTAAAGAATAGTGAAATTGATTGGTATGTGGCTTTCTGGAAATTGAGAGACGGACATGAACACCATAGAAATGCAATCCCCCAAATGGTTGATTACCAGTATCGTGATTGGCTTATATCACCTAGTTGGACCTTTGATACAGAAGATCAAGCTCGACAATACATAGAAGCTAGACTACCTCCGAGGCATAGACTGGTTGATATTAAACTATTCGACTATGCTGAATTTCCACCTTTGCCTAGAGTATATGAAGGTCCTAGGGTTAGATGCAATCCTGAAATACTATTTCAACAATACTGGTTAGTACATCAGTGTGACCTACTTAGACAAAAATCTGGGATTGAATATGATTTGATGATTCGGTCAAGAGCAGATCTAGGTCTACGTACACCGATAGATTTGCAAGAAGCTCATCGATTACTATTACAAAATCAAAATTTGATATTAACATCTGCCAATAGACGAGGAAATTTCATAGATGATATGTTTAGTATAGGACTACCTGCAACTATAGAAAAATACTGTAGTATGGTGAATCATTTCGATCAGACGTATGTAAACTATCCCGCAGTTGAAATGGCTACTGAAACATTTATTGCTATGACACTTTCTTCATTGGGTCTACAATACCCTATGACCAATATAGATACTACATACAGGACCATGGGTACGGGAAAAGATGCTTCAGAAATTAATGGAAAATTTATTCCAGATTTTGGGCGGTGGCTATAATTATAGATTAAATAAACCAAAAGGAAATTTATTATGGGAATGGATATACGCAGACCGTTTTCGACAACTGATCGAAGACATAGGGAAATGGATTTTTCAATTAATGTAATTCGTAATAAAAAGAAATATGTGTATGTTCTTACAGACGGATGCTTGTTAGATGAACAAAATTTTATTTCTCAAACAGATGGATTGATCACTGATCTCGATACGCTCGATGATGATACCATTCAAAATAGTGCATTTTATGTTTGGTTCAGTGTTGATGAAAATTGTGTAAAACCTATTCGCAGAATTATTCAGTGTGGCGGACTATTCATTCCACCTACAGGGTTTGAAAAACATCAGTATGATCGTACATCAAAATTTGTAACTCAATCAATTATTGAATCGAGAGATAGAGTTAACGGGTTATTTGGCCCTTATCAACTACACGAAAATATATGTCAGGCTGTTGATCTTACTCAGAACATTGAAGGAGATTTTTTAGAAATGGGTGTGTATACCGGGTCTAGTGGATGTACTGCTATGGCTCATATGCGTAATCGTGGTATTAAAAGAAAATGTTGGTTAATGGATACATTTGACGGATTTACATATAATGAAGCCGCAATTAGTTCAGATATCATATGGGGTGGAACACACTTAATGAATAAAGATAGCAAGATTCAAGAACTACAAAATAAGATGTCAAATATAGGCCAAGATTTTTCATTAGTAGTTGGTAATATTGTTACAGATTCAATTCCGTCAGAAATTACAAAATTGGCTCTTGTAAATGTTGATGTGGATTTATATGATGCCACAAAAGCAGGCCTTGAAAAAACATCCCCATTTGTTCAAAAGGGTGGAATTATAATGTGTGAAGATCCAACTGCTACTCCAGGATTGTATGGTGCTTTTGTAGCAATGACTGATTTTTTAGCCACAGACGAAGGCAAAAAATATTGTAAAGTTTATACTACTACACATTACCTACTATTAAAAACAGAGATGTAAGCTGTTGTATTTTTACAACAATGGTTGACAAGAGGCTAAATAAACTATACAATAGATACATAGGTTATAAAAAGTAACTTATAAATTTCAAGGAAAAATGGAAATAAAAATGCAATCGTTCGCAAGATATCAACAACATAATTGTACAGCCAAACAGGCAGGCTTTATGCCCTCCTATTGGGCTACGATTAACAGTTTGTTATCACTGAATGATCGTACACCAGAAACAAGGGTCCGGGAGGACTTGATGTAAATGTAAGTTTACAAACAAACACTCCAAGGACCCTAGTTAGAAATAACTAGGGTTTTTTGTTTTGTAGGAAAGGAAAATGAAAATAGACAGTAACAAATTAAAACAGGCTGAGTGGTATAGAAAACATGTTTTAACACCAGAACAGCGTGAAAAACTGTTTAAGGAAAAGTTTGAACGTGCTTTACAATACTGTAAGGCTTTAGAAAAGCAAGAAAAGTCGCTTGAAAAAACGGCCTAGTACAGCAAAGATGTAGGTTAGGAAACGAGGTCCTGAGAACGCATCTATAAACACAGTTCCAAACGGGCGGCGGCGAGGATGGCTTATCTTCTTGTAGATAAAAAAATTCGTCGTATTAAAGCGTATAGAGCTGACATGGGCTGAGATGCCGCAGACTGTATGCTTTAATACACACTCTCCTTACCCCATTGACAGGGGTTGACTTGCATAGCTGGAGAGTGTTATAATTTACGATTGGATGTGTAGGAAAATTGGTAACCCCAGAAGAATGTAAATCTTCCGCCTTGCGGCATTGTTGGTTCAAGTCCAACCTCATCCACCATAAATTATTTGCCTTCGTAGCTCAATGGATTAGAGTCCTGGTCTTCGAAACCAGTTGTTGGGAGTTCGAATCTCTCCGAAGGCACCAGAAAGTTTTTGGTCTCAAAGTGTTCATGGACGCACACGAGCCTGTCACGCTCGAAGAAGGGGATCGTTACCCCTTGGGACCGCCAAGTTTATTCTCCAGTAGCTCAGTTGGTAGAGCGTTTGACTGTTAATCAAAATGTCGGTGGATCGTGCCCACCCTGGGGAGCCAAGTTTTTTGTTGGGGATTAGTTAAATGGTATAACAATGGATTTTGATTCCATCGTCATAAGTTCGATTCTTATATCCCCTGCCATGCCCTTATAGCTCAGTTGGTAGAGCAACTGATTTGTAATCAGTAGGTCCTGCGTTCGAATCGTAGTGGGGGCACCA
>Ga0208379_1000699_pt1 | contig 14258 bp, 16 predicted proteins | sample CryBogCBE02Aug07_FD_184559 | JGI IMG/M metagenome (GOLD analysis project Ga0208379, IMG submission 184559) | Freshwater microbial communities from Crystal Bog, Wisconsin, USA - CBE02Aug07 (SPAdes) | ecosystem: Environmental > Aquatic > Freshwater > Lake | place: Crystal Bog, Wisconsin, USA... | reverse complement strand
AGTCTCGCTCGTATTTGATCCATGTGATTCAGAGGCCGACAAAGAAGGTTCATTAAAAGAAGGTTCATTACTTTGACCAACTCGAGGTTTAGAGAGGGCTTGCTCAATGCCGTGCAAAATAGCTTGGTGCACCTCCCTGCTGTCTCTAAAGCGCACCTCAATCTTGGTTGGGTGAACGTTGACATCCACCCTGGTCGGATCCATATCGATATACAGTGCATATATCGGCTGTCGACCAGAGTGCAAAATATCAGCATATGCACTTTTGGCAGCATGCATGATCACGCGGTCTTTGATAAAACGACCATTGACATATGCAAATTGATGATCTGATCTTGACCTTGCAGCGTTGGGAACACCCGCACGACCTTTGATCCATATATTTCCGTGCCGATAGTCAATACTTACAGACTCTTTAACGAAGTCTTCGCCTAAAACATCTGAAAGTCTTCTGTCTAAAGCAGATAAATTGATCCCCGTACTTGATGAGGATTCAGAAATTTCTTCGCTGCTTAAAGATGGTGATTGAGCTCTCCATTGATGCGTTAACTTGCCTTCGTGCCAGATGTTAAATCCAACACCCGGGCGCGTGAGCGCGTGACGGCGAACGGCCTCCACGCAATGGGCAAATTCAGTACTTTCGCTTTTAAGAAATTTACGTCTTGCAGGGGTGCTAAAAAAAAGCTCATTCACCGCTATAGTTGTACCAACCCCTCTAGCGGCTGGATTCAACTCTCCCGTTCTTGCATCGAGTTCTAACGCGTGATCTTGGGTGATCGTTTTTGAAAGGATTTTTAGCTCTGAAACCGATGCGACCGCTGCAAGTGCTTCACCTCGAAATCCCATCGTTGCCACGCTTTCCAAATCAGTTAAAGAACCGATTTTGCTGGTTGCATGGCGTTTGATTGCTTTGGGTAAATCATCCTGTGAAATGCCTACACCGTCGTCCTCAACAGTTATGGAGCGGATACCCCCTGCAACCAATCGAACCGTAATTTGCGAAGATCCCGCATCTAAGGCGTTATCTACCAATTCACGAACAACGGAGGAGGGGCGCTCAACGACCTCACCAGCCGCGATTTGGCTGATCAACTCATCTGGGAGTTCAAGAATGGGGCGTTGGGGTTGAGTGCTAGGGTTCACAAGTGACTATTTTAAGGTACAGTTAGGGCAAAGCTTATGAGTACATTTGAATTCATTTTCAGATGAACTAGACCTCAAATAGGAAAATAGATAAATGGAATATGCTGCTCAGTTGATCGACTTCGTGTTGCATGTGGATCGTTATTTAGAGGAGTTTGTAAAGTACTATGACTCCTGGATTTATCTTTTGTTATTTGTAATCGTGTTTTTAGAGGCCGGTGTCGTATTAACTCCCTTTTTGCCAGGAGATTCTCTTTTATTTGTGGTCGGAGGAATCTGCGCTGTAGGCCTCATGGACTGGACGCTTTGTTGCGTCTTGCTCAGTGCCGCTGGAGCGGTGGGGGGGCAATTTAATTACTGGATGGGCTCAAAACTAGGGCACACACTTATGAAGTCTCACTCAAGGTGGTTTGGTGAGCGAGAGTTCCAAAAGACACAAGATTTTTATAAGACTTATGGGCCCAGCGCGATCGTGATCGCGCGTTTCGTGCCTTTTATTAGAACATTTGCTCCATTTGTTGCCGGCATGGGGCAGATGACTTTTTATAGCTTTAGCCTATTTAATATCATTGGGGCTCTCATTTGGGTTTTTGGTATCGTCAGTGCCGGTTATGCCTTGGGTAATGTTCCTTGGGTCAAGGGGGCATATTGAGTTTTTTATTTGGGGACTTGTGTTGGTGCCAAGTTTGATTGCTATTTGGGGATCCTACAAAGTCAAAGCTAGGGAAATTTAATAGAAATTTGACTTCAATCTCTTCAAAAAAAACAAAACCCCCTGGCTCAACTTTAACGTTTTGTGAATAGATTTTGTTGAAGAGCCTTTTATCATTGCTTTTTTTAAGAACAGATTCTTCTGCATCAACTCATATTTAATAGCTTTTTATTCCTAGGTTGATCGATCAAAAATCTATCAGCAATTGTCTAAGCGTTCAATCAGTTCATCGGCTACTTCGGCAGACTGAGGAATACTTGGATCATCAAAATCTGAATCACCATCAGAATTTCTGATGACTTCATCGCAATGTAGAGTTAAAGATACATCACTGTTATGAGAGTATTTATCTAAGATTTTTTCATGATTCTCCAACCAAATGGGCTGAAGTAATTCGAATAACTCGTCAATATCATCGGCCTGGAATGGTTCAAAATTAATATGTTCATTGACAGTGTAATCAAGATCAAAGGCCTGTAGGGAAATATTAAAGGCGTATTTTTTTTCTTTATTTTTTACCATTGCTGGGCTACTTGTGTTTATATTGTTTGAGATTTACCCAGCACAAGCTGTACCAAGGCAGACTAGTTTGAATCTAAAGCAAATGAGTGCAGCAGGTCTTGTGGGCTTAAGTGATTAAGTTGTTCGAGTTCTAGCTAGGGGTGGATTTCGCATGAAATAACGCTCAATGCCAAGCATCAAAGCAACGGCTAATTTATTTTGATGATCCTCAGATAAAAGAAGTTGTTCTTCTTTTGGGTTACTGATAAAAGCAGTTTCAACCAAAATGCTTGGAATGTCAGGCGCTTTTAGAACAGCAAAGCCAGCTTGCTCGACATGGGGTTTGTGAAGTTTTTCAAAATTTTTGATTTGATTGAGCATTTCGGTTCCCAATTTTAGGCTGTCGTTAATTTGAGCTGTTGTACTCATGTCAAGTAAAGCGTGTTTAAGGTGCTCGTCCTTGACTGACATGTTAAGCCCACCAATTTTGTCAGCCTTATTTTCTTGCTTGGCCATAAACATCGCTGCAGCACTTGAGGCAGCACCTTGGTTGAGAGCAAAAACGCTAGCACCCTGCGCATCTGGATTAAAAAAAGCATCTGCATGAATACTGATGAACAAGTCTGCTTGGACTCTGCGTGCTTTTTCGACTCTAGTATTTAAGGGTACAAAATAGTCAGCATCACGCGTCATGAAAGCTCGCATTGGCATGACCCCTGACTTGGTTTTTAAAGTTTTAGCATTGATCAGAGCGTGTAATTTATTTGCGATCTTGAGCACAATGTCCTTCTCTCTGGTGCCTCTAGTCCCAATAGCGCCAGGATCCTCACCTCCATGCCCCGGGTCTAGAGCAATGACAATATATCGGTCCACATAAACAGGTTTTCCTGAGTTTTGGGGCGTATCGTTGGCGTCCCTGGAGGTGTGTGATGCTGCTTCATCGACTTTTATGCTCTGATGAGTTGACTCGCCTAGAGTGGCTAACCTGTTGTTGGACTGGAGTAGGCCTTGCTTGTTCAATAACTCAATGAGTGGGTCATCTGCTGCTGTAGTCTCAACGCCTTTATCCGGTCCACCCAATGTTTGCATTGAGCCTGTTGAGGACTGAAGAGCGGTTGGGTTGGAGTCTTGTAATTGCGCTCGCTCTGAGATTAGAGCTTCTAAAGGGTCAAGAGGTTTGGTGGGATAGAGATCAAGAACTGTTCTGTATTGGTATCTAGATTGACCCTTACCAACGGGTTCTAGACTGAACACTTGAGGTTTGATAGCTTGTTTAAGATCTATTACTAAACGAACAGTTGTGCTGGTGTATTGACCTATTCTGACCCCTGAGATAAATGGGTCATCTGGCAAGATTTTACTGACGATGTCTTTTAAAGCGGTACTCAGCTCAATGCCATCAATATCTATTGCCAGTCTGGGAGGGTTGTTGACGAGTAGGGGGCTTGTTTTTAGGGGGGCGTCAGACTCTATGGTGACGCGGGTGTATTCCTTGGCAGGCCAAACTCTCACACTCACTATGGAGGCGCCTTTTGCGATGATTGATGCACCAAGAGTAAAAATGAGCCCGCCAGTTTTGAGAAGCGTTCTTCTATCAAGGCTTAGTGATGCCTTTTTTCGTGCGCATTTAGAGCTCAAATGTTTGGCCTTTGACACTGTTATTTTTCAAGTAGCTTGTGACCAATTTGAGTCAAAGCTTTAAGCTTAATAATCCGTGAATCTTCATTTTCTGTAAATTCAAAATCGATCACAAGATCTGGATCCGGGATAAATCCTGATGCCTTTTGTGGCCATTCTGAAATTTTCAGTCCGGTACTCATAAAAATATCTCTAAATCCTGCTTCCTCCCATTCACTGGGATCATTGAATCTGTAAAAATCAAAGTGCCAAATTCCGAGTTCACCTTGCCTTTTTTTAACCCAATACTCTTCAACCACAGCGTAAGTTGGACTTTTGATCGTGCCCGTTACACCCAGCGATTGTAGAAGATACCTCGTAAATGTAGATTTGCCAGCGCCAAGCTCACCCATCAATTGAATATTTGCATTTTCAATTGATGGGTGTAACGCCATTTGCTCTGCAAAGAGCTTAAGTGACTCTAACGTGTCACAGATAAAAGAACTCTCGGTCATAAAATATGTCACTCATATATCATATGCTTGATGGGCTGGATACGTCAATTCTAAAACTCTGCGAAAACCTTTAAACCACATGATCCAATGGCTTCAAACTTAGAGCAAAAACCTCAACTTGAGTCATCTCGCGGATTGTCCCTTAATGACTTGCAGGTTTGGGGGGAAGAGTTAGGATTTTCTCAAATTGGGGTTTCCTCGATCGATCTCACCCACGCGGAGCCTGGTTTGACTGAATGGTTAGAAAAGGGGTTTCACGGAGAAATGGAGTATATGTCTCGTCATGGACTGACCCGAGCTCGCCCCGCAGAGCTTGTCAGCGGTACCCTCAGCGTCATAACCGCTCGAATGAATTATTTGCCCAGCGACACTTCAACAAGAGATTTAATTTGGATACAACAGGAAAGAGACCGATTAGCCAAGGTCGATGAGGGAGTGATCTCGGTTTATGCAAGAGGACGCGATTATCACAAGGTGCTCAGGCAAAGACTTGATAAGTTGGCTCAAAAAGTACGCGAAAAATTTTCAAGCCTAGGGTACAGAGTTTTTACAGATTCAGCGCCAGTTCTTGAGGTTGAGTTAGGTGCTCAAAGTGGCTTAGGTTGGCGGGGCAAACATACACTCTTAATAAATAAGGAGGCTGGATCGATGTTTTTTCTGGGGGAGATCTATGTTGACATTCCCCTTGAACAAACACCAAAAGTTGAAAATCATTGCGGTTCATGCACTGCTTGTATAGATGTTTGTCCAACTGGAGCTATTATTGAACCCTACGTTTTGGATGCAAGAAAATGTATTTCATATTTAACGATCGAGCATAGCGGATCTATCCCTTTGGAGCTTAGACCCAAAATGGGAAACCATATTTATGGCTGCGACGATTGTCAAACAGCCTGCCCTTGGAATAAGTACGCGCAAGTCTCCTTTATTGATGATTTTGATGTTAAACCAACTTTGATGAACAAGGCGGATCAAAGAAATTTGATGAACGGTGTTTGGGATAGTAAAAAATTAGTGGAGTACTTTTCATGGACGCAGCAGGAGTTTGAATCAAACACGGCTGGGAGCGCAATTAGAAGGATTGGTTATGAGAGGTGGTTAAGAAATATTGCAGTTGCTATGGGTAATGCGCTTTATAAGTATAAAACGAACCCCCTATTAATGAACTCATCTAGTCAGGTGTTAATTACACAGGCACTAAATTTTAGAATTAATCATTCAAGTCCCCTCGTTGCTGAGCATGTAAGCTGGGCTTTGCAACAGGGCGACCGGGATTTCGAAAAATTTTTTGATGAATGGTGAAGATTTTTTAATTCTTTTGTCAACCCAGCTTACCAGGGATTAAGCGGGACGAATAATATCTTTTAACAATTGCATATCTACGATTGCCATGGTTTTATTTTTCATGATGATGGTCCCCTTGGTCGTTAGTGAATGAATTGCCCTTGAAATTGTTTCACCCTTAACGCCAAGGAAGTTGGCAATGTCTTTGTGTGTCATTTTGATTTGTATACGCTCTGTTGAATAACCAATTCGCCCCATACGGTTAGTCAAGTTTAATAAAAAAGAGGCCATTTTGGACTCTGATCTTAAATTGTCCAGGACTCTTCTAGACTCCTCTTTTCTGGCCATGAATTGAGCTCTTACGGTTTCCAATATTTCTGAGATTTCAGGAGATCTGAGTGAGAAAAGATTGAATTTCTCATAAGAAATCGCCTTCACAATAGAGTCCTCAATGGCGATGGCATCTGTTGAGTGATATGTGTCCATCATCGCATCTAGACCTATGATGTCTTGCTTGATCAAGAATTCTTTGATGCGTAATTCACCCCCTTCATTTAAGTCTACAGTTTTAAGGGATCCTGAAAAAATGAGCATGATGCAGGTGGATGCATCTCCCCTATGATAAAGATAATCCCCCTTTTTGATCATGAAGGTGTTATCAGCTAAGTTCATTAAAAAATCAATATTCTTTTTAATTACGTTTGTTGTCATTTGAAACTTTCATTTTGGAGTTAATTCTTAATTTTGAAAAAATGGATCTCTCATCGCTGACGGACCAATGCCTGGAGCTTGCAAAATTTAATTTGCCTCTAATATTTCTGAACATCAATAAAAGCAACATTCAGAATTTATTCTTGAATATCTGATTTTTTTGGCTATTTAATTGGCCTAAAGCGAGGGTGCGTGTCCATGGCGTATGGATTTATCAATTAAAGCTGGCCATTTGTGTGCACTTATCACCTTTGTTTGGGGTGCAACTACGGCTTTGATATTGCTTTTCAACGGGGGGCATATTATTTTAAATATTCCCCTATCACTAACGTATTCTTGTTCGTATTGTCAACAATCAAGCGTATAACAAAACTCAGAAGACTTAATTATGATCGTTGAAGGTGAGCTTGAGTAGATCAAAAAAGAAATACATTAATTTAACAATTGCGTAACAGTTTTGTACAACATGTATGTTGCAAGTGTGTAAAGTAGGCCGGCAAATATTTTGGATAAATATTTGACTGGAAGTTTGTGAGCCACTTTAACTCCAAGTGGCGCAGTCAGCACACTACAAACTGCAATCAAGATCATCCCAGGAATCCAAATAAAGCCCAAGCTGAGTGCGGGACGGCCGAGCTCCGACCATCCTGAGTAGATGTAGCCAATAACGTTTGTCAGTGCTATGGGGAAGCCAAGTGCTGCACTTGTGGCCACTGCATTTCGGAGCTCCACATTACACCAGACCATAAAAGGAACACTGATGAAACCTCCTCCTGCGCCGACTAGACCGGAGAAAAATCCAATCACTCCACCTGCGCCCACCATTCCAAGCGCATCAGGGACTTGACGCGATGGTTTTGGCTTCTTATTGATGTACATCTGGGTGGCTGAGTAGTATAAAAACCCTTCAAAAACCAACGCGAGTGTCGTACCTTTAAATAATGAGAACATACCTGCGCTTGATATCAAACTGCCGATTATGAGTCCAGGTGCCAATCCTTTTACTAACTCCCACCTTACTGCTCCCTTTTTATGATGTGCTTTAACGCTTGAGAGTGAGGTAAAAACGATCGTAGACATCGATGTTGCGATCGCAATTTTTAGCACCAAATCCTGATTAACATCGATTAAGCTGAGAAAGTACACAATAAAAGGAACCATCACCATTCCGCCACCGATTCCGAAGAGTCCAGCTACAAATCCAGTGAAAAGTCCGAGTAAACAAAGTCCCAGCAAAAGTAGTGGGTCTAAATTGAGGAGCGGTGAGAGGTCTATCAATGTGTATCCGATGCGTTTTGGATAAAAAGAGGGTTCAGTGTTAAGCTGAACACAATATTAAGGGTGTCTGCAAAGAGTACTGAATTAGCACCCTGAACGCTAAGTTCAGGTGGGCGAGGGCAGACTGATGTTGGGTTCGTCTAACGCGAGACGATCGCGCCCATCAGACAATGTTCCAAGCCCGGGCTCTAAAGAGCATTGGTTCAAGGAATATAAAACCCAGTAGTCCCGCAGACACTGTGATTGTAATCCGCAGGTGCTTAAAACCCCATTACTCATTTAGAGAATTTAAGGGTTAGGCTATTTAAAGGAGTTGACCATCATCTCCGAGTGCCAGATCCAATCGGTTAAGTAAATTGTCAAGCTGTTCGTTATGTATTTCTTTGGAGCCAGAGAAAACGGGTTTGTCAGTGAGATCAAAGGCCAAATTAAGTGCTGCTAGAACTGCAATCCGATCACGAGCTTTGGTTTTACCAGCATCCCGGATCTTACACATTGCTTCATCAACCTTTTGGACGGCTTGGTTTAATCTGTCTTCTCCACCCTCAGGGCAACCCAACAGGTAGCCTTGACCCATAATTTGGACTTCTATTTGTTTCATTTTTTAACTTTGGACAGTGCCTCAGAAGGAAGCCTCTCGAGAAGAGATTCAACTCTAATTTTGGCAGTATTGAGGCGAGACTTCATGGAATCGCGCTCTTGTTCTAATTGAGCTACCTGCTCCTCCAGGAGTAGATTCGTACGTTTTAACTCCTCATGTCTGAGCAAAAGTCGTTCAACGCGTTCAAATATATTTTCCAACAAAGGATTTTGTGCCATACAGGTATTTTATGCTGAATGTGAGGAGTCTTTAAGGGACCCAAAACAGTTGTCTGACAGTGTAGCAAAATCTTTTGGGGCACTTTACAAGACTTAGAATGGTGTTTTAATTAAAAAGTTGGTTAAGAATTCCAATTATTTTTACAAAATTGCTATCTAAAAACATAATTTAGGGTGTCAAAATGGGAAAGAAGTTCTCCAGTGATCATGTTTGGATTGAAGTAGAAAATGGAGTCACAAGGGTTGGAATCACTGAGCACGCGCAGGACGCTTTGGGAGATGTCGTCTTTGTTCAATTGCCAAAAATTGGAGAGGAATTTGCAAAAAGCGGTGTCCTAGCCGTTATTGAATCTGTTAAGGCTGCTGCAGATGTGCTGATCCCCGCTGGTGCACGAGTCATTAAATTAAACGATCAACTCAAAGATAATCCAGCCCTCGTTAACTCTGACCCCTTGGGCTTAGGTTGGCTGGTAGAGGTTGAATTGATAACCCCCAACGAACTTGATTCGCTTATGGGAAGTGTTGAATATTTGAATTTTTGTAAGAAAAATTAGAGCATTTAGCCAGATTATCAAGTATCTAAAATGGCTTGACCCAGTCTGTTTATGCCGTCCCTGATCTTGAGCTCATCTGCTGTCGCAAAGCTAAGTCTCAAAGTTTTGGAGTCTGCCTTATCGGCGTAAAAAGGTGCGCCTGGAACAAACGCTACTTTATGTTCAATTGCTTTTTGTGCAAAGCTCGTACCTGTAAGGGTTGAGTTTTTGTGAATGGTGCCGTCTGGATTTAGCCCCGTCAATTTAGCCCAAAAGAAGAGACCACCCAACGGTTCATCAAACTTCAAAGATGAGCCCATTTCAGCTTTTAAGCACTCACCCATCACTTTGGCTCTTTGAGCATAAACTGAGCGAACATTATTTAGGGTGCCTGGCATTCTGCCAGACCTCAGATAGAAAGCAGCTGTTGCCTGGGCAAAAGTAGAGGTGTGCGCGTCTCCGAATTGTTTGCACATGGTGGCCCTAGATAAAAAGTCTGCTTGTCCAACCACCCAGCCCAGCCTTAGACCAGGACTCAAAACCTTGCTAAGAGATCCACAGTAAATCAACCAATCTCTTGAGCCTGGGACCTGTTGGCTTAAGGCCAAGAGGCTGTTGGGTGGGGGCTCAGGGGTAAAGTAAAGATCTGAATAGGGATCGTCTTCTACGATAACTGTCTTGTATTTCACGCAAAGCTCGAGAATTTTTAGTCTTCTTTGCAGTGTTGTGAGCGCTCCACTGGGGTTGCCAAAAGAGGGAACCAAGTAAATGACTTTGGGTCGGTGCTTAACAATCATTTCCTCAAGTGCCTCTACCAATACCCCGTCTTTATCGATGGGTACGCCCATGACTGTGGGGCCATAAAGTCTAAAGCATTGAATTGTTGCTAAAAAGGTTGGAGCCTCAACCAGCACCACGTCACCTGGCTCAAGTAGTGTCTTGCCAACCAGATCTAGAGCTTGTTGGCTACCGGTTGTGATGATCATTTGGTGAGGGTCAACGTTGGTTATTCCCTTTGTTGACATGAAATGACTGAGTTGTTCTCTAAGAGGGTCGTAGCCCTCAGTTGCGCCGTACTGAAGGCTTGGGCCTGGTTGCTCGGTTAATGCCTGAGCACTGGCCTCTTTAATGCCCTCCAAATCAAACATTGCACTGTCAGGAAAACCCCCTGCAAAACTGATAATTCCGGGTTTTCCGAGGAGCTTAAATAGTTCCCGAATGGCGGAGGTCTCTACGTTGTCAAGTCTTTTAGAAAATTGCATGTCAAAATCACCAAAAATTCAAATAATCTTAAAAAATGAAAAAAGAAAATATTCACTTGTTTTTTGAAACTCTGCGGGTAGTCAATCCCAACCCTACTACAGAGTTAGAGTATACGAGCGTGTTTGAGCTTTTGTGCGCGGTGCTCCTAAGTGCCCAGGCTACAGATGTAGGCGTCAACAAGGCTACAAGGGTGTTGTTTAAAGTAGCTAATACCCCCAAAGGGATTTTAGAGTTGGGAATCAGCGGATTAGAGCAACACATCAAAACCATTGGACTTTATAAAAGCAAAGCCAAGCACTTGATGCAGACTTGTCAGATTTTAGTTGACCGCCATGACAGTCAGGTACCCAAAAGCAGAGAGGAGTTAGAAGCGTTACCTGGAGTAGGACGTAAAACGGCTAATGTTGTTTTGAATGTTGCATTTTCTCAGCCAACTATGGCGGTTGATACTCATATCTTTCGGGTGAGCAACAGAACGGGTCTTGCTCCAGGTAAAACTCCTTTAGATGTTGAGTTAAAGTTACTTAAAAGAGTGCCCAGTGAATTTTTACTAGATGCTCACAATTGGTTAATACTTTTGGGGCGCTATATCTGCAAAGCCAGAACGCCAGAGTGCTATAAATGCTCGGTAGCAAGTTACTGTAGTTTTAAGAAAAAAACCATTGCGAAATAACTTACAAATTCACGAAATAACGCTCGCGGACTGAATTTAAAAACAGTCAAATTGCTTTTCTCAGGTATTTACCATTACTGAATGTTTGAAAACACAGTTGAATTGCGATAATCTGCGTTGGACTTAGTTTCTTTGAGATTAGGCTTTTATTTTATTTTTTAAAATCGTCTAACAAAAAATGAGTGGAGTTTTAAAACCATGGCGTATTCTTTAGACCTATCAGGCAGGGTGGCATTGATTACTGGCGCTTCAAGCGGTCTAGGTAAACAATTTGCAAAGACCCTTTCGCATGCAGGAGCTGCGGTCATACTGGCTGGTAGACGCATTGAACTGCTAAAGGATTTGAGGGCTGAAATCGAAGCCGAAGGCGGAGATGCGCATGTGAGCCTACTTGATGTAACAGATTTGGATAGCATTAAATCTGCCGTTGCCCATGCAGAAACTGAGGTGGGACCCATTGACATTCTTGTCAACAACTCTGGTGTTAGCTCCACACAACGATTGCAAGAAGTCGGTGAATCCAATTTTGATGATATCTTTGATACCAATGTTAAGGGCGCTTTTTTTGTTGCTCAAGAAGTTGGCAAAAGAATGCTTGCTCGAGCCAAGGGCCTTACCCCCCATGCGCATGCGGGGGGACGAATCATTAATATTGCGTCCACTGCAGGTCTAAAAGTGCTACCTCAAATTGGTGTGTACTGTATGAGTAAAGCCGCAGTCATACAGATGACCAAAGCTATGGCGCTTGAGTGGGGAAAGTTCGGTATCAATGTGAACGCTATTTGTCCAGGCTACATTGATACTGAAATCAATCATCATCACTGGGAAACTGAGCAGGGTAAAAAGCTAATTCAGATGTTACCTCGCAAGCGAATTGGTGAGCCCAAAGATTTAGACGCTTTATTAGTCATGTTGGCAAGCTCTGAGGGACACTTTATCAACGGTGCCATAATTGCAGCCGATGATGGATTTTGTATTTAAATGCAGTTAAGTTTTAATCCATGAGAATATCGCTACCCGAGGAAAAAATATTGGTCTACGAGATGGAGATTCCAGTTCGTTGGGGAGATATGGACGCGATGGGGCATGTGAGCAATACCGTGTACTTTAGGTTTTTGGAGAGTATCCGTATCGAGTGGCTGACGCATTTAGGCTATCCCCCCAACCCAAGCGGTAAAGGCCCAGTTCTTGTTAATGCGTTTTGCAATTTTTACAGGCAATTTGAATACCCTGACATCGTTATCGGAAAAATGTACGTAAGTGACCCCCAAAGAGCAACATTTGAGACATGGTGCACGATGGAGTCAAAGTCTGAGCCTGGGGTTGTTCACGCAGAAGGCGGAGCAACGACAATGTGGGTTGATTTCACTGTTAAAAAATCAACTGAATTGCCTGTCGATTTACGTAGGTTAATTCAAGGGAAAAAATAGCAATAGATCCTATCCCCCTTCCTCTCCTAGGATTAACACTCCCAAAGGCAATTCCCTTTTTGGTTAGAATGACCGTCTCAAAAAAAATTTTTTGGGCGACTTGAGAATTCATACAATGATGACGCACTAACAACAGTATCTTTAAAGAGTAACTTTAATTTTTAGTCGTTATCCTTAATAGTTTGTACTAGGAGCTTTGAACTTGAATAAGATTTTCCCCAGTGCTGAAGATGCTCTTAATGGAGTGGCTGTAGACGGCATGCTCATTGCAGTAGGTGGTTTTGGACTATGCGGTATTCCAGAGGCTTTGATCGAGGCGCTAAAAAAATCGGGCGTTAAAAATCTAACAGCCATATCCAACAACGCAGGTGTTGACGGATTCGGTTTGGGTAAGTTATTGGACACACGTCAGATTAAAAAAATGATTGCCTCTTATGTGGGCGAGAACAAGGAGTTTGAGCGTCAGTACCTTGCGGGGGAGTTGGAGCTTGAATTTACACCCCAAGGCACATTGGCAGAAAAGCTAAGAGCCGGTGGCGCTGGTATTCCTGCGTTTTTCACAAAAACCGGGGTTGGCACAATGGTGGCTGAAGGCAAGGAGCTTCGAACATTTGATGGAGAGACTTACGTCATGGAGCGATCTTTGGTACCTGAGCTCTCATTGGTTAAAGCGTTTAGGGCTGATCATTCAGGCAACTTGCAGTTTAGATACACAGCAAGAAACTTTAACCCCGCGGTTGCAATGGCAGGAAAAATGTGTATCGTAGAAGTTGAAGAGATTGTGCAGACGGGTGAGATGCATCCTGACCAAATCCACTTACCAGGAATTTATGTTCATAGAATCGTTTTGAATGCAAATCCTGAGAAAAGAATTGAGAAACGAACAATAACTGAGAAAGCTGGAGTCTGATATGCCTTGGAGTCAAGATCAAATGGCAGCGCGCGCTGCACATGAATTAGAAGACGGTTTTTACGTTAATCTTGGAATTGGAATCCCTACATTGGTCGCAAATCACGTTCCATCAAACATAGAGGTTTGGTTGCAATCAGAGAACGGGATGATGGGAATTGGAGCATTTCCAACAGAGGAGAACGTTGACGCTGATTTGATTAATGCAGGTAAACAAACAGTGACAACAATCAAAGGATCTTCAATTTTTGGTAGCCACGAAAGTTTTGCAATGATCAGGGGTGGAAAAATCAATCTCTCGATTTTGGGTGCGATGCAGGTCAGTGAAAAAGGCGATTTAGCCAATTGGATGATCCCTGGAAAGATGGTCAAGGGTATGGGCGGTGCAATGGATTTGGTTGCTGGTGTAAAAAAAGTGATTGTCTTGATGGAGCACGTTGCCAGGAAAAAAGACGGCACGGAAGATTTAAAAATACTCCCCAGTTGCACTCTGCCTTTAACCGGGGTTGGCGTTGTTGACAAAATAATCACTGATTTGGCGGTGATGGATGTCACCCCAAATGGGCTTAAAGTGATTGAATTGGCGCCTGGCGTTACTAAAGAATTCATTCAAAGCAAAACTGGCGTAACACTCCATTATTAGTACTTGCGCTGTCTTTGGGTAATCCTTTTGCGGAATTATTTACAAGTAATCCGCACAACTAAAACTATAATACACACAGATTTCCAACGCAATCAAGTTCTTGATTTCTTGGTCAACGGAGCTCTGTACATCTAGACTAGGTTCTTTCACTAGTTTTAATCGGCTCTTGCACAACTAAAAACAACTGCACACCCATGAGCACATCAAAATTTAGCGTTGCTGATAT
>Ga0208379_1000694_pt1 | contig 14284 bp, 11 predicted proteins | sample CryBogCBE02Aug07_FD_184559 | JGI IMG/M metagenome (GOLD analysis project Ga0208379, IMG submission 184559) | Freshwater microbial communities from Crystal Bog, Wisconsin, USA - CBE02Aug07 (SPAdes) | ecosystem: Environmental > Aquatic > Freshwater > Lake | place: Crystal Bog, Wisconsin, USA... | reverse complement strand
AGGCAAAAGGTCCCTTCGGGCCCTTATTTTGCCTCCATCATATACAGATAATTTAAAACATTTGTAGAAACATTTTGGATTTATTTTAAACAATGTATTGGGTTTGTAAGTATATATTTTATTGTTTCGATGCAAATCGTTATTATTTGTTTTAGAGAATTATTTTTTAAAGTATTTTGTTATAATTTTGAGTGGTTTTTTAAAGAAAACTCAAGGGGTCAGCATTTTTTGTATTTCGTTAATTTTAAATTATAAAAGAATTTACATGGCATATAATTTTACATATATCTGGCCACAATTGTATGATGTTTTGATCCTGAGCTACTTACTTTGCCTCTTCCTGAAATTTGCATTTCACCAGCTCCACTTGAAACGCCAGAACCTGCCATACTTCCAGATCCTTTTTGATGCTTTGGTTTACCGTAAACTCTCTTTTTACCAACCCCAATCATTGTTGATATTGAACCGTCTTCAATCTCTCCATCTGTTGGTTCTAAAACGTCCTTTTCTGTAACAAGCATAGTAGTTCTTGAAGATCTTCCTCCTTCTGATGTAAATACACCTGTTGAAACGACAATTAATGTTATTTGGGGGGTTACTGCATCGTTATAATAATTTGCAACGTTACAGCTTACTTGAAGTGAAAAGTTACCATTTACCGAAGGTGCTAGTCCCGAAAACAACTGAATATCCTTTCCAAATTTAAGAACAAGAGGTCCTCCAACAGTTTGAATAGCTCCAGCAGCAGTAGATAAATTTGCTTGACCAGACCATTCGTTCCATGACATTTTTGAACCGTTTTCGTAGCTCATTCTATATAATTGTTGTTGTGTTGCATTTGCTTGGATTCCCGTGATATTATCGAACGTAATTGAAGCAGATTGTACAGGAAGCAACCAATCACCATCTACAGGAGAATATGATTGAGGTTTGATTTGAACAATCAAATATTCCGGTATTTGATTTAAAGTAACTGTATTTGAACGAACTACAGCTGTAGAACCTGCAGGAATGGCTTGTTGTGAGCTAAATGGATAAGTAATTATTTCTTGGAAGGGTACAATATTTGTTTTTGGCAAGAAAACAGATAATTGTGGTGTTAAAAAGTTTAATGCAGCAAAAGAGTTTGAAAATGCTGAACTTGCAGATGGAGCAACAAAATAATCCAAATTAGAAATTGTATAGGATGGATTTAATTGTTTAATGATATTTGCTGCTGCAGGGGATTGCATTTGACTTGTAATTTGAATTGCTGTAATTCCTGATAATCCTGTGCTGTAATCTAGTGACTGCTTTGAGAAAACAAAGGGAGATTGCATATAAGGTTCTGTTACAGTGACTTCTGCAAAGACCCAAAAGCCTGTTTGTGTTGTAGATGATACAGGAACACCATTAACAAAATTTGTAGAAACTCCGTTGTAATCGTAAGCACCGGATCCATTTAAAACATCTCCTGTTGAATCTAAGTAAGTTATTTTAAAACTTCCATTTGGAACTGAACCATCTAGTAAGGAATTTGCATCACTGTAAGGATTTGCAGTAGATAATGTGTATCCTGAGCCTCCAGTACTTGTTGTACCTAAAGTTGAGCATAAAGCTGTTTTGTCCAACATAGATGGAGTTGTAGCTGTTTGTCTCCATTCTTTGTCATCAATAACTCTTAATAATGATTGCAAACATTGAGAATAGTTTGTAGTAACAGAAGAATCGTTAATTGAGCATGTTGTTGAGCTTATAAGACGATGATAAGGCCAGGAAGCAAGACCAAAAATACTACCTTGAGATAATGGAAAAACAGAACTTGGATTTGACGGGGCTGTTACCTTAAATTGAACTCTAAATGTTGTTTGTAACAATAAATAACGGTCTACAACTGTTTGTAATGAAGGAATTATAATAGAAACCACATGCTGATTGTTGCTAGCCGTTAAATATTGAAATGTTTGACTGGAAATGCTCGATGCTCCTTTTGAAACTTCCACAATAGGCTTAGCTTGAGAAATTCTAGGATCAAGAGAATAAATTTTTTTGAAATCAGACATATTTGTTTTTATATATATAAAGGAAAGTTTTACAATTATTTAAGTTTTTGAAGTAGCAACTTAACTGAAATTGAGCCACCACCTCCCCCACAAAAATTTACTGGATATAATTGAGAATTGTATCTGTTTTTATAAAACAATGAAAAATTAAGCTGCTTAAGATCGTTTGAACCAACAAGTGTGCTCCATCGATATTCAGCTACTGGGCTATATGTAAGAATACCTAAGTAATCAAGAGCACCTCCTGTTAATGGATACGTCATGTCTGTTAATGAATTAACGAAATTGTTGCTTGTTGTGGTACTTGAACCATTTCCTATAATGTTTGCTGGACTTTGATCTTCATTTACTACAGGTAATGTAGAGCTGAATAGAATGCTTTCAATTGGACTCCAAGCATCCGTGCTACTTTCCTCTTGTATTAATGTGTAGTACAATGTACCATCTACATTATTTGTCGGTGTTGTTGGTACGATTGCAAGTTCAATTGTATTTAAATCCAAATAAACACAGGGAAAATGATTTAATAAAGATCTTAGTGCCATATTCATACCAAGTACCCATGTTTCTACGTTGCTTTCTGAGTCTCCAAAACCGTTTGAATCTGCATATAGCACAAACTTGTTATTTTCTAATTGGAAATAAGGAACCACTGTTTTGGGTGCAGGTAATCCTGCTGCATTTAATTGGGCTAAAATGTCGTTGTAACAGTTCAAATATGTATTATTAACAAGTCCCAAAAAATGACTGTATGTTGTACTCCAATAATATCTTGAGTTGAGAAGTTGCTCTTCTTTAGCATCATCTGGCTGAGGCTGATCTACAAATTGAGGAATCCAACGAACATAATTTGTTGATGTGAAATTCTGACTACGATAAGATAAATTCAAAGTACAATTATAAATTGTTTTGTTTGCATCATGTTGTGTTGGGTCTATTAAAGGAATAAATGCAGGTAAATCTAAGCCGAATGCTTGCCATCGAATAATCGATAATTTATACTTGGAAACATCGTCTACAATGGGCTGAGACCTAAATTCGTTATAAACTACTTGGGCAACAGTTGTTGAATTTGCTTGTCCTACTGAAGTTAAATTTATGTATTTGTAATCTGACATTCTTTTTATTTATTAAATATATATTTGTCTGTAATTTCTGTAACATAGTCATCTGATCTTAAACCAGATTTTAATATTTTTTCATTGTATTGGTCTAACGTTAAATGTTTGTTTAATAATCTTGCTAAAACATGACGTCCGCAATCTTGCATTTTACTTTTTTGAAATTGTTTTGTATTGTAAATGATCGTATACCCTTTGTTTTTGTATCTTTCAAGTAACGATGTTAAGTAATGAATTTCTTGTCCAAGATTTTGTTGCTGTTTTTTAGAAATCCAATGAAACCACCCATCTGGTAATGTACCATACGAATCAAATACTTCAAGTACCTTCCCTTTGTGTTTTAATAAGCAAAACCAATGACCGGAAGTTTTTGATTCTGTTAAAAACAAAACAATTACGGGAAGTTTAATGTGCCAATTTTTTAAATCGTTATATTCAACAACATCGACACCAAGTCTTTTCATTTGTAAATCATTCAGTGGCATCATTTCTTCTTCATGTATGCTTTCCATTCTTTATTTTATTTATACAAATTTTCAAATGCTGAAAGTCCGTGAGCCTGCAATAAATTGTAAGTTTCAGGAACATTGATGACTTGTTTGTGTCTTAAGAAATGTCCCATTATTTTAAACAAAGGGTCTCTCGATGTGTATTTTTCTTCTGTGTTGGTTCCAGGTTGCCAAATAAGGTCCTGAGGCTGTAATGCAGAATTGTATGCCACAGCTGCTTTAATAAAAGGGTATAACTTTATGAAAAGCAACAAAATAGCTCCTCCAAGTGAATGTCCGGTAAGAAAATAGTTAAATCCATGATCTGGTCTGTATCTATTCAGTATTTTCTTCATAAATGCCTCATCCTTTTTAACTCTTTCTGAGGAAGATAACTTGTTGATGGCAATCAATGCATCTGCTTTTAAATCTTCCTTATCAAATGGATCTGTACCTCGAATAGCAATTAGAATATTTTTGTCATGCTTATATGCTTTTAATGTTGGGCTTTGCATCAACAATGTAAATCCATCATCCAATTTTGTTCTGGGATCTTTGTTATAGCTTTCAACTTCAGCTTCGTAATAAATTTTTTCTGGAATACGATTGGACATATTTTACTTTTACATAAAATAAAAAATGTTATCCAGAACCAAAAAATCCATGCCAAAAAAACATACTATGATGGAACCAATGATAATGCATGAAAAGTTATATCCCTGTCCACATTGTCAAGGCAGTGGTTTTCTTTCAGATGCATTTAATTTTGTTAAACGTAAAGCCCGGGAATTAGTACCAACCGTAGGAAATCTAGTCCATCCAGGTCTAGGAAATGCCGTTGATTCAGCTCTTAAACATTTTGGAGTAGGCAAGCCCAAAAAAGCAAAGAGAAAGCTTTCAGAAAAACAAAAAAAGAGAAATGATCTTGTCAAAAAAGTTATGAAGCAACGAAAAGTATCTTTACCTGAAGCTTCAAAAATCGTAAAAGAGGAAGGTTTGTATTAGTATAAAATAAAAACAATGCAAGATTTAAAATCACTTCAACAAATATATGATCAACGATCTAAAGTTTGGAAACAAAGAAATTTAAAGAATGGATATGCTGATCTAATTGCTTTAGAAGAGGAAGCAAAGTTAAGACCTTCTGAATCTGGTGGAATTAAGCCAGAAAACCGTCATTTAGTATTAAAAAGCTTAAAAAAACATAAGCAACAAAAACCATCTTACCTAATTCCATCAGCACCACCGAAACAACTTTCATTGTACTTACCATTAAAACATATGCTTGAACTTATTGACTTAGAACTTGAAAATCCATCTGTACAAACTCTTCAAAAACTACAAGATGGCCTTAGTTACATACTGCAACATGCAGATGTATTATCTAATTACGAATTAGGAATTGTTTTAGGAAAATTACAAATGTTGAAGCAAGATATTATGGAACAAGAAGTATCAAGATTAAGCACATCGATGTTACAAGTATTAGAAAATGCAATACATATTGTTTCTGCTTTAATGCAACTTCCTAACAAATCTGAACGTAAATTATTTGCAAATACATATGATGTTAAAAAAACAAAAACTTTTGCAAAGAAAAAAGAACAACCTCATGTTGTAACTTTAAGTGATGATGATATTGAAAGCAATAATATGAATGAGGAAAAGCAAGACTTTTTAAAAGCAGAAGAAATTCCAAAAGATTATTATAAAGACAAAGAATACCAAGATATTGTAAGTGATATTCGAGAAAAATTTAACTTAGGTTACAATGAAGCTCGAAAATTAATTAAAGATTTAGGATTAAATGATGTAAATACAAAAAAGAGCACTAGATCAAAAAGGACATATGTAAATAGTAATGATTATTTAAAAAGTTTTTCAAACATGGTTTTTGGTAAAAATAAAACTGACAATGAAACTGACAATGAAACTGACAATGAAACAGATCTTGAAACAGAAACGGATGATTATTAATTACAATTACTTTAATTTCAATTATAATTAAAACAATTTTTTATTATTATTTTCTTTAGTAGAAACATAACTATGTGGCAAATATGCCATTTTATCAGAAATTATACATGTAGGATATCTTCTTGTAACAAGAACCCATCTGCTTGGAATATCCCGAATTTCTTTTATTTGCTTCGTATCAAGTCCTGCATATTTGGATAGCAAATAATTTATCTGCATGAATGATGTGGCCTGAGGGAATATTAAATATGCATGAGACTCATTTAGCAATAATCTTGTTTTATGTCCATTTGTAAGCAAATGACTTGAATGCAACAATGAAACGTTTTGATGTCTACCTTGAGTAAGAATAATATCTACCATATTTTGAACTGCAGCTTCTCTTTGTTTGTCCAATCCTTCAACATCATCCACAATAACAAGACCACCTATTGGAAACTCATTTAATTCAAATTGTTTTTCCAACAAACTATCAATATTTATTCTTTTTATAAACTTTGCCTTATCGAGAGTCTCATCTTCATTGAGTCTAGAAACTAGGACTATAGGACGTTTTGGAAACAAAAAATGGTATCTTAATGCAATATTTAGTAGTTGGGTAGATTTTCCAGAACCAGAGGCTGCTCCTGTAGATAATATGAATCTATCTTTTTCAGATGGCTCAAAAATAAACATTTCATCTTTATCCAATACAATTTTTTGTTTTCCAGAGTCATCATCAACAGAATAAAGACATTTACCATCATTTTTGCCACCAAAAACAAAAGCTAAAACTTTTGAATTTTGTGGCTGCATAAAACTTAAAACTAATGAAGGCATTTTTATTTATATAATACATTTAAAAAAAATCAGTCCAGTTTGATGTAAGAAATGTCTTCATTGTTTATACTGTTTTCAATAGGTCTATCAGGTCTTTTCCATAAATTATTTTGCTTAACATAAGTCGATGCTTCGATAATAGAGATTTCTCTTTCTTCTGCTACTTGTTTTACCAATTGGTTTCTCAAAGGAAGCCAAAATGGAGTAGGTCTTGATTTTCGTTTTTTTATTCTTTGTTTACATTCAGAACAAAACTTGATGTGAGCTGTCATTTTTATTTATATGACAAGTGCTGCATCTTCGGGTATAAAACTATTGAACTTTTCGGGAATTCCGAGCCACTTGACTTCAACTTCGTAATAACTTGAACCATCTTCTGGATTTGTTGCTCTTCTTCTTGTTCCTGAAATTATCTTTTCAATTGGAGCTATTGAGTCATATGGATTTGTTGTTAATTGTAACTCATTTTCGTAAAAACCTCCATCTACTTTTTCATTTAATGCATCTTCAATATAATACATTGGTGGACTTCCTTGTCTTATTTTATATATTTTAAACTTTTCCATTGTCCAATTAAGATGATATCCCTTTTCAAATAGTCCTTTCGTTACAGAAATACGAACCCAATCATCAATTTTAAACTTTGGTTCATCAAAATCCGTTTCATTTCCAAATAATTTTGTAAACAATTCTTTCTGTTCATGTTCATCCAGTTTGGAAGCTTCTACTGGACTCATTCCAATTGTTCTATGTTTTCTGTTATTGTATATATGAACAGCTTCCTGTAAATACATAATCCATTTTCTTGATTGATGAATAAACAATATTTTCCATAAAATTTGATTTAATGATCGAATAACTCTTTCAACAATGCTGGCTTTCTTTTCATTGAATACATGATACGATTTGATGTTTTTGTATCGTAATCTCTCTGCAAAATTGCCTTTCCATTCACTTCCTTGATCGATGAAAATAAATTGAGGTTTTTGATGATTTGATTCGTTGCAGGTATCTAAAATATGCTGAAAACTTGTCCAAGTGCTAAAAGGAGTTTTGTCCTTTTGTTCTACGGACCAAACATAACGAGTAAACAAATCAATACATACAAGAATGTATTTATATCCTTTATTTTTTTCTTTGTATTGTTCATAAGACAAAACTAAATCTAAAGACCAAATTTCATCTGGAAAGTACGAAATTATTTTTCTATATTTTTTTGGTTTATATGCAGGTCTTAAAACTTCTTTCGAAATTTCTTGCAAAGCCTGTTTTGCTTCATTTAATTCAACATTCATTTTATTTTTATTATAATAATAAGTTTAAGTATTCAAAAAACCATGAGGTAAAGTATGAATGTTATCATTTAATATTTGTAATTTATCATCTCTGCATAAAATACGTTTTTTTACCTTCTTTTCGGTTACTCCTTCTTTTACATCGTAACTGTGTTCGTTTCTTTCAATCATTACTTCTTGTTCTGAAAACAAAACGTTTTTAAATGCTTCAAAATTTCCACCTTGAGTTGTTTTGCTTTTATTATTTGCATATTTAATGGAATAAACGTTCGGAGAGAGAGCTACAAACTCCTCAATTGCTATTCCTTTACTTTCATCTTTGAAATAACCAGGTTCATGCATAAAATCATCATTATATAATTTATGATCTTGTGGGAAGTTCGAAAAATCAAAGTCCAAAAGTTTTTCATCAATGCATTCTTGAAAGAAATCTTCTGTTTCAACCTTGATTATAAAACTATCTGTTGCAGTATAACATAACTGAATTCGATCCTTAAAGTAATCTTGAAGTTTGTACCAGCATTTAGACATGTAATATTTTGAATTTCCCAGAATGCTTAATCCAATGTACAAAGGACAGTTATACAACGATGAATTTTTGCCAATTTCATACAACATCCATTCTTTATTGAGTTGGTCGTAAGTTATACATTGTGGCAATTTTGCTAATTTTAAAGCATCTTTTTCGTTATTACAAAAAACTAACTTTGAATATTCTTGCTTGGATTCAAATGTTTTCCCAATAAAACTGTTCATAATTAATTTCCAGTACTCTTTTTCATGTTGCAAAGATGTTTCTTGACGTTGTTCAACGCAAAAATCGACAAAAGGCTTTAAATATTCTGTTTGCTTAAATTGTAAGACTTTGCTTATTTCCAAGTCATAACCTTTTTCTATTGCAAATTGGTACTCCTTTAATGTAAGCAACATTTTACCAAGTCTTTCCAAATGAGGAATAAGTTTTGGTTTTCCTCCATTAAATCCTCGTTTTTCAGCAAGCATTGGAAATTGTTTCAAGTATTTATGCTGATTTATCGGAGCTTCACCACCAGAAATTTCAATAAAGTATCCAATCTTGTCATTTATAGTGGCATACATCAAGTCTTCTTTGGTTTTTTCAACAAACTTAAAATTAGAAAATGGAAGTTTCTTGGATGCCACAAACGGGTACAATGAATTGCAATCAATATTTATTATGTAACTTGTTTTTTCTTTTGGATTGTAATTAGAGCAATAAGGATTGTTGGCCTTTGCATATCTGAGAGAAGCCCAAACAATTCCACCACGAACGCCTGATATCATAAAGTTAAATATGTCTTCTTTCGTTATTGCTTCTAATTTGAAACCGTAATTGTGCTCCGATGCATCCAGCATTTTGTAATACTTATTCAGAAAATCGAGACATAAATTGTATCCTAAAGTTGGCAATGTTCGAAAATTGGCAGGATCGATGTGATTGAACTTTGTCATAGTCGTTTTTCTGAAAATCTCAAACTTGTTACCTAATTCATCGTTTTCTAAAAACTCGGTTGTATTCTTGAAATGAATAATGTTGTTGCCATTAAATTTCCAATTTATTTGACGGGGAAATGCCGAATCTTTATATGGGAAGCCATCGATTCCTTTTTTGTCAGTTGCTTCATGCATTAATATCTCCTGTAATATATCATGCATATGATTTTTGAGATCATTTACGAAGACAGAAAGTTTATAACCATGAAAATTAAGTTTTTTGTTGCAGTGATAACAAGCAGCTCCTCGAAGCTTATTTGTTAAATGACAATGATCAGGAACAAAACGATTGTCATAAGTTTTCTCTTTAATGTATCTGAAGCATAAGTAGCAACGATCAGATTTCTTGTATGCTTCAATTTCATCTTTGGTATAATTTTTCCAATCTAATTTGTTCATTAGATGATTATCACCAAAAGTTTGATTTATTCTTGTACTTATTTCGAGCTCGAACTCAATCAATTTATCTAACATTTCTTTTATCGATGAAATCTTGAATACTTCATCTTGATTCTTCCATGAAATTATAACTCTCATTTGAATATTCGAAAAGTCTTTTATGTTGATATAAATAACAGAAGGATTTCTAAGTTTGTATGTCATTTTATCAAAACGAATGTACTTTTCTTCTTCTGTCTTTGGTAATTGAATTGCTGAAAACTCTTCAGTATCAATACAATTGTTGTAAAATCGAGACAGGGATTGCTTACCATCGGGAACATTTTTTACATGATGAAACAAACTGTCTTTACTTTGAAATGTTTGCAAGCATCGATGACAAACAAACTTAATTTTTTCCTTTGTTATTGCCGATAAAAATGAATCTATATTATCTATAAAAATCAAATGATCCTGCCAATAATATAAATGAATCTGCTTGAATGAACGATACTTGATGGATCTGTATGCTACAGACAGTTCAAACTCATTTTCTTTATGATGACTCCAAATGATTAATCCAATTCGTTTATCATCATAAGTTGATTTTATTTCTTTATCTTCTAAAATTGTAGATGAATCTAAACCAACTTTGTCACCATGACCAGTTACCACATCACTTTTGTAAACCAATGTTCCATCTTCAATTAATTTGTTAAGTCTGTCTTCAAAAGCTGGTAATTCATCAAACTTCATAGGCTCAGACATATTTTCAAACAAATTTATGCTTTCTAATTCTTCCAATCGAGACTTGTAAATATTATGATACTCGTTTACTTCATTTACATAATTAGCTCCTTTGTATTCATTTAAAAACAAGGCCCTTGTAATTGCATATTTAAAGCATTTGTTGTCATTGTTCTTAATGTTAACAACGTAAATACCCTTTTTATTGATTACATTATTAATAAAACTCGGTAAAGGAACATATTTTCCTCCATATGAGAATAAAAATCTATGAATTTTTATGTTTAATCTTCGTAATCGTTTCAAACTCCAGCCAGATCCTTTGGTCTCAAAATCTGCAATCTTAGCTCGTAATTCTTCAAATGAGTCATGAATTTTAGGACCAATCTGATTTGCATTTTGAATAATTGAGAAATCATTCAATTTTCTGTCCCAGTGATGAAATTCAGTTGTATAATTTGGAAAATCAACATCATTCAAATTCTTTTCATATTCCACCAACAAGTTCATTTGAGCTTTTATTGATCCAAGTTCATTCAACGTTTTAGTAAATACATCGTAAACCAGTGGTTCAGCATCATCAAAAAATGAATCAATATTAAATTGGTCCTCATTTTTTGGAGTTAAAATATATTCAAACGATGTATTTTTCCAGGTTTCTTTCGTTACCGTAAAATGTGGATCTTGAAAAATGGCAACTTGATCTGGTGGACCTTCATTATTATCTTCAATGTTTTGTTCAATGTTATTTGCATTATTTCCATCTTGTTCATGGCTTTGTTCGATAACATTTTCATTGTTTTCATTTTGTTCATCCTCATCGTGTTCTGTTGCTCCACCATATTTTAATCGTTTACCATTTTTGTTAAAAATGTCCATCAGCTTTAAAAAATAATCTTTATTTATATTGTATTCCTGATTAAGTTTTTTTATTTCATCATCCATATTCATTTTTATTATATACAAAAGTATGTGATTTTTATGTGATTTTGAACTTGTTCAAAAAATGATTACGTATTTTTCAAAAAAAAAAAAAATTGCCAGTTTGTTACTGGTTACTGGGTTACTGGTTTCATATAAAAAGTTTTAATATTATATACAAATATACATTAATATAAATGTATAAAAAAAATTTATATATATAAATTTATTTTCAAACCAGTAACCAGTAACCAGTAACAAACTGGCAAAAAATTATTATACATATATATAATATTTTTAAGTTCAAATTTTACCCTCATTAAAAATCACATACTTTGTATATATATAAAAGTAATTATGACTATGGAAATTGATGAACTTGAAAAAAATGAGGGGGCTTCAGTAATGACTGATGATAAAAGTATGTTTATGGACTTGGATGAAAATGATTTATTTCATGATAGGCAAGTTGTTAAAAAGGAGATATACGATATGGATGCAATGAATCATCTACTTAATTATAGTGGATTATCTACGGAAATGAAACAAAAATTGCAAAAATATAAGAAAAATCGTAGAAACATAAATGAAGTTCAAGTAGTTTATGAATGGGGAAAAGAATTGAAGGACTTAAAGTTCGGTCGAATTTATGGAAATGGATTGCAAGGATTTGACAAAGAAATTCGAGCTACATTGGCAGATAAGTATTATTTTGATTTGGACATGGTAAACTCTCAGCCGGTCATTTTGGTTCATTTATGTAAGAAATATGGATGGACATCTCCAAATTTAGAGGAATATGTAAATTCTCGAGATGAAAAGATATCACAATTAATGAAAGAGATGAATGTTCCAAGACAAGATGTAAAAGAATTCTTTATTCAATTATTATTTGGTTCAAAAATTGCTTATTACTTAAAGCATCCATTTATGATTGCAATAACTGAAGAGATGACAAACATAATGAACAATGTTGCAGCAAAATATCCGGACATTTTACAAAGAGTTGAAAAGATTTATAAGAAAGATGCATCCAAAAAAAACAAGGATTATAAAGCAGGATGCATAGCTCATGTGGTTCAAAATGAAGAAATAAATCTTTTGTTGAAAATAGATAAGATTTTAAGTAAGCATAATCGTCAGATGGATGTTTTAATTCATGATGGTGGATTGGTTCGTAAATTACCAAATGAGCTAGAATTTCCATCTGATTTGATAAAAATCATTGAAGAGGAAGTTTTTAAGCTAACGGACTACAAAATAAAATTGGCAATAAAACCAATGTCAGATAAAAAAATAGTATTTACAGGAAAAGCAAAAAAATATTTACCAAATGATGTGATTGTATCAGACAGTTTTGCTGCCAAGAAATTTGTTGATATTTTAAATGACAAGATTGTTCTTGATATCCATTATGGACGTTACATTTTTGACATAAAAACAGGTTTGTGGTCACAAAATGAGCAAGTTCTAAGAAACTATTTGAATATATATGCAAGTGATATGATTTTTTACCAAGTTGGATCATTAAATGACAAAATATTTGATTACTCTGGAAAAGAATCAAACATAAAAAACATGATTGCAAATATAAACAGACATTTAATACCAATAGATTTTATAAATAGAAAAGGATTTTCAAGTATAGGCAAGTTTTTGTTTGAAAATGGAATATATGACATGGAAACACAATTATTTACAGAAGGATTTGATCCAAAGTACTTGTTTTTTTCAAAAATACATAGAAAATATTTAGACAAAGATATAGACTTATGTAAAAAAGTTCATAAAATTTTGTTTGAAGATCCATATATATTTCCAGAGCAAGAACTGCAAGCAACATGGTTTAAAAGAGGAATAGCAAGAGCTTTATATGGCAATGTATTTAATCATAAAAATTGTTATATAACAGTGGGTCAACCGAATTGTGGAAGGGGTTTATTAACAACAGCCTTGCAACATGCATTTGGAGATTACGTAATACAGTTTCATCCAAACAATTTAATATACAATGCAAATAATTCATCGGATGAAGCCAAAAAGCTTGCATGGGTTATTCCATTGGCAAATTCTCGTTTATGTATAGGAAACGAAATAACAATGGATCAAAAGAAGTTTATCGATGGTGGACAGCTAAAAAGTTTATCAGGAGGAGGAGATAGTACAAGAGCAAGACTAAATCATCAAGATGATACATTGATTGATATTCGAACAATCTTTTTACTACAAGTAAACGATATTCCAGCAATAAAACCTGCAGATGAAGCAGTATCAAATCGAGTGGTAATAAATGAATTAAAAAAGACATACAAAGAAAATCCAAATTCATCAAATCCAATTGAAATGAAACAAGATCCATCATTAAAATCTCTTTTTATGACAGAAGAGTATAAAAATGCAGTGTTTCATTTAATGTCAGACATTTACAATGAATGGATTCAAGATGGTTCAAAAACGTCAACTCCAGATTCTTTACGAAGCCTTACATCGGAGTGGATTGAAACATCAAATTCCATTGCATCTATTTTAGAAAACAATTACGAAATAACAAATAATGAAGATGATGTAGTTCCAGCTCGAGACATAATTGAATTATTAAAAAGAAATGGTTGCATGGAAAGTGATGCAAAAATAGGAAGAGAATTATCAAAATTGGGATGTAATCCTAAACGTAAAAAAATTGGAAATAAATGTATAACTGTTCGAACGAATATAAAATATATTGAAACAAATCGTATGTACTTTTAATTAATTAAAAAAATATTTATAATATAAACACTCAAAACAAAAACCCAAACCCAACTCCCTGAAGCAATATAAATTTTTAAGTAATGGAAAAGAGTTAAGCAAATTGATCTATTAAATTTACTAAAGCTCATTTTCTAAACAAATAATAACGATTTGCATCGAAACATTTAAAAAAAAAATATACTTACAAACCCAATGTTTCTACAAATGTTGTAAATTATTTGTATTTGATGGAG
>Ga0208379_1000689_pt1 | contig 14331 bp, 10 predicted proteins | sample CryBogCBE02Aug07_FD_184559 | JGI IMG/M metagenome (GOLD analysis project Ga0208379, IMG submission 184559) | Freshwater microbial communities from Crystal Bog, Wisconsin, USA - CBE02Aug07 (SPAdes) | ecosystem: Environmental > Aquatic > Freshwater > Lake | place: Crystal Bog, Wisconsin, USA... | reverse complement strand
CTCACAAGGAGCCAACACTCAGGTGTACTCTTGGGTAGCCGCTCGCCCTGCCCCCAAGCGTATCGAAAAGGCCAACACACTCCTGGTCAAGTTTTGGAAATTCATAACTACACACCCACTCGATGCACTGCTCAGTGTCGGAGTGGCACTTCTAGCTCTTCAGTTTCTCATGTTGGCGCTCAACTGGGGAGTGATTCATGCGGTATTTCAAATTGATGAGGCCGCTTGTCAAAACGCACGCGGTGAGGGAGCATGCTGGGGAGTCATTGGAGAGAAGTTTCGCCTGATCCTTTGGGGTCGTTTCCCCTTTGAGGAGCAGTGGAGAAGTGCAACTGCATGCGTTCTCACACTTACCATGCTCGCTTTGAGTGTCAATAAAATTGTCTGGACACCCTCAAACAGACCTTTCACGCTTGGCGCTTGGTGCTTTAGCGTTGTAGGTTTTCACACACTGATGTCTGGTAGTTTGTTTGGACTATCGTTTCTCCAAATTTGGCCTCACGTAGACACAGAGCTTTGGGGTGGACTCCCACTGACACTCATTCTCTCTTTGGGCTCTATTGCTTTGGCAACCCCAATGGGCATACTTTTGGCATTGGGCAGAACAAGTGAGATGCCCATCATCCGATCAATTTGCGTGCTCTACATTGAGTTGGTACGAGGGGTTCCTTTAATCTCAGTCCTATTCATGGCCAGCTTTATGTTTCCGCTTTTGCTCCCAAGCTTACAAACACCAGATGTTTTAATTCGGGTTCTTTTAGGCATCACTTTGTTTTCAGCCGCCTACACCGCAGAGGTCGTTAGGGGAGGACTTCAAGCCGTAGATCAAGGCCAACAGGAAGCCTCACAGAGCTTGAACTTAGGCTACTGGCAAACACAGCGCTACGTCATCCTCCCACAAGCGCTTACTCACATTATTCCTGGCATGGTCAACAACTTCATTGCTATTTTTAAAGACACTTCATTGGTTACCATTGTGAGCTTGTACGAACTCACGGGCTCCCTGGGCCTGGCACTGAATGGAGATGCCAACTGGCGTGCATATAAATTGGAGGGCTATTTATTTATCGCAGCCATTTACTTCTTTTTTTGCTTTACCTTGTCTCAAATCAGCCAAAATCTAGAAAATCGACTTACAAAGCGATGAGTTAACCCATTGTTCTTTTATTGACTAAACCCACAACGCACCATGATCCCAGGTAACGAGACCTTGATTGAATTCAAGAATGTGAACAAATGGTATGGAAACTTTCATGCACTCAAAGATATCAATCTCAGAGTTCATCAAGGTGAGCGCGTCATTATTTGTGGGCCCTCTGGATCGGGAAAATCGACCTTAATACGCTGCGTGAATGCTCTTGAATCTTTCCAAGAGGGAGAACTGATCGTGAACGGTCATGCCTTGGCCGAAAATCTCAAAGCCATTCAAGCCATTCGCAAAGATGTAGGAATGGTCTTTCAACAATTCAATTTATTTCCACACTTGACGGTCCTAGAAAACCTCACCCTCGCCCCTCAGAAAACGCAAGGACTCACTCAGGCGCAGGCCCAAGACACTGCATTCAAGGAACTCAAGCGGGTCCATATCTCTGAGCAAGCACACAAATACCCTTCCCAACTCTCTGGTGGGCAGCAGCAACGCGTGGCCATCGCGAGAGCCCTCTGCATGAAGCCCAAAATCATGCTCTTTGATGAACCTACCTCTGCCCTAGACCCAGAAATGGTTCAAGAAGTTTTAGATGTCATGATCGATTTGGCAAGCGAGGGCATGACCATGTTGTGCGTGACGCATGAGATGGGATTTGCCCGATCTGTGGCTTCTCGTGTGATTTTGATGGATCAAGGCCAGATGATCGAAGAGGCCGCTCCTGAGACCTTTTTCAATTCACCCCAGCAAGAGAGAACAAAAGCATTTTTGTCCGCACTGCATCGCCCCTAAAACCAAACTGTGAGCACAACATGACAACCCTTAAAACTCAAGTCGCCATCGTCGGAGCAGGCCCAGCCGGTTTGCTACTGGGGGCATTGCTTAACCAGGCCGGTATATCCAATATCATCCTTGAACGTCAAAGCCCCGAATATGTTTTGAGCCGAATTCGGGCCGGAATCTTGGAGCAAGTGAGTGTGGATTTACTTCACGAAGCAGGCGTGGGTCAAGGCGTGAGCGAGGGCGGGATAGTTCACAATAGCATTGACCTGGTTTTTAAAAACACACGTCACCCCATAGAAGTCACTCGCTTAACTGGGGGTAAGGTAGTCACGGCTTACGGACAAACCGAGCTCACCCGGGATTTAATGGAGCAACGCAGCTCAATGGGCCTGCAAACGTTTTACCGAGCCGAAGAGGTCGACTTGCACAGCATTGAGGACAATCACCCAAGCATCACCTTCAAGTTAGCGGATCAAAACCAACGGCAAACCATTGAATGTGATTTCATAGCGGGGTGCGACGGCTTTCATGGAATAGCGCGTCAACACATTCCCAAAAACATCTTGCAAGAATTTGAGCGTGTTTATCCCTTTGGGTGGCTAGGCGTCTTGGCCGATGTGCCACCAGTCTCTCCCCACGCAATTGTGTATGCCAACAGCGAAAGGGGCTTCGCACTGTGCTCTATGCGTTCCTTAACCCGCAGTCGTTATTATGTTCAGTGTCCAATGAGCGACCAAGTTTCGGACTGGTCAGATGATCGATTTTGGGAAGAACTCAAGAGTCGTCTCGATCCAGAGTTGGCCCAAAGGATGGTCACTGGACCGTCCATTGAAAAAAGCATTGCCCCGCTCAGGAGTTATGTGGCCGAGCCAATGCGACATGGTCGTTTATTTTTAGCTGGAGACGCCTGCCACATTGTTCCCCCAACAGGCGCCAAGGGCTTGAACCTGGCCGCCACGGATGTTAAATATTTAAGTCAGGCTTTCATTGACTACTACCGTACCCAAAGGACACTGGCAATCGATGAGTATTCTGCAAAATGTCTTAAACGCATCTGGAAGGCTGAACGCTTTTCTTGGTGGCTCACAAGCCTAATGCACCGCTTTCCGGATACAGCAGGCTTTGGGCAAAAAATACAAGAAGCAGAACTTGAGTATTTGGTCAAAAGCGAATCACTTTCTCGCTCTTTGGCTGAGAATTATGTGGGTCTTCCCTTGGATTTCGATCAATGATCGATTGATTTCGCCTGGCTCCACAAACGATTGCTGGGCTTAATTCGCCAGTGGGCTAATTCCTGCGTAGGCCCCATGTTTTCATCAAAACCAAAAATCTTAACAGCCAAACTACCATCGGCATGCACTTTCACGTCTGCCCATGCATACATTCGGTCTTGTGGGTTTTTAGACTCACCCTTTTTGATCCCAAAGGGTGAGCCCCCTGAGCCCACAATGACCTGCCAAGACTCTCCACCACCCTCTTTGGTGGGTTGACTTGCATGGTAAACATGCTCATGGCCGCAAAAGTAAGTGGCACCAAAACTCTCCATCACGCTCCAAAATGCATCTCGTTGACCCGATGAATTATCTAAACTGTCTTCACTCGCTTTGGTCGAACCCTCCGGAATGTACACATAAGGCATCTTGTGGCCAAACGCCACCAGCGCATTAACGCCTCTGGCCTTGGCGGCCTCAAAGTCTCTTTTTAACCAAGACACTACAACCGAAGCATCGGCACCTACTGGGTCTGTATTGAGAACTGCAATATGCAGCTTACCCACATCAAAAGAATAGTTGAGCTGGGTTTGATCGGTTTGAACGTGATCTTCAGCAATACTTGGCGTATTGCGTAGGTCAAAGGAGCTGTAGGGTGTTTTGACAATTTGGTTCCAACGGGCTTCATCCAAAATCAAATCGGACATGTTCTCTCGCCAAATGTTCTCCAAATGGGGCTGTGCATACTTCACCACTTGTCCGTCCTGGCCTTTGGTAGGCATTTGCACTTCATGGTTACCGGGTACAGGAACCACATAAGTGCCGGACTCCATCAATGTGGCCATCATGCCCCGCCAGTATGCGTATTCGCGTTGCACTTGCGTGAGATCGGTGTCGTAGCCCATGATCATGTCGCCATTGAAGAACAAGACTTGTGAGTTCTTGGCATTGATCTCTTTGATCATGCGAGCCAGTGGAGCAGTGGCGGTTAGGTACAACTTATCTTGTGCAGTGATTCCCTTGATTTTTCGATCGGTGCGACTGTCCCCAAAGGTTGAGAAGTGAAAAACCACCTCTTTCTCCCCTTGAGCTTGGTGCTTCACTCCTGCAGAGTGACGATGAGATTTAGCCTTCTTGGGTAAGACTGCCATTGCTGAAGAGGGGGTGGAGACACTGGCTTGGGCCGTGTCCAACGCTTGAGCGCTTTCACACACGAATGCAAAAGAGAGCAAAAAGCAAGAAAGGCCAACGCTATAAAAAGTATGACGCTTAAAGACTTGTCTACTCAAACAGTGCGTGAGACTGGGGAACATCATTCAATTCGCTTTCAAAATAAATATCCAAAACTCAACTCTCGTTGGCCAAAGGATAGGCCAATGAACCAAAGGTTGTGACTGTACCTTTAAACGATGACACTTCAGCGTCAAGATCTGTAAAGACCCTCTTCACCACACCAGCCCAATCGTTAGGGGTTGTTTGGCGATAAAGCTTGGCATTGGGATACCAGGGCGAATCTTCTCGGTCTTTGAGCCATCGCCAGCAGGCATCGTACCGGTTGAGTATCCACACCTGCTTACCTAAAGCGCCCGCCAAGTGCGCACAGGCTGTATCCACGCTCACTATGAGGTCGAGTTGCATCATGAGTGCTGCAGTGTCGGAGAAATCGACCAGCAAGTGGCTTAAGTCAAAAAGTTGCGGGCCACGCCAACCTGCAGTAATGACAGTATTCAATTCACTTTGCGCAGGCTCCCCTTTTTGAAGAGTAAAAAAATGTGCATCGATTGCCCCCAAAGGTTCTAAGAGATGAAGCGGTATGTTTCTTCTTGCATTGAGTCCCCATGATTGAGGCATCTCGGCTCTGAAGCCACCAGACCACACCAAGCCGATGCGCAACTTACGTCGAACTGGATCACTCGAGCGGGGACCCAGTAATCGATTGATGTGTTCTTGAAAAAAAATCACTTTCTGAGGATCAGCCCCAAGGTAGGGGATGGATGCCGGCAAATTGGTCAATTGAGTCCCTAAGAGCTTAGGTAAACTCATCATGGGCAAACTGAGTGCTGTATCTGGAGATGAGGCGTCTTCCGGCAAAACCAAGGCAAAAAGCCCTCTTAAGCTCGTCAAGAGCGAATGCAGTGGCGCTGGCGCCTTGAGCCTTACGTTAAACCCCATGTCTGCAAGCACAGGCACATATCGGCAAAACTGAAGCACATCTCCAAAACCTTGCTCGCACACCACTTCAATCACAGGCTTAATCTCGACCTCAGTTGAGTTCAACTGAATCTGACTCACCAAGTCTTCAAATTGTCGCGTATAGGCCGCCACATCTTCGAATTGAGCCGTCTCGCTTTCATGTAAGCGATGCCGAGTCTCATACCCTAGCCAGCCTGATTCAAAATCTCCTTGTAAGAGTTGCATCAAGCTCAAATTGAAACGAGCAGGGACATGGGTGGGCTCGATTTGCAACACATGCTCATAATCTCTGATGGCCAAATCAATATTCATGCATTCGCTGTGGGTAAAGCCTCGATTGACCCACGCATCCCAATCGTCTGACTTCAACTCTAGGGCACGGTCAAAGCATTCAATTGCCCTCTTAAATTGGCCCCTAGACCTCAGAGTCACACCTAGGTTATTGTGAACCACCGCATGATCTGGCTTTAATGCGATGGCTCGCTCTAGACTTAATTGAGCTTGCTCAAACTCGCCCATCGTGTTGCACGCAACACCCAAGTTGACGTGGGCTTGGTAGAAATCCTCCTCCAACGCCACCGCTTGCTGGTAAGCCTTCACCGCCAAATTTCCCATACCGGCTTTTTGATAGGCCAATCCCAATACATAGTGTGCAAAAGACTCCATGGGTTTGAGCCGAACGGCCTCCTTTGCCCAAGACACGGCCAAGGGGCAGAGTTCTGGAGAGCCTATTTCCAGTGCAACACTCGCGCCTTGACACCAAGCCGAGTATTCCAATGGATTTTGATCTATGACCGCTTCATAGAGTTGTAAAGCTTCACTTTGTTGGCCCAATTGGTGCGATTGTCTCGCTTTGGAGAGCATCTCATTGATGTGCATTTGATTGTGGCAACCCAATCTTGGTGTGCATTGTTGGGATCATTGAGTTGGTGTCACTGCCATTGTGACTTAAAAAAGAATCTCATTGATTTGTAAAGAATGTAAATCGTTGTTGTGAATTACCAACTCGTAGTTCAAACCCATACGAGTTGAGACTTCTGATTTTCACTTCCAATATTGAGTGACACGCCTAACCTTATGAAAAACTTACAAATTTAGTCTCACCTCAGTCGTGAAATTGACTCACAAACTCAGCCTAACGCTGCACCGTTCTCGAGTGAAAACAATTCATTTGTCACGAAATTGAAATATAGGGTAACTACCATCGTGGAAGTTTTGATATCTAACTACTTAAGAAAGCCCTTACATGAACCTCAGCTGCCCTTTTTCCAGAAAGCCGTTTGTACAGATCCTGTCCGTCGCGATTTTCTCAATTTCTGGCTCACATTTAAGTTTTGCCGACACCGTTGACCTTGGCACGGTGGGAGGTACCAGTGGTGCAGTTGCGGGTTCTACAACCTCTATCAGGGCGGAAAAAGGCACCGCAGCCGCTGTTGCGCCTACCCAGGCCAACTTGTCCGCAACTGAGCCCCAATCCTTTATCTCTCGTGAATTCATTGAGCAGTCCACTCCACCTAATGGCAACTTCAATACCATCACAGGCATTGCACCAAGTGTTGCAACAACGCCTGCAGTGAATGGTCCTGGTCTTGCTGATCAAAAGATGTCCATGCGCGGCTTTGCCGATGGCGAATACAACGTGACCTTTGATGGTATTCCTTTTGGCGACAGCAATGGTCCTACCCACCACTCAACCTCCTACTTTCCTTCCTCAGTAATTGGTGGAATGGTGATTGAAAGAGGTCCTGGTAACGCCAGCAACATTGGTTACTCAACTTACGGTGGTAGCGTCAATATTCTCTCCAAAGCACCTTCTCAAACTGCTGGTGAGTCTGTTTACGGCTCTCTTGGAACATGGGGTACTCAAGTTGAGGGAGCCTCTTACGAGAGCGGTCGCATGGCTGGCTCCGATGCAACCCTTCAGTTGAACATTCAACACATGCAAAGTAATGGTTACTTAACAGGTTCTGGTATCAACTTGAACAACTTCACCATGAAGTATCAACGCCCCATTGGTGACAACACATTGCTCACGTTGTTTGCATCCCCTGCAGACGTGACAACTTACGTGACCGACAACGCTTCTGGCCCCAATGCTGCACAAATCGCTGCATTCGGTAAAAATTACGTCATGAACAACAATGTCAATAGCCAAGGCTATGCAGGCTACAACGTTCAAGGCAAGACCACTGACATGGAGTACGTGCGAGTCCAAACCGATTGGGGTCAAGGCCTACAATCTGACAACCAAAGCTACACCTACGCATACACCAACAATACCATCGCCGGACAAGACCCCTCGCTCTACACCCCCAAGGGTGACTCGGCTATGTTTGTGACCAACATTGGTAAGGCCAAGGTCAATTTACCGGCAGGCGATGTTCCCGGCTACTTAAAACTCAATGAGTACCGCGTTTATGGTGATGTACTCAAAGTCACTCGCAAAATTAACAACGATTTGTTGCGCATGGGCGTATGGTGGGAATTCTCCAGAACTGAGCGTCACAACTATGAGGCTGATTTGACTTTGGGCGGCGCCCAGTTGGCAGGCTCACCTGGCTACCCTACCGGTATTGTGACCTCGACCAATTTTGCTCAACAGTACTCACACTGGCACCAATACCAACCCTTCATCGAGTATGAGTGGGCTGCTGCCCCAGGCTTGACCGTCACGCCTGGCTACAAGTACATGATGTACAACATGGATTTGGGCTCAGCACTGAACCAAAAAGCGTTGGTTCCCCAGTACTACAGCTACAACTACAACGCTTCTTTGCCGTTCTTAACTGTGAACCAACGTTTGAGTGATCAAAGCTCCATTTACGCTCAATACGCTACGGGCATGGAATTGCCCCCCACCTTTGGTGTTGGTAATTCAAACACCTCTGCCCCTATTCCACAAACAACAACCAACTACCAGTTCGGTTTTGTGCATAAAGAGAATGCTCTTACATACGATGCAGATATCTACTACATCGACATGAACAACATGCAACAAAATACCGGTACCAACGCCAACCCCAATTTCGTGGCGGCCGGTGGTGGTATCTATAAAGGTATTGAGGGCGAAGGTACTTATGTAGTCGGCAGTGGCTTTTCTGCTTACGGCAACTTCAGTGTCAATAGCGCCAACTACAAAGGCTCCAACGCCAGCAATCCTTTGACAGCCTCTTTTGTGGGCGAAATCCCCAACGCTCCCAACGTGACGTCTGCAGCAGGTGCTTTGTATAACTTGGGACCATGGAATGCATCTTTGATCTTCAAACGCATTGGTAACCAGTACAACTCTAAGCTTGGCGCTCAACTACCCTACATCGATAACACAGACTTGAATGTTAGCTACAACTTCAAGGAAGTCAGCTCCTTGGGTGCCAAGAACTTCAAACTCCAATTCAGCATCTTTAACTTAACGAACCGCCAAAACTTGGTGGCAGCAACTGGACCCATGGGTGCAGCCTCCACCCAGTATCAATGGCAAGCCCCCAGAAGCTTCATGCTCTCTGGCAAAGCGGACTTTTAAATCCACTGCAGCCCCAATGGCTGCAGTCATTTGAAGACCTGAGGGCCAGCCATGCTGGCCCTCTTTATTTTTAACAAAACATACTCTAATCAGAATTATTAATATGGATTTGGATAAAATTATTGCCCTTGCCAACAACTCTGGTGGCACCTTGTACGGGATGGCCATGCTTTTATTGGTGGCATTGACGGTGATCATTGAGAGAACACGCCATTTGCTTCATATGCAAAATGCGGGCGTTGAGATCATGAATTTACTTAAAACGGACACCCCGCTCAGCAGTAAATCAACCCAAGACAAATTAAATGAGCATCGTGACATGCCTCACGCTCGGTTGATCCAAGCCTTCTCACAAGAATCCACGGGTGCTACTAGCGAAACTATCGCCTCTCACCTTGAAGAGGCCGTGATGCACGAGGTGCCACTTCTAGACCGCTCACTGTGGATGCTCGACACTGTCATCACCTTGGCCCCACTATTGGGACTGTTTGGCACCATCATTGGAATGTTCAACGCCTTCTCTGTCTTGGATGACATTCAAAATGGTGCAGCACAAGTGACAGGCGGTATTGCAGAGGCTTTGATTGCAACTGCATGTGGCCTCTTCATTGCCATGTTGGGTTTGATATTTTTCAATTGGCTCAACACCCGGGTACGGGTCATTGTTCACCAACTCGAGACGCTCAAAGTGATGCTTTTGAACCGTCATAAAGTCTTGTAAAGCTGACTCTAACTTTGACCCTTGACTGCCCCTGCACATCACGCGCAGTCAACATTATTTCTAGAACCAAAGTCACCCACTTCATCCGATTAGACCTTATGCGCTACTTCGAAACTCGAAAAGCTCGAATTGAAATCATCCCCATGATTGACATCATGCTTTTTTTGCTGGTATTTTTTGCCATGATGACACTCAAAATGATCCCCACCTCGGGTCATCTGAGCAAGTTACCCACCTCTAGCACCGCAGCCAAACTCCCCTCTCCCAAGCTCATGGTGGAAGTGCACGATGATGGCGCGTTTTGGGTCGAGGGTAGCGAGAGGAGTCAAATCGAACTCGTGGCATTGGTGAAGTCGCGCAACCCCTCTGAGCTCGCGGTCACCATTGTGGGAGGAGAGAAAGTCAACTTGCAGCAACTCATGCAAGCCATTGATGCCATCAAGCTCGGTGGCGCTATTCAAATTGGGCTTGCCGCAAAGAACAAACCTTAAAGACCGACTATGAGCACTGTGTCATTGAACAACGCTTATGCCAGTGGGCAAGAGAGATCAGCTGTATGGTCCTCACTTGGTTTGGCCTTTGCACTGGAGGCCTTGGTCGTTGCGAGTCTTTTAATTTGGTTGGCCTACCGAGAGTTACCTCCAAGAATCGTGGCTTTGCCCATTGAGATTGAAAACACACCCAAGCCAGATCAGCCCGAACCCCCGAAGGTTCAACCTCCTCTACCCAAGCCCCCCAAAATCGAGCCCAAGCTGATCAAAGAGCCCCCCAAGGTACAAGTCCCCACCCCTCCCACTCCCGTGCCTGAGCCCATCGTTCAAGCACCCAGTGTTCCCACTCCGAACGCGTTCACCCAAGTCGCAACCCCTCCCGCTCCGCCCCCACCACCTCCAGTAGAGTCCAAGCCCTTGGGGCCCTCGGATGAGTACATTGCCAAGGTGAGAGCAGCCGTACAAGCCGCATTTGCTTACCCCATGGCCGCAGCCGAGATGGGTCTTCACGGAAGGGCACGTGTAGGCTTTAATTTGCGAAACACCACAGCGAGTGATGTGAAAATCATCAACGGCAGTGGCCTAGGGATCATTGACCGCGCGGCTCTAGCAGCAGTTCAAAAAGCGCTCTTCCCAGCTCCGCCTGCCGAGCAAAAGGACAAGACCAATTACTGCGAAGTTTGGATTGATTTCAAGCCCTGAGCTTGATTCATTCTCTCGCTCTAAAGGCTTATTGCCCTGAGAGGTTGTTCGGCTTCATTCAAAGCAAAACCAACTTGACCTCGACTGGATCATTGCCTGGGAGTGATTAAAAGGCAAGCGCCAGACCCCCCCATCCTCAACGCTTTTTAGTGGGATTGGGTTTTAAGCGGCCTTGGGCTCTTGGGGGTAGACCTGTGTGCTGGGTGAGTATTTTTCCAGGCTTCGGAGCTGAAGAGACCTGCCCTTTGATGGAACTGCCAGCATTGAGTGCACGCGAGGTGTTGCCCGAGGCGGAGGAAGAGTTCTTCTTTCGAGCACTCACATAGGTCGTCTCACCCAAGGGCTGGAAGGTGGGAATCAAATGGTGCTTGCCGTTTCCAATCAAATCAGCCCTCCCCATGGCCTTCAAGGCATCCCTTAACAGGGGCCAATTTTTAGGATCATGGTAGCGCAGAAATGCTTTGTGAAGTCGCCTTTGACGCTCCCCCTTGACGACCTGAACCTCTTCGCTTTGGTGAGTCACTTTCTTCAGAGGATTTTTGCCACTGTGGTACATGGCCGTTGCACTGGCCATGGGACTGGGGTAGAAGGTTTGCACCTGATCAGCCCGAAAACCATTCTTCTTAAGCCAAATGGCCAAGCGCATCATGTCTTCGTCTTGAGTGCCGGGATGGGCGGCAATGAAGTAAGGCACCAAGTATTGTTTCTTTCCCGCCTCGGCACTAAAGCGATCAAACATTTGCTTGAATTGGTCATAGGCACCCATGCCAGGCTTCATCATTTTTGACAAAGGACCCGTTTCGGTGTGCTCGGGGGCTATTTTGAGATAACCGCCGACATGATGAGTAGTGAGTTCTTTCACATACTCGGGCGACTTCACCGCCAAGTCATACCGAAGACCCGAGCCAATCAAAATTTTCTTGACCCCGGGTATCGCCCTAGCCCGGCGATACAACTTAATGAGTGGGCCGTGCTCGGTATTTAAATTGGAGCAAATGCCAGGATAAACGCAAGACGGTTTACGACAAGCCGATTCAATCTCCAAGCTCTTGCAGCCGATCCGGTACATGTTCGCAGTCGGTCCTCCCAGGTCAGAGATGACCCCCGTGAAGCCCTGAACCTTGTCCTTAATGTCTTCAATCTCTTGGATGATGGAGTCTTCACTTCGGCTTTGAATGATGCGTCCCTCGTGCTCGGTGATCGAGCAAAAGGTGCAACCACCAAAACACCCCCGCATGATGTTGACGGAGAAGCGGATCATCTCCCAAGCAGGAATTTTGGTATCACCATCGTGTCGACCATTGGCGTCTTGGTAGGCGGGATGTGGGCTTCTTGCATAGGGTAGGCCAAACACAAAATCCATCTCCGCCGTGGTGAGCGGAATTGGAGGTGGGTTGATCCAAACATCCTTGGCGCTCACCCCTTGTCCATGCTGCTGCACCAAAGCCCGGGCGTTCCCCGGATTGGTCTCCAAATGCAAGACTCGATTGGCGTGGGCATAGAGGACCGGATCCGATTGCACTTGCTCAAAGCTGGGTAAACGAATGACTGAGCGCTCACGCGGGGGAACTTTGAAGTTACCCAAACCACGCATCTTGGCGTTGTAAGCACTTTGTGCACTGAGGTCTACTGACTCAGATCGATTGGACTCTATTGCTGAGTGAGCCTGGGGCAGAGGCTTAGATTGTGCGACGCCGGGCATGAAGACCAAAGGTTGGGCCTTGGCGCCCAAGCTCGAATTTGGGTTCACGTTCGCAGCGTTGCCTTTAACTTTATCGTTGGCTTTTGTGGACATGGCCTCCAACTCACACACCTCACCTTGGGCCAAGGCTTGTTCAGAGGCCATCAAGTAAGGATTGACCTGAGCTTCGGTTCGACCCGGGGTGTCGACCTCAGTAGAGTTAATCTCATACCAAGCCTCCGGTGTTTCACGCCTCAAAAAAGCTGTACCCCTCAAATCCGTGATCGACGCAATGGGTTCTTTGGCGGCCAAGCGGTGGGCCAACTCCACCAAAGCTCTCTCGGCATTGCCGTAGAGCAAAATGTCACACTTACTATCGACCACGATTGAGCGTCTAACTTTATCTGACCAGTAATCGTAGTGCGCAATTCGCCTCAGCGATCCCTCGATTCCTCCGAGAACAATGGGCATCTCTGGATACGCCTCGCGGCAGCGCTGGGAGTAGACGATGGCAGCTCGGTCCGGACGCTTTCCACCCACATCCCCAGGCGTATAGGCATCATCGCTTCGAATTCGCCGATCGGCTGTGTAGCGGTTGATCATCGAGTCCATGTTGCCCGAGGTCACTCCCCAAAACAAATTGGGTTTACCCAAGGCCTTGAAATCTTGGGTGCTTTGCCAGTCGGGTTGTGCAATGATCCCGACCCTAAAACCTTGGGACTCGAGTACCCTACCCACGACTGCCATACCAAAACTGGGATGATCGACATAAGCGTCCCCAGTGACCAAAATGACATCGCAACTGTCCCACCCCAACACATCCATCTCAGAACGGGACATGGGTAAAAAGGGGGCCACACCAAAGCGAGCCGCCCAGTACTTTCGGTAAGAAAAGAGGGGCTTGGCTTGGCGCTGGAAAAAGGAAACGTCTAGGGGTGCATTCATGGCTTTAACCCTCGAGTGTAGTGCTTTACCCGCCCACCCATGAGCTTTGTGGTCTTTACCAAATTCGGTTGGGTTGGAACGTTACACTAAGGGGTATTGTTAGTTGATCAAAAAATGTCAATTTCCTGCCCCTAGAGCCCTCCAAAGGGGTCTGTTTTGGAGCCAGCGTCTTGAGCTTGCTAGGCCCCAAATCGATCCTCTCTTTTGTTTGACTGAGCACGATTCACCGACCTCTTTTCACCATGACCCACAAACTCACCCGCGGACCCTCCTCCATTTGGGACCTTTTTTGGTCCTTCACCCTCTTGGGCCTACAAGGCTTTGGAGGAGTCCTCACCATTGTTCAGCGTGAGTTGGTGGAGAAAAAAGAGTGGTTCACACCCGAGGAGTTTGTGGAGGACTGGTCAGTCGCGCAAGTCCTACCGGGCCCCAATGTGATCAATTTGGGCCTCATGTTTGGCTCACGCCACTTTGGTTTACCCGGCGCCATTGCCGCCACCACTGGCTTGATGCTCATTCCAAGTGTGGGCGTTTTGATCATTGCGCTGGTGTTTGGCAGTTTCTCAGACAACCCCATTGCCCAGTCAGCCCTTCAAGGCATGAACGCCGTGGTCGCAGGCATGGTGTTGGCCACCGGGATCAAACTCATCCCTGCCCTCAAAAAGAATCCGGTGGGATTTCCGTTGAGTTTGTGTTTGGTGGGACTCACCATTGTTTGTGTGAACGTCTTTAAGATGCCCCTGGCTTACGTTCTCTTGGGTGTGGGCGGTTTGTCTACCGTATGGGCAGGCAGGCAACTCAAACGTCTCAAAAGCCTCTCGAGTTCAAAGCCCAACCAAGACTGACCCCTGACCCCTCGACTCTCACCCCTTGAACCTCAAGCCCAATACCATGGAGCCTAACGATCTCAACTCCATAAATCCCTTAGACCCTTTAG
>Ga0208379_1000688_pt1 | contig 14343 bp, 13 predicted proteins | sample CryBogCBE02Aug07_FD_184559 | JGI IMG/M metagenome (GOLD analysis project Ga0208379, IMG submission 184559) | Freshwater microbial communities from Crystal Bog, Wisconsin, USA - CBE02Aug07 (SPAdes) | ecosystem: Environmental > Aquatic > Freshwater > Lake | place: Crystal Bog, Wisconsin, USA... | reverse complement strand
GTTCCTAACAATGAATCACCGGTTGTGACGTCGGTGTTCCGCTTCGCGGGGTCGCGAACGCCCATGGTCGCAATCGGTGACGTAGTGGTCAGTGCGGCGCACTATGTTGCTGCCGCGGGCGGTGACGGAGAGGAGATGATACCTGCCGCTTCTCATCCACTCGCCCGCCCAGTCGCATCAATTGACGAACTCATCTGTCTCAACGTCAGCGGACATCGCTTTTCGGTTGGAGGCGGGGACGGTGGAGACGGACTTGTAGTAGCTGACTACGACGAACACGAAACACCTGCTGTTGTCATTGAAACCCAAAGAATCGCCGATGCGGCTCTCAATGGCGGTTTCGGATTTAACATTGATACAGCCGTTCTTGATTACAGTCTCGGTGTTGACGGCGAATCGCTTGTTTTAATGGAAGACGGTTCATGGAAACCAATTGCTTTGGTTAAAGTTGGTGACCGTGTCAAATACTCAGGAGCCGTTCTCGGTGTAGTATGCGAACAATGTAATTCTACCGTTATCGGAGTAAACGGAATTGTCTATTCTGAAGCACAGTTTACTTACGATTATTCTGCTAATAAATGGGTTCGCGCTGCTAATCGCTGGGCAGCACAAGGCGGTGCCCGCAATCTCTATAGCATCATAACCGAGAAGACGAGTGCTGTTGTGATTCGCAAAGAGGATATCACCGAATTCATACGCGACTACCGTGAAGTACCATTACCCGAAATGGAGTCAGCGTATGAGAAAGAATTTCTAATCGCACATTAAAGGTCGTTCTAAGTATGTCTGTTCCATCACAACCTCCACCATACTACGGTTCCACTCTCACTTACATTTATTATCCAGACCCCGCTTTACCACTCTCAACGGTCAACTATTGTGCACAAAGTTGCGGGGTCTTATTATTCCGCAAGCAACCTGACGACCGTTCAGCGAGCGACTCCGTCTATTTCAATTCTGGAAAGACCTTGTATAGTTCCGAATCCAATAACTATAACGTGTATAGTAACGGTCCTAGTGGCGTTGTCTATACACCTCCTCCGGGCCAAGGTACCCCTTTTCCTACATTCCGTTCCCATACCGACTATATCAAATACAAGCGTATGCAGACACTTCTAACACAGAACTACGCATCAGATACTCAATTATAAATACAGTGTAAATAGGTAGGTGATAAAAGATGGATGCTTCTGATACAATTCGTAAATCAAAAGCACGTGCTATTTACATTAATCAATATGCCACTTTTGTAAGTAAAAACGTCGGTGGAGACTGTGGTAAACTCAGTACCCAATGCTGTTATATGCCTAGTACCTGTATAATGAACTTTCCATCCTTTGAAAATAAATACTCCTATTTCTACGGAATGGATCTTTGTGTTAGCACTTGTGCTGCCACTCCTATCGCTATTAACGGCGGTAGTCAATAACGCTTTTTTTCGGTCTGCTAATAAATGTCTGGCATCACCGATAAACCTGTCGGAGATCGTGTTAAAGAATCGGTTGCGATTTTGAAGAAACTCACAAACGATTTAGGTATTCCTTACGAATCTTCCGGTGTACAAGAGCTCAAGGCTCACTTTGACCGCTATATAAAAGACGGTACATGCTGGACTGGAACGGTTAGTTTTGCCGCCTACGGTCGTACCGCAAATGTTGTTTTGCCAAAGTCTGCTAAAAGGCCGATTGAAGTGACCCTTAAAGTTTCTAATAAAAAATGGGATGGGACCGCTTAGTTACTGAATAACATTCCACCACGGCCACCATACACCTTAAAAATGTTCCAAATAGTGACATAAGCGTAGACATTCAGATTTGGCGGTGAGCCGCCTCCTCGTGCCGGATTGAGCGTCAAATACAACTCCTTACGGGCGATTTTATCCCAATTTGCCGTTCCCTTCGGCTGATATTCCAATCGATCATTCTTCTGTCCAAACGCATAAGCGTAAATATAACGGTTTATAACCGCTTCCTTTACGTAATACTGAGACGGAATCACCGAACGGAAAAACGATCCACCTTCGTGTACAAAGCGTTCATAAGAATTGTAATGAAGAACTGCACCGGCCAATGGTTCCGAATAAGACTGCTGAAAACCTGGTTGAATCTGCCAATTGTTCGCCTGTGAAGGTAGTAGGATGGCATCAGGCCACCATGGTATCGTACAAGGATTCGGCAGCGGTGGAGGACCACCCGTTATAGTCGTCGGCGTAGGATATAGATCTCGTGTAAATAAGAAGTACGCATTATAAATCGCCGCTTCTGGTCGTTGTAATACCCATATCAGTTCCTTCGTCGGATTGGAATATGGAACATCTAAATGAAACTCGGTCTGATTGAGCGTCTGCTCGACCGGCACGGCAAAATGTTGTTCCACTTGATATGTCAATTCTGCTGTTCGGAATCCTATTGCCTCAGGCTCCTCCAAAGAAATATACTCAATCATCAAATACGCCGCTGTTGGTGATAAACGCAACGGCATTGTTACACCTGGAACCAGCCCACCTGTAACTGGATTAGTTCCCATAGTGGCGTTCATTGTATAGACCGGCCCAGTAGGTCCAGACGACGGACTCGTTTGCCAAAATGGGGAACCCAATATTGGTAACATAGGATTGAATGGTGGTGTATAGGCCGGTGTATTAGAGAGCCCAATCGTAAGCGGATTCGCGCGTGCCTCGGTATATATCAGATTATTAATCGGTTGAAAAGTGACATGTATTCGAACAATATCGTTGGCAAGGGCCTGAATTGGGAGCGCATGCGAATGGATACCTGGTCGTGAAAACCAGAACGGTATAGGAATATATACTTTAGTAGGAATTGGTGTAAGATATGTTGTATTTGTAAAACCGTAAGCTGTTCGTTTTATCATATAGTTTTTCGCAAGCGCCGATTCCGTGGTTTCGTACAACTCGTCTAAAATCTCTAGTAATCGTCCGTCTAGCGTTTCAACAATTTCACCACCGATTTCCAACTCGATCTGTTGAATCATCGCATGTCCTAAACTATTCGTCCAACCGAAGAGCGGTCCTAAAAAATTGCCTAAATGTTTCGGGTCAATCACGGAGATATTCGGATTGCCATTCGCAACCTGAATCGCACGTAGTTGTTGTGTGTAGATATCAGGCATCTCTACCACAACCATCACCGCATTTATCAACTCGCCAATCATAGGTAGGGTGACGCTAACACGTTGGCCGAACTCGGGCGCACCATCAAACTCCACTTTATTCCATTGTGCGGCCCATCTTGTCGTCTTATTAATAACATGAACAAACTGATGTATGTCTGGGTTTCCTCTTGAGATCAGACGTGAATCAGCCAGACCCGTACTAACGAGGGTTAGGCTATTTGCCGGTGTCGCAGCCATCCTTGTTATGTAGGGTTAATTTATGAACGCTTAAACCATAAGTTTTCGGTCTACCGTTTCAACAATCAGAGTATCGCCAGCCGAAACAACATCTGGTAAAAAACTCATTATTGAACGTTTATTAGGCATAATTATTTCCATCCAATAATATTGTTGCGGATAAACTTTATCAATTGTTAATTGACGGTATTGATATACAAACCATGAGTGTGGATTTACTGGTATTTTATGTTTGAAGTCTTCGTGTACAAAAAGTGTATTGCCTTTTCTAGATTCAATATTAATAAAATGGCCTAAATTTTTGATTGTATGATTACCACCGCGATAAATATTATCTACTATGAGACTTCGTTCCATCAATGCGAGAGGACGAAAGCTCAGAATATTTGAACCATGTTTTAAAATATGTTTTGAAGACATGTTATATTAATACGTCTTTGCTGTATCTTTAAACAGATGAATACAACTCTTTTAGAGTGCGGGCCGATGGATCGGTTACACCTGGAATCCAACGAGGAAGCCACATATGAGGAATAACAGTTGCCGCCTTATCACCATACGCTTCTACGAAAATCTGACGATACCAGCGTGCTTCGTCGGTTTGTGGCGGATTATGTTCGTATTGTTTTTCGTTGGAGGTGAGAGTTTTTGAAGCGTATTCGCTTGCTCTCAAATACCAAGAATCGGTGGTTGAACTAACGCCATCACTAAATGCCTCCTTCTTTCTCATTAAAACTTCTAATGGTAAATAGGCGTCATGTACGAAAGCTTCGCGTAAAATGAACTTCTCCTGTATTACACCACGACCTTCCGCATTTTCGTTTTTTGGTCTTCGTAAATAAGTATCAATAGCACGCCATGTAGCAACTACACTCTTATCTAAAAATGGAGTACGTGCCTCCAATCCGTGGGCCGCCATACAACGATCGGACCTCAAGACATCGAACAAATGGATTTCACGTAAGAGACGTTCCGATTCCGCTTCAAACTCTTCATCGCTGGGTGCCTTGTAGAAATACAAATAGCCGCCGCCGATTTCGTCACTACCGTCTCCATTGAAAATCACCTTAATATCGGTATTCTCCTTGATATACTTACCGATGAGCCAGTTGCCTACAGAGGCGCGGACTGTAGTAATATCGTACGATTCTATATCTCGAACAACTTGTGGGATGGCATTCAAAAAGTCTTCTGGTGAGACAACCACTTCGTGATGTTCCGAATCGATGAACTTGGCGACCATTCGTGCGTAGGCAAGGTCGGTTGATCCAGGCATACCGATACTGAAGGTATGAAGTTTCTGGTCTTTTATTCGTAATTCACGGGCCGCTATTGCCGCTATTAACGAACTATCTAATCCGCCGCTCAACAGCGCACCAATAGGACGGTCGCTCAAAAGGCGTTTTTTAACTGCTGCGAGGAGTGCTTCATGGAGACCCGCCTTGGCGAATGAGGGACATTCAGGATGCGCAAAAATTGCCAACTTTGTATGCGGGATTTCGTGATATCTGAATTCGGAGGTGAGCTTGCCCGTAGTTAGATTGTATTGGCGCCAAGTGCCTGGTGGAAATGGTTTTACTGTGTCGTATCCTAGTGGTAAGGCCTTGATTTCAGAAGACCAAATACGACCGCCATCAGGATATTCTGCTTGAAAAAGCGGACGGACACCATATGGGTCACGTGCCACTAGGAGTGTGTTAGTGCCAAGGTCCACATTCACGAAAGCGAATACACCGTCAAGAGTGCGAACGAGTTCAGTAGGATGGAGCAACTTTGATAAATAGGGGATAACTGCGCAATCGCTGGTTCCTTCTGGGAGCGGAAGATTCCAGCGTTTCTGTAATTCTTTATAATTATAGATTTCACCATTACAAATGGTTGAGGTTTCAGAATCGATCATAAATGGTTGCTGGCCAAATGGAGTCAATCCATTGATGGCGAGACGTGTAAATCCCAATAAAACACCGGATACATCTTCTAAAGTAATATATTCAGGTCCGCGGGGTGTAAGTTTTTTAACATATTCTAATGCCTGTTCGTTGGAGAGATTTGAAAGTAGTGCGGCCCAAATTCCACACATTATTCTAATTTACGGAAATTGGTTAGTTTTCTTTTTTAAACGAATTATACAAATCCAGTTACCGTGGTTTCTCCACGATCGTTATCGTCCGCGATAATTTCGGCTGGCAACGCTTCATCTGCTAAGTTGGATTGTCCTTCTACTGGGACTTGTTCAGCAGCGGCTCTTATTTCCCAATTGATTGCATGGAGTGCCTGAGCAGTATCACGTCCGTTCATAAAACTAACGGCCTCCTTCCAATCAACGACTTTTCCATGTGGTCGTAAGTTATTGATATAATGGTTATGAAGTCCGAATACAAATGGACGATATTTAGCCGCAATATTTGCCTTGTTCATACTGCGAGTTTTGAAGACATCGTTGTATATATGATAAACCGCCGCTGTGATCTGTTTCCATTTATCAACGACTTTCTTTGCTAAATCACGTTCTTCAGGATAGATCGCTAAATAATTGCGAAGTGTATTCGAGCGCCAGAGAGAGAGCCAAAGGAAGTCGCGACGAGCCGAATTACCTCGCATCTTACGAACTTGGTTGTATGCCGATGTTCTGATTTTCCAGCGTTTATTCACGCCCCGCTTTACCACATATCCTTGAGTGTTATGTTTGAATTTAGCATTATCTAACAAAAGACGTGCTCTCAAATCATCCCAACTGGGTAAAGTTACCGGTTTTACATCAAATTGTGTTTTTTCACCGAGGGCTGCGGTGAGTTCGCCTCCAGCATAGCGTTGCTTTTGGACACAAACAATGGTTGGACTAGGAATACTGACAACAACTCGGTTTTCAGGATGTTGTAATACCCATGAATATTGAAGTTCTTTGTTGAGACCTTCTAAGAAAGTGTTCCAACTATCTTTGTTTGGTTTCAAACTAATAGAAATAGCCTCCTTGAAAAGCGTTATGAAACTTTTAGTTTGGCTAAAGAAGCGACAATTGGCATCTAGAGTTGAACGGGTATGAAAGCGCCATTCCTTATTGTATTCGTCGTAGAATCCGCATACCATAACACCGTCAACAAAAGGTTCAATGGTATAATCAGTAATAAGAGTATCTTCTGGCAAATCTTCGCCATTCTCGCTCTTCATAGGTGCGATACTGACTGGAATATTTTTAGAGACATCCCATACGACCGATCGGAATGCACGGACGTGAGGGAGGTCTAAATTACTTTTACCCTTCACATAACGAATGAGAGCGAAAGGTTGTTCTGGCTTTGAATGATCATCTACGCGAAGGAAGCCACCCGCTTCGCTTTTGAGAAAGGAGGAAAGAGATTCCCATGTGGGATATTGTGTGGAAAGGGAGGAAAAGACGGACATCTTGGATATATTAGATTCGGTTGTGTTCTTTAAATTTCAAACGACGACGTTATCAATTTTTTCAAATTGGCCTAAAAGAGACATTTCCATACATTAGAGATGGACATTGAAAACGTGCCCGAATTGGGCGATTGGATTACCATTATTAGCGATAAATATGGAACCACCTCTGGTCGCATCGTTTATCGTGATGAAAAACTCATCCGTATTCGTCCTACCGAATCACGAACAACCGGTGTAGACTTCCCATTAGATCCAGAAACCGGTCTGTTCAGCGAGGCACTCGGCGTCCAACAACTCCAAATCCACCAAAAGCGAAACTATGTACACTTTTCTCTCCAATTATCGGTGCTAAAAGGTGACGAATTAGAGTTTTACAGCAACGACGGCAAACTACTCGGTACAGGAACTGTTGACCGTATAATTGCTACCGATGATAACGACGCAATCGTATTAGCCGATGGAACTACAATAAACTTCGACTTCATCGGTCCTCCTCCACCATATGATATCATATCACCCATGACAGCACCTGCTCCACCTGAAAATAATAGCGAATCAGTCGCAGAACCAATAGAGGAAACCGAAGAAGAGGTATCCCCGGAACAAGACTATGTAGAGCCCGCTTCACTTATAGAGGAAATCCCTACTGAAGAACAAACCTTTGACGATGATACACAGCGAGAAGATATGTTTTTAGGGTTGCTTTCTCTAGAAAAAGAGTCGGCCAAACGCAATCCAAAGGTGAATCAAAAACTCTATAATCTCACCGATTTGATGTTGGCTATGAAAAACTCACTCGTGGTTCGAGATAGAGCAGGTGCTATTCGCCCCAATGTTCCCTCCACTTCATATGTAATTGATACACTACAGGATGTTTTGGAAAAGAACCGCACCGGTGATTCTCTTCGTGCTTTTCTACCAGTTATCGGCGTCAAGAAAGTACTCTATACTGATGATCCGCAACCAGTTGAACGCGAAGATATTGTAACACGCTCAGACTTCGGCACATTGAAAGGGTTCTCTGTAAACGAATTACGCTTCTCTAGAGACAATACCGATGACGCCTTTATTAACTATATCAACTCTACACTTCGAACAATAGAAGCGTATGTTCCAGCTACTGCGTCAGATACGAAAATACAATACGATATGGACGTACTACGTTCACAATTACCACCAACACCTGTTGATGGATTCGGTTATGACGTAGTTCCAGATGCCTTAGACAAACAGAGACATTCTATTTCGCTTTCATCCGATTCTATTGGTACTATTGACAACAGATATATACGCTTAATTTCCGCCTCATATATACGCAATCCTAAAACCGGATTATTAACGACGGTCGCTCCTGCCGATTCTGGAGACGTTCTCTCACAAATTATCCTAAGCAGCGATATATTAAAGTTTCGTTCTCCCATCCGCTCTAGCGTACTTTTATGGGATATCGGTGCGAGTGAGCTTTCGCGTCGTATTGCGGGTCTGTTTTACAAAAACATGCTCAGCCGATGGACATCCCAAACAACATACGATCCAGATACGGTTGTATCACTTTCCGATTTCTTATCTGACCGCCTACCAACTGCCACCTCATTTCACGACGAACATCTCACTTCTATTCTCGATTCTCTCGGTTTTCGCAATCTAGAAATATCTACTACCGCTTTCGATCCTATAAAAAGAGTCATAGACATCGGTATCGCAGAATGGCAGAATCGTTACAACGAACTTAGTAAAGCGGCAAAAGCGGCTCGTAGTTCCGCAAATATGCCCGCAATCACGCCTCTCATCAACGACAGTTCGCCTCTTCTCAATAAAGAAACACTGTCAAACGATCTCATTAAAGCGTATCTCGATCGCCGTATGGCTAACGAAAATACCCTCAAAACCTACGATTTCAATATTATTAATGCTCTAGTAACCGCTGCTGGTAAAACACTCGGACCATATTACTTCTCGGTTGCTGCCGGTGCGGCCGATGCCGGCGCTGCGACAACCTATAATGCCGAATCTTTGCGTATTCAAAGAAACAGGGAGATAGCCGAAAAGGCTATTAGTTCATTCAAAGCTAAACCTGATATCAATTCTTGTGAGCACGTTAAAGAGTTCGAAAAAGTTATGGGTATTCGTAAAGATGACCAAAGAATGGTTCTGTTCCGCAAGTTTCTCAATAAATACCAAGCCGGCCAACGCAACAACTTTATCACTTGTAACATTTGTGAGCTCAATTTAGTTTGTAAGCACGAAGCGCTTCTTCTTAACGAGTTTCTAAATCCAGAACGTAAAGATGCGTTACATAAGTCCCTTCTTCTTGAGTTCGCCGGTCCAGTATATGAAGGTGCCTACATATGTAAAAACTGTGGACAAAAGATCCAAGAATTAGAATACGATACACATTTGGAGTTTGACGACGAAGGCCGACCACTCGTTGGACGAAGTGTCATTAAAGATGAAGAGAAAGGATCAGAAGAGACAACCGCCGATGTTATTTTATCCGACGAGGCGAGCGAAAAGATTCCTTTCACAGAACCGGCCGATATCAAAACATATTTACTCGCTCGTACAATATTTGAACGATGCGGATATGTTGCGAACTTAGATATGTACAAACGGGTCGTCAATAGCGCAAAAGACTATATTCGAGAACGTGTTCAAAGTCAAAAGACATACGAAGCGGTTATAATGAGTCTCCCTCCTAAAAGACGTGAAGTTGCTCTAAAATACGAAACTTTCTTCGCAAACAATCAAATCGGTATTCTCGGTGCTCTCATCGTCTTAGAAATCCAAACATCAGATATCAATGTTCCATTTCCCGCACCTGGTTGTACATTCTCTCGCAGAGGCGTACCAATTGATGGCGATGATTACGCAACTGTCGGTACTGGAACCATTAGCTACGTCGCATGTACTATAGCGAACATTTTCCGAACCGATGAGCCATGGAGCAATACATCTTGGCAAAAGTTGGTAGGTAATAAACGCCAAACGGATACCGAAAATGTGATTAAACTTTTACTTAGTTCAGTATTATGTTTTGGTAAATCGACTCTTGGACCTCTAACAAATGTCACCGATACCTATAAAACATTATTAGAAACCGCTCGTACTCGTGGTGTGGAAGATATTACAAAAGTGTCGGCTACCGATGTTTTACCACCCGCTTTTCGTCCTACACCTGAACCCGTCGATATATCATTATTTGCCAAAGAGAGCATACAAAATGTCAAAAACTATACCGAAAAAGTTCGAACAGGAAACGTCAATGAGATCGGACCATTTGTTCATCGTCGTCAAGATCAACTTAACGCCGAATTGATCGCACAATTCTATAAGGAAAGCAAAAGCAGTGCTGATATTGAACCAGATTCAGTTCGCTCCGATTCCGTATGTTGTTTCCAATCTTTTTCGGATGTAGAACGTGCCGGTGTCGGTGTAGCATCGCTCGGCATCGAAAATCTCTCGGCCGAACTTGTATTACAGACAAAAGCGGCTATGATATTATCGCGTCGTGATCCCGCTGCGCCCAATTGCGGTTCTCATATCTACGTTCCTTGGTCTGCGGTCACTCGCGTTAGCGATCTTGCTACATTAGATAGTACCGAATATTACAAACTGTTTTTACAATATTGTTATCGTGGTCCTAGACACGGAGGCATTCACGAGTTCAACGCAAGCAATATTTGCCGTTGGTGTGGTTATCGTATTCCCGCTGCCCTTATTGACCTTACGCTAGGCGATATATCCGCCAGCGGTGGTGCGCGACAAAAAGCGATAGAAAAGATGAACTCAGAACGAATGCGTGCGGCAATAGAGGGATTGAATCAACAGAACATTCTTTTTGACAAAGAGGCGTTCGATAAGTTAGAAAATGCAATGAAAAACTTTAAAGCGATTATTCCGCCCGCACCAATTGAAAGTGAGCAGTTCATCAATGTATTAAGTTCGCTTGGAAATACACTCGGTATGTTATTACCGGCCGCCACCGATGATTGGGTACTATTTGTTCGAACAATGAAAGAGATTAATGAACGCTCACTTATCGAAGACGAACGAAGAGATATCATAAACGCCTTTGCTAGACGAACCGATGATCTATTGGCATTGGTTGCTAAAAAGATGGCCGACAAACTCGGTGAAAACGGCTACAAAACACTGCTAACATGGAGTTCTAGCAAGTTTGATAAATTGAATTTTACCAGAATGTTTCAAATGATGTCTCCTAGAGAATATGTAGGCAGTAATGCGAAAATTGGTGCGACTGCTGAACTTCTAACAAAAATGTTTAAGAAAATGACTTATAACCAGAACATCTCCGTCGTTATTAATAACTTTATGGATACCTTTGTAAAACAGGGAACTCAGATTCGCAACGGTTATATGGTAACACGACCCAATGGATACAAATGGATACGCAATATCTCGCGTAATCATAATAGTCTTCTTAACGACATATGGATTAAATCGTTCTCTACGGTCAACGACGCACTTGTAAATATCAAAGATTACGTTGAGGGAGGTGCCGATGGAGATAAAACCGATATTGAAACATCGCTCGATCGTTACACCGCCTGGTTCGGTTCATGGCTTACCGTAATCGGCTCCGAAATGCGGGTTGGTCGCGAACTCAACGAAATAGAGTTCCAAATAATGATTAATTGGGTGCTAACGAGCGGTTTGCTTGCGCTTTTCAGTTACGAATCGCCGATGTACGCTGGTGGTATTGACTCCGCAAGAAAAGAGTTGGCGACCGACTTCCACGTAATGTGGGTATCACGAGCGATTGTTTATGCTGTCGGGCTAATTGAAACATATCAACGCACCCCCGCACAAATCGAAGAGGCGATTAACTCGCGAACTGAAATTGAAAAGGCGTTTTTCGTTAAACGATTTGATGATCTTGAACCAGAACTTCGTAAAGTGGAACTCCAAAAGAAGAAACTCGGTCTCGGTGACTTTGCTTTGAACGTAACAAATGTTTACGACCCTAATACCTACGAAGCATTAGAAGATCAGCGTAAAAAATTCGGATTGGACGCTATGGGTCTCCTCATCGGTGTTGTTGCCGAGGATCAGAGAGTTACCGATAGCAACGAACATCGCGCTATGGCCGATGAAGATGTAAATTAATAAAATAGGATGAGCACGGTGAATGGAATCATATGGATTTTCCAGGATAGAACCACCGGCGGATTGATAGCAAGGCGGGAACCGCATTATTATCAATATATTATGGACCCAGTGCTTGGAGAGGAAGTTGTAATTCTAACAATGGGCGAATCCTGTGATTGCCCTCAATGGGAGGCGGTTTGGACCGATAGAGGCCGACTATTTGGTAGTTATCGCAACCAGGTGTTCGATATCAGCCATTTATCTACGGCCGACGGCACGACGAGTTCGGCGAGTGGTTGCTCTACGACGACGAGTGGTTCTACTTCTCTTAACACATACTGACTTTCCGACGAAACGTTTCAATGGATTGTTTGTGTTGTCCATCTGCTCTAATATATGAGCGATTTTATGCCTGCCATATTCTATTGGTGTAATAGGGAGAATGAGTGTTCTTTATTTCGCACTCGCCATTTACATTGTCGGTGTAGCGGTTATACTATACGTCAGACCTAGCACTATGTTTCATCCTGATAACGGAACCTGGAAAGAGTTCGGACTCGACAACAGTACTCGAAGCACCGTATTTCCTTTCTGGATGTTTACTATTGTATGGGCATTCATGTCATACGCAATAGCGACTATCGGAAACGTTTTTATCGCCAACGTAGTTTTACGCTCGGCACCCGGCGACTTTGAAGATACCAGCAGCGTCGCTATTCCTATTAGCGAAGCCCAATACCATGAACCCGCCGCACCACGTGTTCGTGCTCCACGAGCACCTCGTATGCCCAAACTATTGCCAGCACCAGCACCAGCTGCCGCACCTATTCCATCACCTATGGAACTTCCTAACATGGCTCCTGCTCCTGCTCCTGCTCCTATGCCTACACCAGAACCGGTTAAACTCCCCGGTTACTATTTTGTAGAACCACAGGCATCCGGCATACCACGCTTCGTCTATTTCGGTCACGAACCACCTAGTTTTGAAAACTTAATCGCACATTCCTGAGAAACTAGCACCGATTAATGTACTAAACGCACCGGCAAATCCACCGAAATAACCGTATGCCAACGCATCACTGATATTAGTATCGGTATCGGGAGGCAATAAATTGGTTATAACTCCTCTTAAAGCTGGAATTAACCATACCAACACTAGCGTTGCTACTTGTATTAACAACGCTAAACCGGCATTATTAACTATCTTAGTCATACTCTGTACTTTTCCGCAATCCTCCTTCTGCATAAGCGCGAACACACCCATCGACGCTAAAAATACGACAATACCCGCTATCATAAAGAACGCTACTAATACACGCATTTCACTTGAATTAGCACCAAGAGCCGACGATAAACCCATAAAGGTGAGTACAGGCACCATGAACATCAAGAGAAAAATGCAAATAAGCAGACAAATCGTAATTGCCATATTCATCTTTTTCTTCTTTCTCTAGCCTTGAAAAAAAGAAATGTTCAAACGCTTAAAACAGACCGTCAATCCTGACAAGGTCACCGATATCGCCAGTTGGTTCAAGTACTATAATCGTAACAATCTTATTCGTCGCGGCGGCGAATACGTCGTAATTGACCCCGCAACCTACCAGGCGAAATTCAACGAAATCAGAACTATGGATCAATACAACCCCATCATGGGCGAACCCGTTAAAGTGTTTCCTTCCACCAAAGCGGTCGATGCGCATGATATTCTAGGTAGTACAACTGAGTTTCAACAACTCCGGGCCTTAGCACAGGAAACAGTTGATAAACTTCATAAAGAACAAGTTGCGAAAGTAGCCGAAGCGACCCAAATATTCAATAAAGCCGAACACGAATTGTTAGAGGCTACACTAGCATGGAAAGCGGCCGCCGGTCAAAGTGCCGCCGTACGCAGCGTACTCGCAAACGCAGTCGCTAAAGCAACTGTCGCATTAAAAGAGGCCGACGCTACACTCTCTGAAGCAAAATACCATCTTCGTTATATCAAAGCGGAAACGGGGCTTTTAATAAAAGACCTGTTTTACGAGACTCATAGCGACAAAGTATTTGATAATACATTATATCGTATCGTAGTTGAACCTACAACCGTCACCGAACGTATTGTACTATTGGAAACTACTGAAGCGGGTAAGGCTTAATACGATCCTCCGCCTTATCACAATCTACTGTCTTAGTTTCATACTTAAAACACGCACCGTTTCTATCACGGTAAACTAACTGTTCTACATTTTCTAAATTGGGATACTTAGTAATCACCATTGGTGCCGGTTTGAGGATATAGACACAGAAAATACCCATCGCTAATCCGAACAGAAAGGGAAAGAACTCTAACTTGTTAAAAAACTTCATCTCCTACTAAAGTAAGGATGTTTAATTTTATGGAGATAATTGATAAGCCTGGGTTCGCCACCCTTATCAGTTTAATCCTCGGATTCGGTATCGCTGCCATATTTCGCCCAC
>Ga0208379_1000683_pt1 | contig 14376 bp, 8 predicted proteins | sample CryBogCBE02Aug07_FD_184559 | JGI IMG/M metagenome (GOLD analysis project Ga0208379, IMG submission 184559) | Freshwater microbial communities from Crystal Bog, Wisconsin, USA - CBE02Aug07 (SPAdes) | ecosystem: Environmental > Aquatic > Freshwater > Lake | place: Crystal Bog, Wisconsin, USA... | reverse complement strand
GGTATTTCTGGTTATACTGGTATCTCAGGCTTTAGTGGCTTTACCGGTATATCAGGTTTTAGCGGCTTCACTGGTATAAGCGGTTACACCGGTATTTCTGGTTATACTGGTATTTCAGGTTTTACAGGTATCAGCGGTTACTCTGGCTTTAGCGGTACTAGTGGTTATAGTGGCTTTACTGGTATAAGCGGTTACACTGGTATATCTGGTTATAGTGGCTTTACCGGTATTTCAGGTTATACTGGTATATCAGGCTTTAGTGGCTTTACTGGTATAAGCGGTTTTAGCGGCTTTACCGGTATTTCAGGTTACACTGGTATAAGCGGTTACAGTGGTTTCACAGGCATCTCAGGATACACCGGTATATCTGGTTATACAGGTTTTTCAGGCTTTACAGGTATCAGTGGTTATTCCGGCATATCTGGTTTCACTGGTATATCAGGTTTTACGGGTATATCTGGTTTCACTGGTATAAGCGGTTATACAGGTACAAGTGGTTATAGTGGCTTTACTGGTGCATCAGGTTATTCAGGTTTTACTGGTATAACTGGTTACTCTGGTTTTAGTGGTTTTACCGGTATTAGTGGTTATTCTGGTTTTACAGGCTTTTCTGGTTTCACTGGTATAAGTGGTTTCACTGGTATATCAGGCTACAGTGGCTTTTCTGGCTTTACAGGTATATCTGGTTATAGCGGTTTTATTGGTATATCAGGCTACTCAGGCTTTACTGGTATAACTGGTTACTCTGGTTTTTCAGGTTTTTCAGGTCTATCTGGTTACAGTGGTTTTACAGGCTTTAGTGGTTTTACAGGTATAAGTGGTTATACAGGTATCTCTGGTTACTCTGGTTTTTCGGGTTATAGCGGTATATCTGGTTACTCAGGCTTCACTGGTATTAGTGGTTATAGTGGCGCGAGTGGCTACAGCGGCTTCACAGGTATAAGCGGTTACACAGGTATTTCAGGTTTCACCGGTATTAGTGGTTATTCAGGCTTCACCGGTATAAGCGGTTTTACTGGTATAAGTGGTTATAGCGGTTTTACCGGTGTATCTGGCTATAGCGGTTTTACAGGTGCTTCTGGTTATACAGGTTATTCTGGTACTAATGCACCAGAAATACAAACCTACTCTTATGTAAACAATTTTAGTGCTGGTCAAGTTATATATAGAACAACTGGTGGTTTTGCTTTAGCACAAGCCAACGCTTTAAGTTCTATCGATGCAATAGGTGTTATTCAAACTGCCACTGCTTCTGCTTTTACAGTAGTATATAATGGTTATATTTCTGGTCTTACTGGTATAGTAGATGCTGGCGATTACTACGTAAGTGATGTTACAGCTGGTGCAATGACATTGACCGCGCCTGTAGCAACCGGGTCAATTGTAAAACCAATTATGATTGGTATTGGTTCAACTGCTGGTTTAGTGGTTGAGTACCCAGGCTTTATTATTGGTAGTACAAATAATGGTACAAGCGGTTATCTATCAAAATGGACAACTACTCAAACTATTGGTAATAGTATTGTACAGGACAATGGTACAGCAGTTATAGTAAACGGCAATTTAAATGCAGGTAGTACAACGCTTTCTTCTTTAAATGTAACAGGTTACACTACATTAAGTGGTTTCATTATTACTAATGTACCAAACACTAATGTAAGCAATCAAGGTGCATTTTCGTACCAAACATTAGGTTACTCTGATGTTAATATAATGGCTTCATATAATTCGAACGTTTCGAATTACAATCAAGTTGTTATACAAAATTCTAACCCAGCCGGTAATGCTTCAAACAGCTTTGTTGCTTCAAATAACATTGCTACTTCTGCTACTAACTTCGGAGAATTCGGTATCAATTCATCCGCGTATACAGGTACCGGTGCATTTAATCAACCTGGTGCAGTTTATCTAGCTACTGCCTCAACTGATTTAGCAATTGGTACATACGGTAGTAACAGTATACACTTTGTTGTTAATAGTGGTAATACTGATACAATGACAGTTTCTAGTAACGGTAGCGTGACAGTAAATGGACCTTTATCAGATTCTAGCGGTAATGTACGTACAATACCAGTTAATAATCAGACCTCCAATTATTCTATACAAGCTACTGATGTCGGTAAAGTGATTACAATTACAACTGGTGGTGTTAATATCATACAAAACGTATTTATAAACGGTAATGCTGTTTCGATATTTAATAACTCTTCCACAAATCAAACTTTATCTTCTGGTCCTGGTGTAACAATGTACCTAGGTGGTACTAATACTACCGGTAACCGTACACTTGCACAATATGGTTTAGCTTCAGTGTTATGTGTATCAGCAAATACTTTTGTTGCAGTTGGTCAAGGCTTAACATAATATGAGTTTTATACAAACGTTTTTTACTAGTGGTACTACCCCTGCTAATAATAACGGAAGTATCTACCTTAATGGTTCTACTCAGTACTTAACCGTTTCAGCTGGTTCTTACTGGGCAATGGGTACAGGAGACTTTACTGTAGAGTGGTTTCAATATCAAACTGCTTCTTTAACACACCCACGTGTGTGGTCACTAGGTAACTATCCTGCACCGTTTGGTGTTAGTATTGAAGGTTCGAGTTTTTATGTTTGGGAAAGTGCTGCTAAAGGTGGTTATACTTTAACTAGTTGGATAAGTGCTTGGACACATTTTGCTATTTCAAGAAATAGTGGTACTACTAGAGTATATAAAAACGGTACACAACTTGGTTCGTATTCTGATACCACTAATATAAACGACACTACAGATGTATTGTATATTGGTAATCAGGCCTTACTGGATAGTTACTGGCAAGGGTATATAAACAATTTTCGTATAGTAAAAGGTACTGGTTTGTATCCATCAGCTTTTACAACCCCGTCATCTAATTTAACTGCTGTATCTGGTACTCAAATATTATTAAACACTCAATACGGAAGTAACTTCTTAGTGGACAGTTCTTCTAATAATTTTGTTATTACCAATCACGGCGGGGCAACGTCAAGTACACTTAAACCATTCTAGGCTTTTTTAACATAGTGGTGTAAATATACGTAATGGCCTTTGCATTTTTATACAATCCGTTAGGAGCTTCTGGTTATTCTGGATTTTCTAGTTATTCAGGATATAGTGGTGGATCTGGTTATAGCGGATTAACCGGTGCAAGTGGATACTCTGGTATAAGTGGTTTTTCTGGTTCTACAGGTGGATCGCTTTACGGTAGAACGTATTTCTTTGAAGAAGTAGATAGTGATCAACCACCGTATGAAGTAATTTCCTTAACACCAGGAGGTGGTGGTTCAACTATTAACGATGACATTGCTTATGTCAATTCAACTAATAGTTCACCATTTAGTGCACAATTAATTGGTGGTTACTTAACACCATTAAACGAACCAGGCGTAATAGAAATACCTTCTGGTTTATGGGACATTGAGTTTTATCGTTATGTAAACTCTTTATCAGCTGCTTTTGTATTTAGTATATACACGTATTCAATGGCTACCAGTTCTACTGGTACATTTATTTTAAGTGCTGATTCCGGTCCAGTTACTGATACATCTTCTTCTTATCAAAAGGTTGGCGTTGTTACATCCGGTATTACCCTACTATCTGCTACAGATCGTATACTTGTTACTGTTAGTGCATATTCAAATAGTGTAACTACAGTATCCGCACATTTCATATATAACGGATCAACGCAGTATTCAGTAGTACGTACACCAATTGGACAAGGTGTTTCTGGATTTAGCGGATATTCAGGCGCTGGGTATAGTGGTTTTTCAGGCTTTAGCGGTGATTCCTCTATGGCAATAGTATATGCTATTGCTTTAGGTGGCTAAAACAAATATAATTTAGCCTATATAAGTATCAATGATATAGTATAAATATCATTATCTATGGCTTCGAATTTCTATGTTAAAACATCCCGTAATATAGGGACAACCTTTACAACGGTTGGTGGGTATACAGTTGGAGGCGCTACACAAACAACAGTGATCGGTTTAGCTCTTGCTAATTCTCTTTCTGGTGGAGCATTAGGTGCTCAGCAAATTCTTGTAGATGCTGTTGTTAACGACGGTGTTAATTTAACATATATTATTAGACAAGCAGTAGTGCCTGGTGGTTCATCTTTAGTTTTAGTTGGTGGGGATCAAAAAATTGTTTTACAACCTGGGTTTAATATACAGGTAAAATCTGATACCGTAAGCTCAACTGACGTTATAATGTCCATACTAGAAATAACCTAATAAAATATGTACGTAGGAACAAGCCCATATGCAAGGTCAGGCTACACTGGTTATTCCGGTTTTTCTGGAAACAGTACTTCCGGTTATTCAGGTATTTCCGGGTACACCGGTATAAGTGGTTTTTCTGGTTTTTCAGGCTTACAAGGTATTCCAGGCTCAACAGGACAACAAGGTGTAAGTGGTTATACAGGTATATCTGGTTATTCTGGTTTTTCTAGTTTCTCTGGCTATTCTGGTTTTTCTAGTTCCTCTGGCTACAGTGGTATATCGGGCTTTACAGGTATATCGGGGTTTACAGGTATTAGTGGCTACACAGGTATATCGGGGTTTACAGGTATAAGTGGTTATACAGGTATTTCAGGTTATTCAGGTTTTACAGGTATATCTGGCTTCACCGGTATTAGCGGTTATTCAGGCTTTACTGGAGATTCCGGTATAAGTGGTTATTCAGGTTTTTCTAGTTTTTCAGGTTATACAGGCATAAGCGGTTATACAGGTATATCTGGTTATACAGGCATAAGCGGTTATACCGGTATATCTGGTTTTACCGGTATATCTGGTTTTACTGGTATAAGCGGCTTTAGCGGTTTCACTGGTATAAGCGGTTACACGGGTATTTCTGGTTATACAGGTATTAGTGGTTATTCTGGTTTTAGTGGTTATTCTGGTTTTAGTGGTAACAGCGGTTATAGCGGTTTTTCTGGTATTAGCGGCTATAGTGGTTTTACAGGTATTTCAGGCTATACTGGTTTTAGTGGTTATACTGGTATAAGTGGTTATACAGGTATCTCTGGTTACACTGGTGTGTCTGGTTACTCAGGTACAACAGGTGCTTCTGTATATGGTAGAACGTATTTCTTTGAAGAAGTAGATAGTGATATTTCTCCTTATGAAGTTATTTCACTAACGCCTGGTGGTGGTGGTAGTAGTACTATCAATGATGATATTGCAATAGTTAGCAATACAAATAGTAGCCAGTTTAGCGCACAATTTATTGGTGGTTATCTAACCCCTAAAGGGGAACCAGGAGTAATTGAAATACCTTCTGGATTATGGGATGTTGAGTTCTACGGTTATGTTGATTCAGCTTCAGCTAACTTTGTATTTAATGTATATACATGGGCTAGCGCTACAAGTAGTGTAGGCACGTTTATTTTAAGCGCTGATTCTGGTCCAGTATCGAATACATCTTCTACATACAAAACAACCGGTGTAGTTACTTCAAGTATTACTTTATTATCAGCAGCAGATCGTATTTTAGTTAATGTAGCTGCTTATACAACTAATAGCTCACCTGTTACAGCACACTTTGTATACAACGGTAGCACTCAGTACTCAGTTATCCGTACTCCAATCGGACAAGGTGTTAGTGGTACATCTGGTTGGTCTGGTTACTCTGGTTTAGGTTTATCAGGCTATTCTGGTTTTACCGGTATTTCTGGTTATTCTGGTTTCTCTAGCTTCTCTGGTTATACCGGTATATCTGGTTATACTGGTATATCAGGATATACAGGCATTTCTGGCTATACAGGTATTTCAGGTTATAGTGGCTTTACCGGTATTTCAGGTTATTCAGGCACTAACGGTATTATTGGTTCAAATGGTGCTTCTGGTTATTCCGGGTTTACTGGTATAAGTGGTTATACAGGTATATCAGGTTATACAGGTATAAGCGGGTTTACTGGTATATCTGGTTTTTCTGGTATAAGTGGTTTTACTGGTATAAGTGGTTTTTCTGGTATAAGTGGTTTTACTGGTATATCTGGTTTCTCCGGCGCCTTTGCTGGTTCTGGTACTTCTGGTTATCACGCAAAGTTTACTGGTGCAAATTCACTAGCTAATAGTTCAATATTTGATACAGGTAGTTATGTTGGTATTGGTACAACAAGTCCGGCGAGCATACTTACAGTACAATCAACAGGTAATTTTACAGGAACCGGTACATTTAGTAGTGCTGGATTACATTTAACATCGTCAAATAATGGTACATCATTTGCAGGCCAAAATATTGTTTGGAGTAATTACGGTACCGGTGGAAGTAGTGTACAAGCTTATATAGGTGCATACACATATGGTACTAATGCAATGAACTTTAGTGCTAATGGTACATCACCACAGATGACGTTAAATGCTTCTGGCTATTTAGGTATTGGTACATCAAGCCCTGGCTATGTATTAGAAGTTAATGGCGCTATAGCATCAAATGTGGGTAATAATGAAGCGCAGTTACATTTTAGAAATTCTACTTCAGATGTATATTGGTATAATTCTTATATTGCTAATCAATATGGTATTTACGATGCAACATCTGGTTCGTCAACAATAATCTATAATCGCGGTAGCAATTTTTGGTCGTTCTTAACTGCAGGTTCAGAAAAGGTGCGTATTAATAGTAGCGGTTTTGTAGGTATTGGTAACACAAGCCCTGTTGCTGGCCTCAATGTTTTAAATCAACCTAGTGTAACGTCTTTTACTAGTACTACCCCACTACAAATATTAGTAGCAGAAACCAACGGTGGTGGTAGCAATTATTCAGGTATAGATTTTTCTGGTTATAGTAATTCTTATTATAATAAACCTTTAGCCCGTATTGCTGCATACATTTCAGGTTCTGGTACATATTTGAGGTTCGGTACCTCTAATAACTACAGTACAGGTATAACAAATACCGCAATGACGATTGATTATAGTGGTAATGTCGGTATTGGTGTAACAAGTCCGGGCTATACTTTAGATGTAAGCAATGGGACAGTATATGCTAATAACTTCAGAATGGGCAATGCTCTTTACCTCGGTAGTAGCAATTATTATATTAATAATAACGGTACATCTTTCGGTTCAAATGTTGCGTTTATAACTTCTTCTTATTTACAAGGAACGGTATTTTATGATACCGCTAATACAGGTTATTATGTACAGCCAAGCTCTACATCACAGTTGAACAACGTTCAAGTAGCGGGAACAATTAATCAATCTGGTCCAGGACGTACTTCAACTTGTACACCTTCTAATTATGATATAAAAATAGGTTCAAGCGACCTTTACTTGTATTTTAAGAGTACAACTTCTAACAATTATGCTGGTGTATTACAGTATATGCGTTCAGATCCTGCATATAGTTGGCCTTTATTAATTAACCCATACGGTGGTAATGTAGGTATAGGTACAAATTACAATCCTGGTTACACATTAGAAGTAAATGGTTCGTTTGCAGCTACTTCAAAATCGTTCATAATTGAACATCCAACTAAACCTGGTAAAAAACTAGTACACGGAGTAACTGAAGGACCTGAACACTCTGTATTTGTTCGTGGTAGAATAAAAGATAATACGATTACATTACCAGAATATTGGCAAGCTCTAGTAGATGAAAACAGTATAACTGTTCAGTTAACACCAATTGGTAAACACCAAGACTTGTGTGTAGTAGATGTTAATAGTAGTACGGTTACTATTAAAAATGAAAACTTAGTAAACAAAGCTATTGACTGTTACTATTTTATACAAGCTGAACGTAAAGATATACCAAAACTAGTAACGGAGGTTTAACGTGGCCACAAACTATTCTCCAAAGATAGTATCAGATAGCAGCCTACAGTTTCACGTTGATACGGGTAATACTAAAAGCTGGAAAGGCCCTCCAACAAGCAATTACTTTTATACCCCTACACCTAATAGTGATGGTAGCGTGGGTTTCAGTGTAAATGGTACAGGTACATTTTATAGAATATATTCTGGCACGTATGGGGGGTATACTATACAGCCTTCTGACGTTGTATACAAGTACAATTTAGCTAATCAAAGTGGTTGTTATTATCACGGTAACGATTTCGCGCTTGCTGGTGGTAATACCTGTACCTGGAGTTTTCAATACTATGTTAGTCCAGATGCTCAAAATTACGGAGTCAGTCCTGGTAATAATTTTATATCTAATCTTGAAGGTAATATAGGTGCAGGTTTCTATGCTAATGATCTAAGACAAGGAGTTTGGGAAAACTTTAATTCAGGTCCTTTATATATTAATAGTACCGGTACTGGTAGAGTGTTAATTTATCCAGGCGCGTGTAACGGTACGTATATGGCCACATCTGGGTTTATATTATTTAAAAACCCACAGTTTGAATTGCTACCGTATGCTACTTCGTTTGTACAGTCCAACTCAAATTCAGCTGGTACTAGATCAGCTACTCAATGTCTTTTAGATTTAACCAGTAACAATGTAACGACTGACGTAACTAATGCTGGATACGATAGTAACGGTAATATTACTTTTAATGGTAGTAGCAATATGATAATCGGACCAGAAAATTCTGTATTTAATACGCAAACGTTTACTATGGAATGTTGGTGTAACCCTGCTTCGACGACTCAAAGCGGGTTTTTATTTGAAAAAGGTAATGTTAATACTCAATATAGTAATTTTTTTAATAGTGATGGTACTTTTTATTTTAGAACAATAGGATTAAGTAATCAAGATCTTACTATAAATGCACCAAGCTTTATTAACACTAATAGTTGGAATCATATTGTATGTTCATATAATGGTAGTGCAAAATACATATACGTGAATGGAGTTCTAAGAACTTATACTCCTTGTACTGGTACAAGCCCTACAAACGCAAACGGTATCTCTATCGGGGTATTCGGGGGATATAACGGTAGTCGTGCGTATTATTTTAATGGAAAAATTGCTATAAGTCGTTTTTATAATAAAGGATTAACTCAAGACGAAGTATTACAAAACTTTAACGCCCAAAGGAGCAGATTCGGAGTATAATGCAAAGTCACGGTCCAAAAATAGCTCAAGGTGGTATAGTTGCTGATTTCGATGCTGCTAGTGTTAAGTCTTATCCTAATGGTAATATACTAGGGTGGGGGTCTTGGTTAAATCTTAGTAGTAGTTATCAACCAGTTGATACTAATGTTACATACCAACTTAATCAAACCACGAGTGGTGAAAATGCTAGATTATATGACATTGATCCTTGGGGTAATAGTAATGTAGTATGGCAATCGTATCCTTCTGGTGATGGTAACGCAGATGGTGGCTGGACAACAACTGCTTTTCCAGTAGATCCTACTAAATTATATCGTTTTTCTATTTGGGCACGCAGAGTAAGTTCAACTACTGGTGGTAATTTTTATTTTGGTTGTTATGGAGATGTTGGTATGGGGCAGGTAGGTTCCCCTGGTACTAACAATGGTAATCCGTATTGGGAATGTTTCGGTATTGGTGGTTTTGGGGTACAGTATCAGTGGTACTTGATTGTTGGGCATATATTTCCTGTTTCGTATACTGGAAGCACTGCTCACCCTGATACTGGTTGGTATCTGCCTAATAACGCTGTAAAATTACAAAATATTGGTGGATGTAATATTGGTGTCGACTGTCAGTGGTTGCCTGGTACTTCTTATGGTTACCATAGAGTGTATCATTATTACTGCGGTGATAATACCTCTCATTTACAGTTTTTCCAACCAAGAGTAGAAATTATAGATGGTATTACTAATCCAACTATAGCTGATTTAGTTAATAATGCAGGTAGTACTTGGTATGATAGAGGTAATAACTATAATGTACTTAAACCAAGTAACTGGAATTATAGTACTTTAGGTAAAGGTTCATTTGCAAATACTACTAGTAGTGGAAGTAGTAATGGTATGAGTATACCGTTAACTCCTACTATAAATGTAAATTACCTCGCTGTAGGTGGTGGTGGTAGCGGTGCATCTGGTATGGGTGGCGGTGGCGGTGGCGGCGGTGTTATTACAGGTAATATTAGATTACAAACAGGTGTACCTTATACAGTAGTGGTTGGTGGCGGGGGCGCTTCAATACAATCCTGGAATGGCAGCTGGTATCCTTCAAATGGTGCAAACGGCTCTGACACAGGTCTAGTCGGGCCTGGTTTTATTACAAACGGTTTAATAGCAAGATATAACGGTACAAGTGTAAGCGGTACTACTTGGTGTGATATTATTAGTAACGGGCAATATAATGCTACGTTTAGTAGTGCTCCAACACTTGTAAGTGGTATCAGTAACGGTGCAGGTAATTATTTCCCTGCAGTTAGAATATCTAATAGTATAACCTGTACTTTTCCTTCAGGCATATTACCCTCTACATATACTTTATTTCACGTATGCAGGTATCAAACCAGCGGTAACCACGGTAGAATATTAAGCGGTAAAAACACAAACTGGTTATCAGGATTCTGGAATGGCTATCAAGGTGTAGCATATCATAATGGGTGGTTAACCAATCCTTTTAACACTGCTTTTGGTACTAATTGGGGTATAAGTACTGATCAAAATTCTTTATACCGTGGTAACGGTGTCAATTATACTACTGGTGGTCCTGGTTCACCTACATATGATCAATTACAAATAAATTATTCTGAATCTTCAGATTGTGATATAGCTGATATATTTGTATATAATAGAACTTTAACAACTGCTGAAATACTTCAAATGGAAGCATATTTGGCGCAATTATACGGTATATCTATCACTGTATCTGCTCCAACCCTAATAGATGCGGTGGGTGGCGGTGGCGGAGGTTGTGGAGAGTACCATGGTACTCAAATATCTCAAGACGGACAGAGCGGTGGTAGTGGCGGCGGTGGCGGTGGTTATTGGAGTAGTTCTACATATGGTAGCACGGGTCCTACTTACGGTGGTGCTAGTACTCAATATCAAACAAGTCCTATAGGCGGCTTCAACTATGGTAACTCTGGTGGTAATTCCGGTAATGCTTCAGCTGCTGGTGGCGGTGGCGGTGGTGCAACAGGAGCAGGTGGTAGTGTAGCAAGTAATAATTATAATACAGCTGGTGGTGGCGGTGGTGCTGGTTATACTTGGCCTACAACCGGTAACACTTATGGTGGTGGCGGTGGTGGCTGCGCTACTTACAGTAATGCAGGTTCTGGTGGTTCAGGTGGCGGTGGTAGTGGGTCTACTTATAACAGCAATGGCGGTGCAGGTACAGCTAATACAGGCGGTGGTGGCGGTGGAGCAAGAAATATTAGCGCTACATCCGGTGTTTACTCAGGGGCAGGTGGTTCAGGAATAATGATTATATCATCCCCTATAGCAGCTACAGCAACTACAGGTTCTCCTGCTGTTACTACTAGCGGTAACAATTACTTATATACTTTTAATAGCTCTGGTAGTATTACTCTAGGTACTACTAGTTCTGTAGCTAACTTCCCTAAACAATCTGGTACTTTAGAAATATGGGCATACCCAACAAGTTGGTACGGTAGTAATGGGTTGTTTATGAATAGAAGTGATTCTATACAAAATGCAGAAGATTGGTTCTGGTTTGGAGTATGGTCTGATGGTGGTTATTTATATTTTAGAACAGGAGATGGGTTTGGTTGTTGTAATAACGATATGAGTTTATCAGGTTGGTCTGGCTACCACGCTCTTAATACTTGGGGTCATTATGTGGTTACTTGGACCAATAACGGCGGGGCTTATGTATATTTTAACGGTACTGCGGTAATGTCTAGAACCGTAGGTTACATACCACCAACGAACCCGTCTGTAACAGGCACAATAGGAACTGGTCACCCAGCTGGTAATTGTAATTGGTTAGGTAATATTGCTGTTACAAGAATATATAACAGACCGTTATCTCAAGATGAAGTAATACAAAACTTTAATGCTCAAAGAAGGAGGTTCGGATTATGAGTTCACCTTCAAATAGAATAGTAACTGATAGTTTAGTGTATTACTTTGATACTGCTAATGCAAAGAGTTATAAAAGTGAACCAGTTACTAATATATTAACTGATATTACGCCAAGAGCAGGTGGTCCATATAATGACGGTAATTATATTGCTACTCAAGGCTATGAACCGGTATATATACCCACTTTAAATAGAACTTTTAATTCGGCGTACGTCTACCTTTACAATAATTATTCTGTAACAGGAAATTGCTGTCCATCATTATTTGGTTACGGGGTAGGTAATACTGTAAACGTAACTGGCAGTACTACATATACATATTCAATCATATTTAACTGTCAATCTGGTTATACTAATGCTAATTATATGTATCATTATGAGTACGGTAATAGCGGATATATTACTGAATACGGACTTTATGACAGTAGTAAGCAGATAAGTTTAGGAAGTGGTTGGTATTATGCTTGGAATACATTTACTACTAACTCTGCAGCAACCGTTCTTTACTGCGGCTTATGGTATTATCAATACGGCGTGCATGATAAAGTATCTGTAGCAAATATTAGTTTAGTAAAAGGAACTTACATACCTACCCCTGACCGTATGTTGTTACCTGGTCAATCTTATTCTGTTACTCAAGGACTTGTTGATTTAACTGGTAATAATACACTTGATCTAACTAATGCAGGTTATGATAATAACGGTAATATTACTTATAATGGTAGTAATAATTGTATTATAGCAGCTGAAAGTTCAGCACTTAATAATCAAAACATAACAGTAGAAGTTTGGATTAAAACTAATGCGTTAAGCCAAAACGGGTTTTTCTTTGAAAAGGGTAACGTAAACACTCAATACAGTCTATTTCAAGAAGGTGGTAACATAGTATGGAGACAAAACTTAAGTGGTGGTACTGGTACTAATGCTAGTAGCTTTTCATCAATGACTGTTACTACAGCAAATTATATAAGCACTTCAAATTGGGCGCATATAGTTGGTACATATGTATCTGGTTCACGTTGTCTATATATAAACGGGACATTAGTAGCTACAGATAGTACCACCGGTCAAATACAGTACAATACCAACGGTACATCTGTAGGGGTGTACGGTGGTTATAATGGTGGCCGCGGATATTATTATAATGGTCAAATCGGTGTGGTAAGAGTATATGGCAAGGTATTAACAGCCACTGAAGTAACGCAAAACTTTAACGCACAAAGAGCTCGATATGGAGTATAAATAATAATATGTCTGATATCATCATAACACCTTACCGTGGCGGATCAACCAATCCGAATATTTCGTTTTCTGGTACTTCCGCCGGTACTATTAGCTTGCAAACACTACCACAAGGTCAGGTAGCGTTTCAAGGTAATGCTGGACAGCTCTTTAATATTACTGATACTTTATCCGGTTCTTTATTTTCAGTTAATGATACGTCTGGATTACCAATAATGGAAGTGTTTAGTAATGATACTGTAGTAATGGGTAAGTTTGGTACCAATGCACTGGTTGTTAACAGTACACAAGTTGGTATTGGTACTCCTACACCTGCTTATACATTAGCAGTAAGTGGTACTATTCAGGCTTCTGGTAATGTTGGTGCGTATTCAGACGAACGAGTTAAAACAAATTGGAGAGATTTGGGTAGTAATTTTATTGAACGGTTTTCTGAAATTAAATCAGGTATCTATGATAGAATTGATACTGACTTAACTCAAGTTGGTGTAGGTGCACAATCTTTAAAAGAGGTGATGCCTGATGCTGTATTAATAGATGATAAAGGCAACTATTCAGTCGCCTATGGTAATGCAGCTTTAGCTGCTTGTGTAGAACTAGCTAAAGAGATAGTAAAATTAAAAGCAGAAATAGAAATATTAAAAAGTAAATGAGCCTCCCTTCCTCAGGTCTTATTACTATGGACATGGTTAATACCGAACTTGGTAATACCTCTACCGCTCCTATATGGCTTGGAGACTCTTCAGTGCGTAATTTATTCGGCAAGAGTTCAGGTCTTATTACATTAAACGACGGGCACGGGAAAAGTGCAATAGTGTATGTATCTACTGTCAATTTTTTAGTAGTAGCAGGTGGTGGTTCTGGTGGTAGTAATTTAGGTGGTGGTGGCGGTGCAGGTGGTGTAATACAATCAACTGCTAATGTTAGCCACGGTAGCCAGTATTCTTTCAATGTTGGTGGTGGTGCTGGTGGTAACAGTAATACCGGTAGTAATAGTTCAGCTTTTGGTGTAGACGCTTACGGCGGTGGTGGCGGTGGTGGTACGTTCGGTAGTGGTGGCGGTGGTGGTTCGGGTGGTGGCGGTGGTGGAGCTGATTATCAAAGTGGCGGTGGGGGTACAAGCGGGCAAGGCCATAACGGTGGCGGAAATAACTGCGTTTGCGGAAGTTGTGGTAGAGGTGATTAT
>Ga0208379_1000682_pt1 | contig 14377 bp, 9 predicted proteins | sample CryBogCBE02Aug07_FD_184559 | JGI IMG/M metagenome (GOLD analysis project Ga0208379, IMG submission 184559) | Freshwater microbial communities from Crystal Bog, Wisconsin, USA - CBE02Aug07 (SPAdes) | ecosystem: Environmental > Aquatic > Freshwater > Lake | place: Crystal Bog, Wisconsin, USA... | reverse complement strand
AATCATGGCCGCTCTAGCTCAAGAAATTACAGCTGAGATCGACCAAGAGATTCTTGCATCATTGCGTGCTCTTGCTACTGTTGAGCAAACATATGACCAGTCACTAGTTTCTGGTACTGCAACATTTGTTGGTGACGAGCATGCCGCTCTAGCTATCCAAATCAACCGTGCCGCTAACTTGATTGCTCAGCGTACACGTCGTGGTGCTGGTAACTGGGCTGTTGTTTCTAACCAAGCATTGACAATTCTACAATCTGCTACTACTTCAGCTTTTGCTCGTACTACAGAAGGTACATTCGAAGCTCCTACAAACACTAAGTTTGTTGGTACATTGAATGGCGCAATGCGTGTTTATGTTGACGCATATCTTCCTGACAGTGGTTCACAGTCAATCCAAGACAACCAAGTATTGATTGGTTATAAAGGTTCTAGCGAGGCAGATGCTGCCGCGTTCTATTGCCCTTATATTCCGTTGATGTCTTCTGGTGTTGTTCTTGATCCAGCTACTTTCGAACCAGTAGTTGGCTTCTTGACGAGATATGGTTATGTCGAGCTCTCAAATACCGCATCTAGTCTTGGAAACGCCGCCGATTACTTGGCTAAAGTTTCTATCAACTCTAACACAGTTAGCTTCCAGTAATCCACTAGTTGGATTTATCAAAACAAAAACCCACTTCGGTGGGTTTTTTGTTGACTTTATTTTCATATTGTTGTAATATATTGAACTGAGCAACATAAATAACTGTATGAATAAATATGAAAAATGGTATAATGCCATAATAGAAAAAGCCAAAGATAATAAACCTGGCCCCGGAATAGAAGGTCACCATATTATTCCTGAAAGTTTTTTTATACAGCGTAGTAGAAAAGGGCTGCCTGGCTGGTTAGAAGGTAACCCAGAAGACCCGTTAAACTTAGTTCAATTACCTACCAGAGAACATTTTATTTGCCATTGGTTATTGGTTAAAATGCATACTGGTCGAGCCCGTGCAAAAATGATCAATGCCTTATATATGATGCGAGCACAGGGTCCTTATCAAGATCGGTATCAAACAAAAATAACTTCTAGAGTTTATGCCAAAATCCGTGCAGAATTTAGTAAGCATATATCTAGTGTTAATACAGGAAGGATTCAACCACCTGAAGAAAAGGCAAAACAAATAGCCGCTATTACAGGACGCAAAAGAGCACCGTTTAGCAAAGAATGGCGAGCAAAGCTATCTGCAGCCAAATCTGGAGAAAATAATAATAGATATGGAGTAAAGTTCAGTGATGAAACTAGAAAAAAAATTAGTGACAAAGCAAAAGGTAGGAAATATAGTGCAGAGACTATAGAAAAAAGAGCCTCTAAGATACGAGGTAGTAAAAGAGCCCGTATTATTTGCCCACACTGTGGTAAAGATGCATCTGTTAACACCTATCCACGCTGGCATGGGGACAACTGTAAACAATTAAAAAAGGATTGACATGAATGAATTAACCTACGATGAATATTTTCAGCAATTAAATGAAGAAGGATTACACAAGATGTTATCTAATATGACTGAAGTTCCTACTATGGATGATGCTATACAAGCCAGTAAAAATATGCTTGATAATATTATTGAAACATGTGGGTTATCAAAAGCTAAAATTCGTAAAGCAAAATACGCATTAGCAAAAGTTAAAATTCATGAATCTAATTATCTAGCAGTATTATACGATATTAATGGTGCACAGGTTATGCTACGAGCCACAGATTTAGATACTAAAAAATTCTATGTTCCAAATGAAGTATGGGTGGCTGCAACCATGAAAGAAACTGAAGAACCAGAATTATTATTAATAATGTCATTAACCACAGAGGAATCAAAATGAACTCAAGACAATATGAAAAAATGATGACAGAGGTGTTGATAGAAGCATTGATATCTGCAGGCATAAAACCTGGAGAGTTTACAGCTACATGTTTAAGCTCTGATAGAACCACCTATGAAGTCACTATGTTAGACGGTACAATTAAAACTATCAGTAGTGGCCTAGAGTATTGCCCAGACTGACTAAATACTACGTTCACTCTTAACAGAGAGTTTATGAGGTTACCCAACCTACGTAGACCTAGAACGTCATAAAATAAATCAAGGAGAAAAAACATGGGACGTCCGATTAATAAAAAGTTTTTTGGTAATACAAATCCATCTAACTATAACGATATTGCACACGGTAACACCGGTGTAGGCGGTGAAGGCATTGTCAGCGTAGACTTCAGTGCTAACAGAGGTAGTTTTTTAGTACCACCTACAATCACTATGCCAACACCTAGCATTGCTGATGGTGTTACAGCGGTACTGGCACCAATCTATATCAACGTAGAACATGTAGCAACTGGTGCAGGCAAAGCAGGCCTACAGGTAGGAGATGTCTATACATATGCAGGCACAGGCGGTGCACAGTGGCAAGTTTATAATATAGCTGGTTCAAATGCTATATTCACCCTTACTAATGCAGGTTCTGGAATTTTATTAAATGCTATTCCTGGCGGAAATACACAGGGTGTTAACGCTACTCGAGTAAGCGGTACAGGTACTACAAGTACTTTCTTGTTAGATATCTACTGGCATATTAGCACAGGTGGCGGAATTGTTCCAACAACTAATCAAGGTTCTGGCTATTTGAAAACAGAAAGTTTAACAATTACAGGAACTGGAGCACCCTCTGATACTATCAACTATACCAATCGTCAAAATGCTATTGCCTTTACTTCATATATCAGCACAGGCTCACAAGCTCGTAGCAATGGCGATATTATCAAGCAAGAAGCAAGCCGCCGTTATTTGGTTCAAAACTCCGATGGTATTGGTCAATGTCGATTGATTACTACCAGCACATTGACAGCTGGTACAATGAATATCATTGCCACAGACTTTAATGGTAGCACATACTATGTTAACAAACTAACAGCTCACAAAGCACACCTTGTAAGAAAAACATCTGCTGGTGCTGGTTTCTTAGTTGCTAACAATGTAGCTACAGGTTGGACACTTAACGGTGCAACTGGTACAGTAGTTACTATTACTCACACAGTTTAATACATTAATTAAACTCACTCAAAGGGCCTTTAGGGGCCCTTTTTTGTTTATGGTAAATACAGTATGACTACTGCATGGACAAGTCCAACTATCTTTACACAATATGCCGAACCTGGTGCCGAAGCTGAACATATATCTTGGTTTGATCAAACTGGATTTTCTGATCTAAGAAATCCTAATGGGAGATTTATTAGTTCTTCTAAACCGTTGATGCATATTGCCCGCCAACCTCGCAATGACATAACAATGAAGACCTGGTATTTGCAATGCACAGGTTACAATTTTTCTAACTTACCAGAAGTTATATCTAGTATTACCGTCAAGTTGACCATGAATAGGGGCGGTAGAATTGCAGATGAAACTATTCAACTCGCATATCAAAATAATTTGATTGGTAAAAATATGGCTAGTTCTGCGTTCAATATGGCCAGTCAGACCAGTAGTTTAGAACCAATTACTTTTTACAGTGGCAGTGTTGACGGCATCAATCTGTCTACATTACAAGACTCCTCATTCGGAGTTGTCTTGAGATTTCAAAGTCATCCATATTGGCCACATAAAACAGCACCGGGTATTGATTGTGTTGAATTACAAATTAGCTAAAACAATAAATACTCTAAAGGAATAAGATAATGGTAACACGAGTATCGGGAACAGTATCACTAGCACCACAGAGTGGCAGTGTAACTTCTAGTGCCACAAATGGTAATATTACTCAAAACAACAGCGGCACTACTAGTATTGTAGCACCGTTGACTACTTTTGGTACGGGTACAGGCGGGTTAGTCCAATTTGTCAATGCTAAAAACAATGTTGGCAATTATACTAATCCTTTTGGATTGGCACTTAATCCTAGTCAAATTGACCAAACAGAATTCAGCACAACAGCAGAAAGACAGCTAGCTGGTGCTTACTTTGCAGGCGGAGTTGGTATTGAACAAGATTTAACTGTTGGTGGATTTATCTACGGTAGAATCGCTCGTGCCAATACTTCGACTACAAGTACCAATGTTGTTGTAATAACAACAAATAATTCAAGTACATATTATCCTTTATTTGTAAGTCAAGCAGGCCTAGTTAGTCAGGGTGCAACACTGTATGCTGATAATACAAACAGAGACGGTATAACCGGCGATGGCGGATTGACATACAATCCGGCAACAGGATTGTTTACTACTGAACAAGTTTATGTTGATTCTACTGTTACATCTACATCTACCGATACTGGTGCGCTAGTTGTTAATGGCGGTGTGGGCATTGCTGAAGATATAAACATTGGCGGAAATATTATTCCCAGTGTTGATGATATCAAATCAATTGGCCGAGAAGATCGCACATGGGCTAGTGGCTATTTACAAAATGTCTACACAAAGTTTTTAGGCAATACCAATACTAATATTACAATTGCTCCAAATGACGGAACATCTAATCCTGATGTAGGAACAGGCGGCATTGTTGATATATTTGGAGACATTCGTGTACGTGGACAGAATCCAATTGGTACTGCGCCGGTAGTAACTAATTTATTGTATGTTACTATGGATGGTGATGATACTAATGATGGTCGTGCTCAGGATCCAAGTCGTGCTTGTCGTACAATTAGCGGTGCTGTTAAATCCCCATACTACCAGCCTGGTACACAGATTCGCGTAAGTCCGGGACTTTATTTAGAAAATAATCCCATCCAACTTAAACCTTACACAAGTATTATCGGTAGTGACTTGCGTACTACTAGTATTGAACCTATAAACAAAACACAAGATTTGTTTCATGTGAATTCAGGTTGCTACTTGAATTACATGCAATTCTTAAATGGTCGAAGTGGTTTGTTACCTGGTAATTATGCACCTGAATACAATCGCGGGGCTTATGCCACAGCTTTTCCTCCCCTCCCAGCAGGTCAGCGTATTGATGTATTTCATTCTCCATATATCCAAAACTGTACAAATCAAAGCGGTCCTTGGTTGAATGACGGAACAATGTTTGTTCCAGATCAAACAGTACAAGTACCAGTTGCTGTGGGCACAGGAACTTGGGTAGCAGGTACTTATACACTTGTAGTTTCGGCAAGCAATACTCCAGTCAACGGATTTATCAATGCTGGACCTGCCGGATCCGGCGACACTGAATATTCAGGCGATCTACAAGGCACACTGAATATTATTGGTTCAGTTGCTTCGTTCGCAGATTTACCATCTAGTCCAACTCCTGCATTATTAGATGCGTATACCGCAACTGATACTGGTGCACTATGGGTTTACACAGGTGCTAAAGGAATCGAATTAGGAATGAGTATTGTATCTGGCCAACAAAATCAAGGCTTTTTCAATGCTCGTTCTTTGATGTTAGCAAATAAGCCTTTCTTGCAATGGCAAGTAGCATCATATATACAGCAACAGATAAATCTAAATTTATCAAACCCTGGTAGTATATGGTATAATTTTTCTACCAATTTAGAATTATCCTACAGAGACTCGGGCATTCTTATAGAAAATGTTGCCTACGATGCGGCATTTGGTGGTAATCAAAAGAGTATAGAATCTGGTCTAGCATATTGGGATGGTCCTGTTAGTTATATTGCAACTTCATTGGCACAGTGTACCGACGCTATTAATTATTTAGAAAGTTTAATTCAACAAGTTATTGTTAATTCTCCTTGCGTAGTATTACCATCTGTTGCAGGAATTCCAACTGCTCCTCAAGTTATTAATACTGTCTTAGTAGGTGGAGATATAGCCAGTGATAGTATTGCAAGTTGTTTCGATATAATTACTACCATTGCCAATCAAGGACCTGACTCAGCTCCGACTAGCTATACTAGTCCCGGTCCCGATGCCGCGTATGTTAGTGCTGAAATATTAATGCAGGCTAATCGTAAATTCATACAAGAAAACACATTAAATTATATTAATTGGAATTTAGTACAACCACAACCTGTGGGATACTTGCCTTACAATCAAATTAAATGTGCTCGAGACGCAGGAATTATTGTTGATAGTATTGCCGCAGATTTGTTATATCCTACTGCATCATTTAGTCAAACTACATTTGCTGGATTGCAGTATTATGCACAAGGTGGATATACAGGAAATATTGCTACAGAAATTACAACAACCACAAAAGCAGTTTCTTATCTACAACAAATTGCGGTTAAAGTTATAAAAAATATCACCGCTGAAGAAGATGCATTATTAGGAATTACTAGATATTCTAATGCGACACAAATAACAAATATTGAACCAGCAACATCCGCTGAGGTGGATATTCTAAATTCAGAATTTGGAATTATAACCAGCATCCTTGGGGGAAATACAACTGGATGGACTGATCAAGTTATAGACAACGGTCCTGCAAGTAAATTATTAAGTGTACAAGATGCGTATAATAATTTATTGGCTAATTTATCTTATATGCAAAATGAAGTATATGCATATATTACAAGCCCATCAGGATTAAATTATAGTCCTTCTAATTTTACAACTGCTACATGTATTAGAGATATTGGATACATTATTGACAGTGTTGCATTTGACTTATTACACGGCGGCAATCGTCAGGCTATTCAGAGTGGTTTAAGTTATTATCAACAAAATGGTGCTGATGTTTTAATACCAGGAGAAACTACTGCTACTTCGGCAGCCTTTTCATTCTTAGGAAGTGTAATTGATACGATTATTACAACATCAACTTACATACCATTGCAAACAAAAGTTCTTCCTGTAATTGGTTTGCCATACGCTACATCTGCAGAAAGAGTAACTATTAATGCCGCTGTTAGTACATTGACAAATATCATTACCAATGGTCCTGTGGGATATGAATTTACTCCAATCAATATTACTGCATCTTCTAACACTAGCACTGTAAATGCTTATGCTATTATAAAAGCAAATAGAGACTTCTTAGTCGCCGAAACAACTGCTTGGATTAATAAAACTTACAATACTGGTACATTCTATTACGATCAAAGTTATTGCTATAGAGATATTGGTCTTATGGTTGATGCAGTTAGCCAAGATATTATTTTAGGTGGAAATCAAAGAAGTATAGAAGCAGGATTAGCTTACTGGAATCAAGGTTATAATTATATCTATAACGAAATAACTACTACAACTGCTGCCATTAGTTATATTGCTGATATATGTCAACAAATTATTGCAAATCAACCTGTAACAGTTATCACTGGAACTAATACTACACAAGTAATTAATAATTTCTTCCAGTATGGAGATAATTACATGCCACAACAAGCAGTGGCTCGTAATTTTAATATTATCAGCACAATTATTGCCAACGGTACGCAGTCAGCTCCTCCTGTTTATGCAGGTGGTGGATTGTTTGCGCTTACAGGAGTAACTGGTGATGACGTTAAGATATCTCCAACAGTTACATATATTTCTACACTAAGCGCAGGAAAATATCTGATAGGTTTATCAGAACCTACTATAGGTTTTGGAAATAATGCTACATTATATTTTGGTGATACCTATGTATGGCCTTTGCAAGATAGTCAAGTAGAAACATTGAGTTTATTACAGACTGGCAGTAAGTCAACTTGGAATTCTCGAAAAGTTGACCCCATAGGAGGCATGGGCGGTAGTTTAGTTGACGGAGCTGTCGTCAGTGATAGAAGTCCTATTCAATCATTTGTTTATGATGCTTACACGCAGGTTACACAGGGTGGTCGGGGTATACATATTACAAATAATGGTTATGCACAGTTAGTGTCAGTGTTTACAATTTTCTCCAGTGTTGGTGTACAAGTAGACAATGGGGGTATTGCAAGTATTGTTAATAGTAATGCTAACTTTGGCGATCTTTGTTTAGTAGCTAAAGGATACGGAACTAGAAAATTCAGTGGAACAGTGTTTAATCCTCCAAATAGAGCATACCCATTTAGTCCAGTTGCTACTGGATCACCAGGATTAGATCCTTATTATCCCGCAGGATTCTGGCCAAATGCTAGAGGACAAGTTGAAATATTTGTACCAGACTTAGATAATAGACCTCATATTAGTTTGGTTATGGAAATTGTTCCGCCTGAATTAGTATATAATTCAACTACTCAAACATATGTTCCATATACTAACGCATTAGGATTTACAGGATTCTTAAATGCACAACCTAGTACAGGTACACTAGTTGCTGGAACAATTGAATTAAAAGATATAGACACAACAGATGTTTATATAGGCAATACCGTACATGTTATTGATCAATTTGGATCTCCTTATGATAAGTTTGAATACTTACATGATGAGTTTGGTAACTACATCGATAGTGATGGTATTGTCTTAGACAATCAGATTCCTGGTTCTCCCGGTTTTGCTGGTATAACTAATCCTTCATACGGAATATGGTATGCGGCCACAGGAACAGTTGTAGTGGATATTAATTTTAACAGCATTGTCCTGAATCAAGCATTAACGGCTGGTGGTGGATTTGCCGATGATCCAACTTATTTTACAATATATTTCTGCGGTAATGCTTATTATACTGTGCAAACAAGTAGTATTGCTGAATCACCTTACAATCCTGGTACTAATATTTTATCAGCAAATTCTAATCCATTCTATCAAGGACCTAGTTCAAATCAGATTGCACAACATGTTGGTAGCATTAACTACTTAAAAACACTTGTTGACCAAATTATTAATAACACGTTATCTGTGGGTGTTTATAGCGGACTTACTCCTACAATATTACCAACAGTAACTGGTGGCGGAGGTGCTCAAACATTTATAGATTTGCGATTTGGTTATCTAACGTCTATAATTAGTGCGGCTAATATCAATGCCGCCGAATCAGTAGTACCTAGCAGAGATATAGCAAAAACTGGAACTATCCCTTCTGGTGCAGGCAGTGCAATTACATTGATACAGGATAATGTAGATTTCTTGGCTGCAGAGGTATATGCGTATGTATTAGCACAATACCCTGGCTTGCTTAACACTTCTAATTATCAATATAGTAAGTGTCGTAGGGATGTTGGATTAATTTTACAACAAATGATCTATGACTTAGAAACTGGTGGAAATTATAACATGGTATATGCAGGCCTTAGTTATTGGAGTCGTCCAGGAACTTACCACATAGTAGAATTAGGTGAAGCTGTAACTGATCCAACATTATTCCCAGATGGTGCAATTGTTAATTTCTATCAGCGTAGTTATATTTCAGCATCGGGTTATGTATTTGAATATGTAGGTGCAGGTAGCAATTATGGAGCATTACCACAGAATGGTACTGCTGATCCTGTACAGAAACAAGAAACTATACAACTTAATAGTGGTAAGGTATTCTTTACTTCTACTGACCAAAATGGTGATTTCCGAATTGGTCCAGGCCTAGTAATCAGTCAAGCAACAGGTGTGATATCAGGAAGGGTATTTACACAATCATTATTTGCTAATATGACACCATTCATATTAGCTATTGAAGCTCTATAAAGGATAGAAAATGGCACAATTACCATTAAACACGTTTAAGACCAAAACAAAAGTATTGGGAGCCGATACCGGAACCCATGCGGTTGTTTACACAGCACCGATTGGTGTTACCAGTATTATCTTAATGGCCCAGGTAGCAAATTTAACTACTGAGACTCATTATGTTAACTTTTTACACTACAGAAATCGTCCTGTATTAGCAGACTCGCAGGGTAACGGTGCTCAAGCTGGAAATACATATAGTCCACTAGTTGTAGATTTTGGAATACCAGCTAACGATGCAGGATCTCCGTTAGCAGGAAAAATGATTATCGAACAATTAGATAAAATTGTAGCCTATGCAGATACAACCAGCACACTACAATTGGTACTAAGTGTACTAGAAACAGCCAACGCATAATAGGATAAAATAATGCCATCATTATTAAGTGGATCATTAAGAAACTCTAGTTCACCAACTGGGTATGCGCTGCCGACTAAAGTTCAATATCAGCTTGGTCCAACCCCTACGACTAGTACAGGTTATACATTAGTAGCCACTTCTGGTAGTTTAGTATCTTATGTTAGCAGTCTAGGTAACTTGCAATTTTCATCAGGCACTGTATATAGTAATAGACCTAATCAAAATATTCAATTAATTGGTACTGGTACAAGTGTAGTTGTTGTATCTGGTGGTACTCCGAATGTAAGTACAAATACAGGTGCTCTACAAATATTAGGTGGTATTGGAATTGCTGATGGATTGTATACCGGCAAAGATATTCATGTTAATAATCTAGTCATCGGTCAAGGATACCAAGGTCAAAATAATATTGTATTCCGTGGGTCGGCTACTCCACAAACCAATGAAGGATTAAACGGACAAAATAGTATTGCCATTGGTTATAATACACTGGATAGAATAAGTACAGGCATTAACAATATTGCTATTGGTCGATATGCATTGAGCACTGGTAATAATATTTCAAATACTATCGCTATTGGTGACAGCGCACTAGCTCAAGTTGGTACGACACTTACACAATTTATTTCAGTAATCACCGGAGTTACTAGCACTAATCCAGTAACTGTTACGGTTAACAATCACGGATTAACCACAGGTACACAAGTTCTTATTTCTGGAGTTAGTGGTACAACTGATCTAAATTTCTTTAATAATAATTATTATTATGTTCAAATTATAGATACTAATACAGTAAGTCTATACTACGATATTAATGTAATGTCTCCAGTAGATGGATCAACTTATGCAAGCTATACCGGGGGTGGCCAACTATTTGTACCTATCTTAGTTGACAGTAACATTGGTATAGGTACAAATGCCGGAACTAGTTTTATTAACGGAGAACAAAACTTTTTCATAGGCCATAACATTGCTAAAAACTTTAACACAGGTAGTTACAATGTATTTTTAGGTCACGATGTTGCTAACAATATGACCCGCGGAAGCGGAAACATAAGCATAGGTGGTGATAATTTAGTCGACGGACTTGATGATCAAATTAATATTGGTGCTGTATTTTATTATGATGGCGGTGGATACCTACAATTAAATGCAGATACTGGTCTAGGAATTGGTAGTACATCAACTGGAACTGACAACGGTGCATTGGCAGTATACGGTGGTGTTGGAATCAGTGATAATGTAAACATTGGTACATCGTTATATGTAAGTACGACTGCTACAACTGGCGGTGATGTTGTTATTGGCGGTGGTTTAGATGTTACTAATCACAGCGGCCACGATGTGACGTTGAGTCCTAATGGCGGAAGTGTAATAATTGAGCCAACACTAGGCGGTACTGTTCAAATTTATCCTACCACATCACCTGGCAATATGGATAATGTAGTCATAGGTGCTAATAGTTCTACTAGACAAGTAGGTTATTTTACTGATGTTTATTCTAATGATGGCGGTGCAGAAGAAGGAACTTTACTATACACACCTAGAGTTCTAGTTGGTACTAGTTCAGTAGTTACTTCTATTACTCCTCGGGTTGGAGATTTTTGGATTGATTCTGATGCTAATGCAGAGTATCAGTACATTCAAGACGGAGCTGACCGTTTTTGGTTACAAATTGCTATTATATAAAAAGAGTTATAAATTATGTCAAGTCTAAATTTTCCAACAACTGGCCTAGTACCAAATGTAACAACCTACACATTAGGTAATGTTACCTATATATGGAACGGTGTTGCTTGGGCAATATCTAAAACCAATCAAACTGTTGGAACCTTAACTGCAACTAACGTAATTTATATTACTGGCGGTGCTGGAAGTACTTCTACTCTCACAGGTAGCCTTATCATTACTGGCGGAGTAGGTATTGGCGGCGATGTTTATGGTACAAATTTTTACAGCAACGGAGTGTTACTTGGAAACAGTAGCACTTATGCTACTAATCTGTATGGAGGTAGTACCGGCTCATTGGTAATTCAAGACGGTACTAATGTTACAGGATTTATTCCAATTGGAGATTTTGGATCTGTATTATATAGCAATGGATTTACAGCAACTTGGGTTTTAGCAAGTAGTATTTCTAGCAATACATCTACAAATGCTAATAATGCGTACATACAACAAACAAGCGAAGATCGATATGCTGGGGGAACTTTTTACTTTACTCTGGCTGATGTGTATGATGACTATTCTCCGTTGTCTGTACAAAGTTCTTTGAATTGGAACGATACCAATAGTATATTAAATTCACCTAAGATTACTGTTACATCAACCGCTAATGCTATTAGTGTTGGAACAGGCGCACTAATTGTTGACGGTGGAGCATCAATAAACAATGATTTATGGTTAGGTGGCACGCTGTATACAGGTGGAAAACCAGTATTGACTACATCTTCTTTGGTTACTGCTATTACTTCTGGAACTGACATTAGTATTACATATACTAATAGCGGTACTTTAATTATCAGTGATGTATCCACACTACAAAGTGTAACTAATCGTGGCAGTACAACTACTAATTCAATACATATTACTAATGCAACCACATCAAGTTCAACCACTACAGGAGCTTTAACAGTAGTTGGCGGAGTAGGTGTTGGCGGTAGAATTAATGCAGAAAGCGTTCAACTCTCACATGCAATCCTGGATACTACCGAAACAACGGTAAATAACACAGCAACGATAGTTGTAGACACTTACTCTATCAATGATTTTAGATCTGCAAAGTATCTAATACAAATTGACGAAGGTGATAGCCCGTTGAGACCGGGGTCTGCAAATTTTGAAGTTATAGAATTATTGCTATTGGTAGATAATTCAGCAAATGTTTATGCAACTGAATATGCTGTATTAACATCAACAGCAGGGGAGCTAGGAGATTTTGCGGCAGATTGTGATATACATGGAAATATAAGTTTATATTTTACAGCTTACAATGCCACAAATAAAATATTGAAGGTTTTAAGAACTGCATTAACAGTTTAACACTAATTAGGATACACTAACATGGCACTAACGTCAGTCACTAAAGATTTTGTAGTAAAATCAGGTCTACTTGTTGAAGGCACAGGAACGGTAACAAGTTCAACTGGTGCAAGTTCGACACTACAGGTTAACGGCGGGGCGGCCATTGCTAAAAATTTAGTTGTAGGTACAACTGCTACAATTTATGGTCCTGCGTCGATACTAGGTACATTAAATGTAACAGGCACATCAACACTAGGAGTAGTAACTGCTACTAGTGTTGGGATAAGTGGTACACTTTTAGTAAACAGCACTTCTACAATTAATGCAAATTTAATAGTTAACAGCGGATTAACTGATACAGCTAATACAAGTAACAATGCGATCTATGTAGCTGGCGGTGGCGGCATAGGTGTTAGTGGTACATTAAAAGTTTTTGGTAACAGTGATTTTAGTGGCACTGTTACAATTGATAATACAACAGATGCAGGAAGTCTTGGCACAGGTGCTTTAGTATTAAGTCAAGGTGGAATCAGTGTTAATAATCAAGCAAGGATAGGCGGTGGATTAACCGTTGGTGGTATTACTTCTATCAGTACCACAACATTAGCTACCACAGGTGGTGCAGGTGCATTAGTTGTTACAGGTGGAGAATATATTGGTGGCAATTTGATTGTTGCTAGTACTGCATCAAATACTGCAACTAATTCAGCTAACGCATTATATGTCGAAGGCGGCGCTTGGATTGATAAAAACTTTACAGTTGGCGGTCCTACAACTTTTAGAGATACAGTTACATTCAATGGTACTGCTACTTACGTATTATCTACTAATTCGTATTATACTGATAACATTATTGAATTACATGTACCCCCCGGGGGAGTCAATTCTCCATGGACAGTAGATGATGGTAAAGATATTGGTATAAGAATCCATTACTATAGTAGTGGTGCTGATCAAAATGCCGCACTCGTTCTTGCTGATGACAGCAAATATTTGGAATGGTACGGTACCGGCGCTGAAAGTAATACCGGAGTATTCACTAGTGCAACTTATGGTACATTCAAGACTGGTAATATTTTACTTGCAGGCTCGGGAGATTCGTCTAGTACCATAACTGGATCTCTTCAATTAGTTGGCGGTGCTGGAATTGGCAAAAACTTATATGTTGGTGCAGGTGTAAATGCCAGTACATTAACTGCAAGAAGTCTAGCAACTGCTACTAATAATCTTGTTTATGCAGATACCAATGGTCAATTACAAATTACATCAGTATCATTCAATGGTGGTGTAATCAGTGGTACAATTACCTATGCTAATACTTCAACTAATTTAAGTGGCGGTGCAACTGGTAGTTTACCATATCAATCGTCAACTGGTACAACAGTTATGTTGCCAATTGGAGCAAATACCCAGGTGCTTACTGTATCTGGTGG
>Ga0208379_1000678_pt1 | contig 14441 bp, 19 predicted proteins | sample CryBogCBE02Aug07_FD_184559 | JGI IMG/M metagenome (GOLD analysis project Ga0208379, IMG submission 184559) | Freshwater microbial communities from Crystal Bog, Wisconsin, USA - CBE02Aug07 (SPAdes) | ecosystem: Environmental > Aquatic > Freshwater > Lake | place: Crystal Bog, Wisconsin, USA... | reverse complement strand
TTGGTGAATCCTTTTCATCATTATATTCTTTATCAAGACGCTCATACTCTTTCTTTCCTTCTGCTAATGTTGATGGCATCTTAGTCTCTATTTTCTTTTCTGGTTCTGGTGCTGGTGCCGGTGCTGGTGCCGGTGCCTCTTTCGCCTTTGGAGCAATACTGGCACCCTCAATTGATGCTGTGCCGAGTTTCTTTGTTGGTGCCGGTGCTGGTGCTGGAGCCGCCGCCTCAGCTTTCGCCGCCTTATTAGCAGCACGGGTTGCCGCCGCTTTCTTCGCAGCCTCACTGCGTTTTGCTTTCTTTGCTAAATCTGCTTCTGTTGGTGCTGACATCATCTGACTCATAACAGCACCACCGGGGCCTGTGCTCATAAGTGACATAGGCAACATTTTTATTTATACTAAAGATTTTTTCTCAAATCATTATCGTGTTTAGGGTTTTTGTCTAAGAAACTGTAAAGCCTGCCTAATGCCCATTGCTCTTTACTTAACTTCATGCTCATAGGTGCAACCACATTCTTAACAAAGGAACCCTTTAACCGAACCGATGATGGTTGAGTCTTATAAGCCCCAATACCACGATTATAAACCTCCTGTAATATTCGTTTGGGAACTGCTGAGCGTCTTGAAAGTTCATCCAGAGAATGCCCTTTATCAAAACTTAACCCTAAGCGTTTTAAAACATTCTCACGATGAGTCATTCTATATCTGGTCTTGTGATAATTTACATCGGTAGATTGTATTATGTATGTTATCAATCAGTATAAACGAATGGTCCTGAGTGTTATCAGAATACCACTTGATTTTCTCAACCATAGACATACCTTTTGGGAAATATGACTGAAGCCATTCTTTAATGGTCATTTCTATATCGCTTGAACTATTCAATCTAAAAAGCAAAATGTAATTTGCATTACTGCGCCCAGCAGGACTAACAAGCGTCGGCGATTGAGCAGAAAAGATACTATCGGCGTTAGCATTACGATAAATCGTCAGTAACTTGGTAATCTGGGTGTTATTCTTCAGTTCATTACCGATTGCGTCATCGTAGATGAAACAGGCTTTATATTTATTCCCTGTCTCATGTTGAAGCGTGTGGAAGTCTTTTAACAGTTCGGGATGAAAAGAAGAGGATATCATCGTTCTCTTAGGAAGGTCTTTATAGATGGCTGCGTGGTCATTGAATGAGGTCAAGAACAACAGTTTCTTATCCATATACTCTTTAACAATATGCTTGAGGACCGTTGTCTTACCGCTTCGCGATGCCCCAATACAGACACAGGAAAAACCCCCAAACTCGGGAGTCTTTAGCACAAATTTCGCATCCTTTATATCAACAACTCGCTCGGGGAAAGCATTCTTAGTTTTAATCCCTTCTCGCCACTTCTTTTCGTTTTCTAACACTTCCTCTTTGGTCTTACCGACAACAATATCCTTATGCCGAATATTATTATGGAGCATATTCACGTTCTTGTAGAACTCGTCCCCTTTAGAGCGAATACCAGTTAATCTTTTTTTTACATCAGTTTCCTTGCCGTCAGACATTTCTAACCTAACATTAGAAAATGAATAGCCCTTTTTTACAAGAGTTCATAAAGCGTAATCAGCCTCCAGTGACTTTCAAGTCTCCATCCACAAAAAAAGTAGAGACACCACCACCCAAGACGGATAACAACCCGGCCAAAGAGCGTCAATCAATGAGAGAATTCGCCAAATCTAAGCCTTCGGGCAAAGATGTGGAGCAATGGTTTCGTGAGAGAATTGAAGAATTAGAGGTTGATGAAGATTAAAGACGTCGTTCTAATCCAATCATTCCCGAAACAAATGGTGTTTTAGGAGCAGGACCTGCTTCGTGATGCAACTCTGAAGGATAACCAATCATCATCTTTTCAGCCATTGATAAACGGCTTAAAGTTGGTTTTTCACACATCATACATTTTGAATCTTTAACAATTCCCGGTAATGGTAAATCTACATTACCTCTAATCATTGCTACATTAGCCATTGGTAATCGTTCGTGACTTACTCCGTCCGGGTGTGGTGCCATTCCCTGATAACTTCGCATTTTATAACTTGGTTTGAGAAAATTAAAATCTCACCCAGAGTTATAAAAACAATGTCCTCGGCTCAATCCCTCGTACGTATTGGCTCACCCCTTGACATCTATTACCAAGATGCCGATAACGCAAAAAAACAAGTTATCCCAACAATCACCGACCAGCGATACACCACCGAATTTAACAATAAGGGTCAAGGAACCAGTGTTTTCACAATTCCTCCCAACCAGGGATGCTCACATGTCCTTGTCACCCTTGGTTACGACGCTGCCTCGTTAAGAGACATCTCTGGATGCTTTGCCTTACAGCGTGGATGGGGTTACGAAGCAATTAACCAGGTATCATTCCGTGTGGGTGGGTCCTCACAATATTTCCTCACAGGTGCTCAACTCCTCCAACGCAACCTCCGTTTAGCACGCACCCAAAACCAGCGTGACCAACTCCTCGCACTCGGTGGTAACGCTATCACAGGCACTAGTTTCTCTGCTGCTACTTCACCTGCTTATGCCTATATTCCTATCAGTATCTGGGCGATGACCGGTGATGATGAACTCAATTTACCAGTTCCTTCGGACACATTATCCCAACAGATACAAATCACTGTCCAACTCAACCCATCCTACATTGCCTCAGCCACTCCAGGAACAATTCCTAACACCCAGGGTTTTTTCCATTTGGCCAAAGGTGCTACCCCATCAGGTAATTTACCAAAAGCCGTATTTGATACAGCCTTTTTCCAACTCCAACAAATCCAGATGAAGGACCGTGGTATGGCATTAGCAAACCGTGTTGATTTAAGTAAGGAAATGTATTCTATGGCATTACCAGGTGGTTTTGACCAGTTTGAACAAACCTTCCAACTTCGTACCGATACCCAACAGGCTGTTGTCCTCACAGGCTTCCGTGCTGGTGAAGTCAAGTCTATCCAATTCTTCCTCTCCAAGAACTATGTCCCAGATATCTCTGGAACTTACTCTGCCCCAGCCAATCCTAACAAATGGTATCCACCTGCGTTTCTCCAAGTCTTATACGCAGGTTTGGTATATACTAACTTCACTAATGGCTCTTCCTCAATCTGGTGCTTACTTAACGGAACTGCTCCAGATGCTGTTAATCAAAACGTCCTCACCTCTTCTAGTGGTTCTTGGTCTGCTGTTAGCAACCCAGCCCTTTCTGAATGGGTCAATTCCAAGTTCGCTCAACCATCCGGGTCCGACTATGAAGCCGATGTCCTTGTCCATGGTTTGGAAATTACTAACGGTATTGTAAATGTTAATATACAACCACCTGTCTATGTTCAAGATGATGGAAGCACTGTCCTCACAAATACCCAGAATGCCTGGACACTTCACGTAATTTATAACTACAACTGTACTTTAGGCTTCTCCCGTGGTACCGCTGACCTCATCTTCTAATAACCTGTTACCATAACTGATTAAATCAAAAAATAATTTTCTGAATCCATAAGAAATGAACGTTTCACATCATATGGTTCATCATTACCCGGTTGTTGCATCCACTCACCCAAAATTTATCCAATCGCTCCACATTAAGAAGGGCGCATTGACCAAGAAAGCTCATGCGGCCGGTTATGAAAAGGCACTCCCATTCGCAAAAGAAGTCGTTAGACACCCTGAAGAATACAGTGCTAAAACACGCAAACAAGCACATCTCGCCATTAATCTTCAAAAACGTAATTAGTGTATAATTTTTATACCGAAATTAGTTCTCTGAAACCAAAATGCTCATAGCCCAATTAACATTGTTGGCTGGTGCGCCAGATTGATTTATTACTGGAGTAATTAAATTACCACAATCGTCATAAACCTGAAATGTTAATTGACCGACAGGCTGGTTAGGAGTCCAAGAAATCTGTTTAGGCTGTGCGAAATTACGGTAAATAACAGTTGGGACAGTTCCTGGTGGAGCATAATTTGAACTATTAGGTGAGACAGAATTAACATAACTGTTAGGAGTTAAATACAATCTACATAATGAATCACGGGTAATTGGCTGTGAGGAAGTGTCCTTAAGCGCTTGATTATAAGTAATTTGTGGTGAAACAATATCTATGTAGGCAGTTCCTTGACAGTTGGTTAATCCTGTTAATGCCGCAGGTTGTAAAACACTGTTAGCACTATTCATTCCAAGTAAATCGTATAACTGACGAGTATTTTCATTATAAGGATAAAGCGAAGTGTTATAAGTTAATGGTAAAAATGCTACACTTACTGATTCAGTTGTATTTCCCTGATAAAGGAATTGAGGGCTTGGTGTTCCACTAAATATATCAGTTCCATAAGTCATAGTAAAGGTTGATAATGAAGGAACAGTAGCACGAACATTTGCTTGTAATGTAGTAGCCAATTCACTGGGGGTATAGAAACCGTGAGTAGTTGAAACAATTGTAGAAGCAGTTGTTGCTCCTATTTCATATTCCAAAATGATTTTATCAGTTGTTTTACTGATATTTGGAATATCATCCGTTGGGAATTGCACTTCTGAAACGGCTAAACGTGTGAAGAAACCGTTCATCAAACTTTCATTTCTTGTGATTGAAAAATCATAAGGAGACCAGTTATAACTACCCTGTTCGGAATTACGTTTATCAAGATAGTTCTTGAAACGGTCTTCACTGTCTATTGTCAATAAGGCAGTTGCAGGTGGTCGGATAGTAACTCCAATATTTTGCTGATTCGTTGCTGTTCCGGGCGCGAACATCTTATACTTATGGTTTATAAATTAAATCTTCGGCGATACGCCGCAATGTTGGACTGTAAATTTGTGCTATCCCCCCACAACAGGTAAAAGCTCAAATAACCTGCTCGGGTTGGGTCATCTGTTTTCAAATCCTTAGCGTGGCGTTTGCGATAAAGGTCTCTCCTCACTTTGTCGTGATGTTGAGTGTAATCCTCATAACCCGCTGCACCAAATGAGACTCGTTTCTTTCTGCCGTTGTTATCAAATATCGCTGTGTATTTCTTACCTGGTGTTAATGACATCGCCACTTCAAGCAACTTCATTTATTTTCTAATCACAAATTAAAATGTCCTTATTACCATCAGGCGTAGTTCAGTCGCCCGGGCATCCCTACTTTGCGATCGCCTCAAGCAATGTCCCTCAATACCAATACAGCACCATCACTGATACCTTAACAAACACAAAGGGTGCTTACATGCCGACTAATTTGAGCACAATCGCCGGTAAGAATTATTTATTTAACGGTGTTGTTGCTATTACTCCCAGCACAACTCCATTGCTCTCAACTAATTCAGCCGTATGTTATTCAGTCTGCGGAGAGAAGAATGGAGGTTCTACCAGTGCTTTTGTTCAAGACCCTTTTTTGATTGGAGCATTAGGTGCCACTTCGTATGTTGCAACTCAATCGGGCGTAATATTCAACGCAACCAGTGATAACCTAATAGTTCAGGTATTACCACAAACAGGAACTTTCCCAACTGGCGCAAACTATGTTGTTCAGGCTGAACGATTAAGTTTAACTCAATTAAATTAGAAATCCTTATTATAAAGATGTCCTTATTACCTTCCGGCGTTTGCGTAACTCCAGGCAACAATTACTTCGCCACAAAAGACACTGAACCAGGCACACCATCAAGTGGTTTAGCCTATAATATTACTTGGGCAAATGGACCTTCTAATACATTAGTCGGCGGTATTCCAGTTCCAGGAATGACTCAGGCAAACGTCGTTCAATGTACGCTCCAACCTGGATTAGTAGGAGCCACACAATTGACTGATTGTGAAAATAACTGGCTCGTCGCAAGTGCTGCCGGAACTAACCAAATCTTAGTCTATATTGCCACACAAACACCACCAGTTGATAATGCTCACTACGGAGTAGCATGGAGCGTTATAGCATAAAAAATCTAAACCCAATAAAATGTCTTTGTTGCCTAATGCGACACAGTTTTCAAAAGATATTTCCTATTTTGTGAAAACCAGTGAAGTATCAACTATAAACAAAACGTGGTCGTTAAACCCGGCTATAAGTGCTATCAACTGTGCTAATAACCCAATACTCTCTACGACATCATTACAGTTAGACAATGTGTATCTCACAGCAACTTATGATGAATTGCTTATTAACGGTGTGCCTATTGTTACATCAACTGCTTTATCTCAGTTATCATCAATCAGCGACTGGGCTTATTATGAAGCCTTATCAACTGTGAATCTGGCTGGAAACGATTTGAGTAATGTGAAGAATATTGCTAGTCAAAATATTTATAACGCTCTTAATATTCAAACTGATACATTGAATGCACTTACAACAATGTCAGCCCCAAAGGCAAATATAACAACCATAGCGAACAATAATCTCTCAACTATTAATGCTAATATAAGTAACTTATTTTCTCCCAATATAAAGGGCACGAATATTCAATCTTACACTGTCAGCACTAATACGGTTACGTGTAGTAATTTGAATGCCTTGAATATCAACGGCGGCAGTAATTTCAATGTTGCTAACTGGGCTAATTATTCAGCGGTGAATAATATTTCTATGAACGGCTATAATATCACAACTAATTCCAATTTAGCGATTAATGCTCCCACTGGAACTTTATTAGATTCTGGCTATGGAGTTAGTGCTACAGCCGGTCAGATTGATATTACTTCTGATAGAGGGGCTGCGGTTGGTCTTAACACCAATTTAAACATCACATCCAAAAATGGCTACAGAGGAATTATAAACATTGAAGCACAGCAAGGTTATCAAGGTCTGAATGGGATATTGAATCTGACAGCATCCGGTGGGACAATCGCTGGAATAGGTCAAGGTGGAAAAATTAATATTACCGCTCTGACTCCAGCAGGATTATCTAATTTAACATCAGCAGTTAGCATCAGTGGTGGTGGTGTAAATAGTTACGCAGGAGTCAATACGCCTATTGCTTCCATCTTCGGTTATAATTTCATTCAAGGTTCTCTTGGTGTGAATATTGTTGCTGGATTACCATCTTCAGTTCCTAACGTCCCTGAGACCGTTTATATTTATGCTCCTCTCGGATTAGAAATAGGCACGGATACATATTTAACAAATGTGTATCCCTATTGGAACGGAATCGGGGGAATCAATGATTTAGTCATCCAGGGTCGTTCTGTTGGGTTATCTAATGCTTACACTGTATTGAGCAACTGTCGTGATATTTATTTTCAGAATAACGCAACTCTTCACAGTCCCATTAATATTTATGGTGCCGGAACTGGAGTGCTAAATGGTTTCAGCACAATAGCGGTTAATCAGGGAGCATTTAGCACGCTGACCGTTAAAGGTTCTCCAGTGCTTACCAATTATATTAGTTCGTTTGGTAATGCGTCTATTAGCAGTTTATCTGTTTCAACAATAAATGGCTCTCATCCAATCACTCAGTATATTAGCACATTCCCTGATGTATATGTAACATCTAACTTGTATGCTCCAACAGTTCAAACTGAAAATATTACCTCACAGACAACTATTGCTATGAGTGCTTTAAATGACATTTCGGTCATTTCTCAAAGTGGGGGTCAGTTATTCTTAGGTTCTCAGTATTTGTTCCCAGGTGGTAACGTTATTGCCAGGCAGATTAACGCAAGTACAATTAACTGTTATTCTCTGAATGTTTCTTCCATTAATGGAGTTGCACAAGCTGGATTTATTCCATTTTAGTAAGTAGAATGAAACCTATTAATATAACTATTCCCTTGCAGGTTTCTGTGATTTGTATTTTCTTTTACCATTATTTATTTCATAGGAAAGGATGAATTTAATTTCTTGCGAGTGCCGTTTTAATCGTTGAATGTTTGAAGGAAATCATCACGGCATTTAATCGCTTCTTGAATTGTCTTAAACTGCTTGTTTAAGATATAAACTCCTTTCCGTTGTATTTTCGCAACAAATACATTGTTACGCTCACAGAATGAGATATTTTTATAACCGCATTTATTATGATTTCTTACCGCTTGTTTTTTAAAATCTTTATTCCTTGCGTTCTCTTCCCTTGTAACCCAACGCAAGTTTTCTAATCGGTTATCAGTCTTAATTCTATTGATATGGTCTGACTCAAGATCCGATACACCCCTAAAGGCGATTAATACCAATCTATGGACATAATACGACTTCTTTTTTTTATCTTTGCTCAGCGCAACTGTTTCATAACCATTTGCCATAATACCAGGTTTTAATATTCTACCTGCTTTAGTTCTTATTTGCCCGAGATTATTGACTTCATAATTCATATCGGCTATTTGTCTCCACTCCATTTACATTCTCCGGAGATTTTTCTTACTGCAAAAATATTATGCGTAAAAGGATTATACGTAATTTATAGAATGGATGTTAATGGTGTTGTTGGATATGTTAGCCTTGCTCTTAGTATCGCTGGTCTTATTTTGGGGTATATTAATCACACTCGCTTACGGTCTAATTGTTGTGGCCGAGAGGCTGTTGTTTCGTTAGACATTGATAAATCTTCGCCCTTACTAAATGGAACCCACATTAAAGCAACTGCGAGAGGAAGTGAGGAAGGTAAAAAAGATGTTCATATCACACACGCATAAAATGAGCCGTGAGGAATGTGAAATATTTTTAACCGCCTTTAAGGAGGTGTATAAACCAATTGTGGAGGTCACGGAACGCCGTCCGGTTGTCAAAAAAAAATCAGGGGGAACAGAAGAATACGATTTCTAAAATGGCACGACCAAGAACCATTGAGAACCCATTAGGACTGTCTTATTACAAATTGAGGAAGATAAGGGAACGTGAAGAAGCAATTAAGCGAGGAGAACCAATCAAGAAGAAAGTAACCAAACAGAAAATGAAAGTTAAAATTCAACGGGACGTGATTAAAAAGGTTGAGAGCGATGTTATTCTTCGGTTTGATTGAAATATTATAATCTCCGGTAATGATATAAATGTCTGATAGAAAAGTCTCGGCTTGGGCAATGGCTGTTAAAGAACATATCAAGGCTGGAGGTAATTTTCCACGCAAAGGAAGTGCAGATTACGATGCTGTGATGAAAATCAAAGAACGCATGTCCCCTAAGGATAGAGCAATGGATTCAGCAATGAAGGAACCAAAGAAGGTAATGAAAGCACAGACTCCCCGAGACCGTGAGCTTGAACGATTAGGTGAGGAGATCGCACAGTTAAAAGGCAAGTTAGCAGGCCGCAAGGGTGTTAAGGTTGGTCACGAAGTAGAAATCAAAAAGGAACACGGCCACGACGTATTGAGTGTTGCGCATACTGTTCCACTTGAACGAGTAAAAAATACAAAGAAACATAAAATACCCATTGGAGATGCGGATGAATGAGGGAGTGGTTAGAATCTGGAGAATGTGTGGTAAGCGGATTTATGAGTTTCAGAAATACGAAAAAATTGAGAGATGGTATATAATCTTTTCCGTAAGCAAAAATGGACGCGAATACATCAGCCCCCAAGACAACAAAGCATCAACGATATTATGCGAAGAACAGAGACACCCTTCGTGCCCAGAAGTTAGAAAACTATTATGTGAGGACCTACGACACCAAGGGTCTGCCACGACCTGTGAAGGGTGTGAAAACAAAATCTCATAAGTCAATTGAAGAATCAAGCGAATCCACGCTTGAAATGATGAAAATGATGGCCTACATTATTTGGTTGCACCAGCAGGTCTGAAAAACCCCCGGAAAAAAAATGAAGGCTCTTTTTTTTTCTGGTGGCTTGTTAAAGAATGAGTAGTCCGAGATTAGTTATTGAAGATGATAAACTGCCGGAACCAGTGTTACCATCATTGCTGGTTCCGAGTAAGTTCAGACGAGGAGGATTTGGATTCAACACACGAGTGCGAATAAGTGACAGGGCGTTGTTTAACGAAATGAGAACATTTGCCGACGAACAGGTTGCTAAACTGAAGAAGATACGAAAGAGTAACAAACATTATAACGAAATTTACAATGGGCTCAGGGATGCGTTACTCCACAAACTACGAGATGTGGTGAATAGACAACACTTACTTAATATTCGCCAAGGTCAGCAGAAGAGACGACAGAAAGAGAGACGTATAGCGGCCGATTTCAATAGACAGGTTGAGCAAAACATTTTGATTAAGGAGGAAAAGAAGGCAGAAAAGAATGTGAATAATATTGTTCCATTGTTTTATAAAACTGGGTTAAAGAATGATTATTCACCTGATAAGGATTCTGATTTGAGCGTTGATGTTGTGCGTAAAATCAAAGATGAAAAAATACCGGCTGTGAGAATTCTATTAAGTGCGAATGGTGAGAATGTGCTTGATGAGGAAGTTGCATTCAGGACGTTTAATCGTAAAGATATTTGGGAATCTGGAATAAGACCAGTATTGATTCGTTATGAGGGCGATATATTCTACATAAATCCTAAAACTGGTGCTGGTTATGAAGATGGAACCACGTTGAGTTTAACTCTTATTCGTCCCACCACTGTTTCAGCAAAGAAACTTTATCAGCGATTCTTAGACGGCACCGATTTCCATTGTGTCTGTGACCCAATTATTAATCGTTGTATGGAGGAATTGAAGAATACAGAGATGGCCACAAGAACCAGAAACCGATGGTTGAAGAAACTCAAGGATGCCGAACGGTGGAAAAGGGATAACCCTAACGGTATTGATGAAGACCAGATGGAACAATTTGCCAATGAATTGGATATTAAAATTGTGATAAGAGGAGTATTTGGACGTGAGGATAAGGTTTTCAATGGAGGTGGCGGTAAAGGTAAGGCTTGTTTTAGTTATTCTAACCTTCGTGCGAATCATTTAGAGGCCGGTTTGGTCACAATGAACGCAGAGAAGGTTGATTTTGAAACACTGAATACAATGATTGATAAACGCCGTGAAAGCGGAGAACCCTTACTGACCAAGAAAAGAAAGGTTAATGTTAATGGATGTCAGGAAAAGGTTGCAACTTCCATTTATACGCCTGGCGGGTCATTTAAGGTAGAAGATCCATTTCATACACTATTTGATAAATTCCGTGAGGAAACAACAATTAAGCAAAGAGGATTGAATGGCGGCAGACATCCAGAAATTTATGATTTCATTCGTGAAGCAATCGTTGTTAATTCAACTCCTATGGCAATTTGGGGAGGAGAAGCGGATGGATTACTTGATATGAAATCTGCCTATACGCAACATCGTGCTTGTCCTTATTATCAGGGATTTATGGGAAAGATTCACACGGCAGGACGTGTGCCTTGGGAACATGTAAATACAAAAGAAAAAGCACGTGCTTTTCTTAAGAAACATCTAGGAATCGTTGAGTTTCGTGTTTGGAAATGTGATAATAAATTATTGGAATTGTTGGGAATACAACATAAAGATTACTTAGTGCGTCCGACACCTGAAGCATTAATGCTATTAGATATGGGCTGTGATATTTTAATAACTCATGGTGTATTCGGTAAGCGATTTGACTTTGATTATAAAAAAGAATGGCTTGAACCATTCGGTCAAAAGGAGGATTGGTTTTACAAGAAGAAACCTTACGCTCATTTTGCGGGAATGCTTGGCGCAGATGCTCGTCAAGAAACATTTTATTTGGAACCGGTAAATGATGAATGGATGAGGCACATTATGAGCAACGCAGGTGACAATGCTCGTATTTGGCGATTTAACCAAGACAAGCTTGTAAGCATCATTCAAAGAAGCGAATTTACTTCAATGGCCCATATATTTAGTTTCATTCTTTCTTACACTCGTATTAATATGATTCAAGCAATGACAAAGTTTGAATTACATAATATTGTTGGTGTAGTGTTAGATGGTATCTATTATCGTGGTGTTGCCCCTGATGTTGGCGAAATATTCAGAGAAAAACCAGTTGAAGAAATAGAATGGCGAGGCGATGCTTGGTATAATTCAACCTATAACGATTTTAATATACATTGGGGCACGATTGATATTTCTCTATTAGACAATGTATTATTACGAGGTTCTGGTGGTTCAGGTAAGACTTATTCAGTTATGACTGACAAGACCAAAATTGATGTGCTTTATGTATCACCCACATGTGCTTTACGTGATGATATCAAAGAGAAATATGGTGCAACTGCGATTACGCTTAATCGTTTGATTGGTGAGGGTTGTAAGCCTGGTGAAGATTGGAAATCAATGTTTGGCGAACCGGCTAACATATTGATTGATGAACTCACAATGATTAAAAAGGAGTATATCGTGAAGGCTCTTGAGATGTATCCAAACTCATTAATTATGTTGGCTGGTGATGTTTGCGGAAAACAACATTACCAATGTCGCAATGGCAGACCAGGCAAGTTTGACGAGATTTATTACGCTGAAGACTGGGTTGCAAAAGATTTCACAACTGATTACCGTAGTAAATGTGATAAGTTAAAAGCGATGAAGATTCGCATTCGTGAAATAATGGACCAGGTGTTCTCGGTGATGGGTGGAGATTACAGAGCAGCGATTAACGTTGGTGCATTGTTTATGAATGAGTTTCCGATTATTGAGTATGCGGAGGCAGTTAAGATGTTCAAGGAAGGTGACTACTGGATCGCAGGGACACACGCCGTGGGAAAGAAGTTATTTGAGGATGGTGTTAAGAGTATTGATGCTGTGGATGAGCGTGGTTCAATTACCACGCATGCTTCGCAAGGAAAAACAATCGCCGACAAACGAATCTTTATAACAGTGAATGATGCGTTTGAATACGCTCAGCTTTACACTGCGGTAAGTCGTGCTGTCACTTTGGACCAGATTGTTCTTGTGAAACGACATTGAAAAACCCGTTGGGGTTTTGTAGTTTAGTGTGACATTAATTTATTAATTGACATTATTTGGCTTCAGTGGCAGCCTTTTTCTTTTCCATAGTTGCTTTACGTTTAGCCATAGAGGCTTTTGCTTTGGCCAAGATTTCCTCATCGGTGAGGTCTTCAACTTTCTTTGAACCATCAGCGTTCAAACCTTTTGCGATGTTTGCTTCACGCTTCTTTTTCATCAGAGCATTCACTTGCTCGTTTTTCTTTTGGTAAGAAGCGAGGATTTGTTTGAGAACATCAATGGCGATTTCATCGGAAGAATCACCAGTTTCAATGTTATCAAGGAATTCAGTGGCGTATTTAATTTTGTCAGCGACAGATAAGTTATTGGAGGAAACGGAGGAGGAGGAGGACATTTTGGAGGAGGTGGGGAGGAAGAAAGCGGGGAGGAAGAAAGCGGGGAGAATAACTTATTTACTTTTGGGCGGGCCCTTGGATATCTAATTTGGAAAATAATCGTTGTCAATTTTTTTGTTTTTTTCTTACTGTGAATTTTTTTAAGCAATTTTTGATTGGTTTAACAGAGGCAATCTTCAAAGAGACAAAGGTCACATAACGTTTCACCACAGTCACGGCAGAAGAAATGACTGTCAATTTCAACATCAACGATGTTATGACAACTGAAGCATTCTCGCTCGTGTTCAAGTAATGCGCCTTCAGTGCATTCGTAACAATAATTTTCGCCATCATTAAAGCGATAAACAACGCACTTTGAGCATAACGGTTCATTACAGAGAACACAACATCGTTCATTGATGGAAGCAGGAATGCCACAGGTTTTACATTCCTCTTCTTTACAATTATCACAAACGAATATGTCATCATTATTTACTTTTTTATCATCGCATTCATCACAAATTAATGCGGAACATCCAAGACATTCACGAGTGTGATTATCAGCGATGAATTTATTTTTGCAACTTAAGCATTCGTCGGTTGGTTCTGCTTTTAATTCGGCTAAATATTCAGTGTAACATTTAGGACAATAATCAGATTTTAATTTGTCAATTGAACACTGACAATTACAACGACAACATTCACCGATTGTTTCACTGTATTTCCAGTCACGTTTTGCGGCGTAATCATCATAACAATCGCCACAGCGGAAGTCTGTTTCTTCACCGCATAAGCATTCATTACAAACAAATTTATCACATTCAATACAATTAGTGCCGTGATTAGCGCACAAATCGGAATTACATTCATAACATTCTTTTAATGGGTTTATTAATGTAATTGAGCATTCAACACAGAAGGAGGGAAGTTCAGGGACAGTTTCAAAGAGGGAGGACATTTTGGAGGAAGTTTGGAAGGAGGAAGTTTGGAAGGAGGAAGTTTGGAAGGAGGAATCGGGCTTGGCCACGCATAACTAATTTGTAATTTTTTCGTCTTCAATTTTTTTCCTTGTTGTAAGTGAGGATTTTTTGTTTTTGAATTTTTGCTTGGAAATTCAACTGAGAGGAAACGGATTCTGTCAAGTGAGGAATCGCCCAAGCAAGTTTTAATTGGAATTTGCGTGGTGAATTCGGTTTCCTAACACGCTTGTTGGTGTGAATTTAAATCGCGGGTTGCCACCATACTAAT
>Ga0208379_1000673_pt1 | contig 14522 bp, 13 predicted proteins | sample CryBogCBE02Aug07_FD_184559 | JGI IMG/M metagenome (GOLD analysis project Ga0208379, IMG submission 184559) | Freshwater microbial communities from Crystal Bog, Wisconsin, USA - CBE02Aug07 (SPAdes) | ecosystem: Environmental > Aquatic > Freshwater > Lake | place: Crystal Bog, Wisconsin, USA... | reverse complement strand
CGACGTCGTCGAGGCAGAGCCACTGCTCTGAGGTCAATCGTCCGCCAGGAATAGCGACGCGGATCATGAAGATGTAGTCGAGGGTCTCGCCGGCCTGTGCTCGTTCACGTCGGACATCACGGTGGTCTTGCGCGTAAATACCATGAAACTTCAACAGATGCTCAGATCGACCAGGGAGATTTGGTGCGGCGTCGGCGAGATCTTCGAGCAAATGACCACGCAGCAATGAGCTCGTTTCCTTGAGGCCCTCTTCGATTGTTAGTTCTCGAATCTCCGACATGCCGTCTCCTACTGAAATTTACACAATTATGACTGAATTAGTCATAATTCATACCACAGTTGATTGGTAGGAAATTAGGAAGGAGTTTCACTAAGCCGACCTTGACCGTGTAATCCCGGCCCCTACGGAGAGCAATCCAGTGCTCAAGTAGCGCACTGTCGACTGTCTGTCGCTTTTGAGCCCGCTAGCTACTTGCTGATTTCTATAACGGCATACGTTATAGTGATTGAGTGATTCTCACGTTCCGCGACGGCCGCACCGAGCAGGTGTGGCATCGTGAGCATGTAATGAATTTCAGCCTCACTCTTCAACGTAGCGCCCTCAGAAAACTCCTCATGATTGATGCAGCCGAAACAATTGGTGACCTTCGTTGCCCACCCGGCAATCATTTAGAAAAGCTTGTTGGCGATCGAGAAGCTCAGTGGAGTATTCGTATTAATGAACAATGGCGTGTTTGCTTCAGTTGGACCGACGCTGGCGCCACCAATGTCGAAGTCGTTGATTTTCACTAAGGAGACGTGATGGCTGTTATGGAACCAATTCATCCGGGCGAAATTCTCCTTGAGGAATTTCTGCGCCCGCTAGGACTGAGCCAAAATCGTGTGGCGAACGCTATCGATGTTCCGCCTCGCCGCATAAACGAAATTGTTCTCGGGAAGCGTGGTATCAGCGCTGACACTTCTCTTCGACTTGCTCGATATTTTTCAACGAGCGACCGCTTCTGGATAAACCTGCAAGTCCGCTATGACTTGGAGCGCGAAAAGGCGAAGCATCGTCTAGAAATTCAGAACATTCAGCCCTATCTCGTCGCTTAGACGCCAGAAAGCACCAACACCCTGATCGCCGTGTAGGTAACCAGAGCGCTGCTGTCTTCCCTCTTGAGTTGAGTCAATCGGCATCGCCACCGGAGGCACAAGCGAATCTTTGCTCGCAGGCATAGACGAAGTCATCGTGACGCGAATCTTCGTATCGATGAGCTCCACCGAATGGTGCATAACAGTGTCGCGGAGCCCCAGGTCGCATCACACCCTGGCTCTCGAAGAAGTCACCAGTGATGACACGAGAGGAGCTGAGTGCTGTCTGCGACGTGGCCCGATTACGGGCGACATTGGCCTCACGGTAAGTTTGCTTTGCTCACGATGGTGAGTGGTAGGCGACGGCCTAGACCGTGACCCTGTTGTGCACCTCAATTGACACCGAGTCGCTCGTCATCACGTTGTAGGTCGCGGTGGCCTGGCCACTGGCAGCAGCGTGTCGGCCGTCGGGTGTGAGGCAAAGCGTGCGCAGCTCAGCACGAAATGGATCCGGCAGCGTCGCCGCGTCACGAAGCATAGCGAGACACGCATCGAGAGGCGAGAGTCCTGCCTTTAGGCCTTCGACAACACTGCGAGCCCCGCCCACGCGCATCGAGAGTTCTCCCCGACCGGTGCAGGCGGCCGCCCCGTAGCGGGAGTCGGCGTAGTTGCCGCAACCGGGTAGCGATGAATCCCCCACCCGACCGGGATACTTCCAGGGGTACCCCGAGGTGGAGACGCCCGTGACGAGTTCGCCGTAGCGGTCGAGGGCAATGATATTGACCGTACCGTACATGCCCTCCGGAGGGCCAAGCCGCTCGACGAGTTCCAGCGCTGACCGACGATAGAGTTCATCACCGTCAACGGCCATCGTGTTCTCTCCCTCGAGGGACAATGCCGACGGAGCGAGCCCCTCGCGGTACCGACGGCGGGAGTGCTCGGTCAAGAGTTCCGCTGTCGCAAAGCCCTGCTCGTGGGCGAATAGTTCAGCCCCCTCGCCCACCAACAGGCAATGCTGTGGCAATACCTCCATCACGCGTCGCGCGATGGCAATGGGGTTGGGGTAGCGCTTGATTGCCCCGACTGCGCCGAAGGCCCGTGTCGAGCCCACCATGATGGACGCGTCGAGCTCGACTACTCCCTGTGCATTTGGCAAGCCACCGGTCCCCAAAAAGACGTCGTCGAGATTGTCTTCACACTTGCGAATCGTGGCCTCGACCGCATCGAGGGCTGATCCCCCACGGCGAAGGATGTCCATGCCCAGTGCGAGACCGACCTCACTCCGCTCGGAACCAAGTATTACGGGGGAAACTGTCACGTCTTCACGATACCGACCGAGGACCGGACCACAGAGGATTCAGGTTGTGAGGCCTCCGACAAAAAAACGCCGCCCACCTCGCAAACGAGGTGGGCGGCGTTACGTGTTCAAAGGAACGACTCAGTCGGTGTCGCCACCGGAGACGTCGGCCACCTTCTGCTTGCCGGCCGACACGAAGGGCATCATGGCGCGCAGCTTGGTACCAATCGCCTCGATCGGGTGCTTCTTACCGGCGTCGCGGAGTTCGCGGTAACGGGGGCGGCCGATTTCGTTCTCCTTGATCCACTCGGCGGCGAAGGTGCCGTCCTGGATCTCGGTGAGGATCTTCTTCATCTCGGCCTTCACGGCGGGTGTGATCACGCGAGGTCCGCGGGTCAGGTCACCGTACTCGGCGGTGTCGGAGATGGAGTAACGCATGCCGGTGATGCCCTCTTCGTACATGAGGTCAACGATGAGCTTCAGTTCGTGCAGGCACTCGAAGTAGGCCGACTCGGGCTGGTAGCCCGCCTCGACCAGGGTCTCGTACCCAGCGCGGACCAGCTCGCTCACGCCGCCACAGAGCACGGCCTGCTCGCCGAACAAGTCAGTTTCGGTCTCTTCGGTGAACGTGGTCTCAAGCACGCCGGCGCGAGCCGAACCAATGCCCGAGGCGTAGGCCAGGGCCACACCGTGAGCGTTGCCAGTGGCGTCCTGGTGCACCGCGATGAGTGCCGGCACGCCGCCACCCTCGACGTAGGTACGACGGACGAGGTGGCCGGGGCCCTTGGGGGCGACCATGGCGACGTCAACGTTGGCGGGTGGGTTGATGAGGTCGAAGCGGATGTTGAAGCCGTGGGCGAACAACACGCAGTTTCCGGCCACGAGGTTCGGGGCAATCTCGGCGTCGTAGATGCGCTTCTGCTCGGTGTCCGGCAGCAAGATCATGATCACGTCAGCGGCGGCGGTGGCCTCCGCGATGGACAAGACGGTCAGGCCAGCGGCCTCGGCCTTGGCGACTGACGAGGAGTTTTCACGAAGGCCAACGACAACGTCGAAGCCCGATTCGTGCAGGTTCAATGCGTGGGCGTGGCCCTGCGAGCCGTACCCGAGGACGGCAATCTTCTTACCTTCGAGCAACGCGGGGTTGACATCGGCTTCGTAGTACATGGTGGTCATGAGTCAGGTTCTTTCTTATTGTGTCGAAGTCACGACGACGTTGTCGTTCCCAGTCTAGGCAGTGCCACACGACCGGTTCGCTGTAGTTCAACGGTGTTGAAGTCTTCTAACTGGCGCTCGAGGGCGTCACAGGCCGCTGGCGTGCCCGCCAGCATCAGGGTGATCGAGTGGGCATCGACGTCAACAATGGCCGCCCCCGAGTTCGCCACGATGTCGGACAGCGGCGTGCGGCTGTTGACGTCGGTGCGAATGGTCGCGAGGAGCAGTTCCCGCTCCAGGGCGTCCTTTGGCGAAAGGTCCGAGATGGCCACCACATTGACCAGCTTGTCGAGTTGCTCAACAATCTGCTCAAGTGGTGCCGATTCGGCGTCCACGACAATGGTGATCCGAGAGAAGCGGGCCTTCGTTTCCGCGGGTGCCACAGCGAGTGAGTAGATATTGAAGCCGCGACGAGCGAAGAGACCCGCTACTCGTGCCAAGACACCGGCCTTGTTCTCGACCAAAACCGAGAGAATGTGGAGACGGACGGGCGTGTGCGCGACGTCACCGAGGAATGGTTCAGGGGCGTTCATCTAAGCCTCTCTCTGGAGTGGGTGGACCATGATGTCATCATTGCTGGCGCCGGCGGCGACCATCGGGAAGACCTTTTCTTCGGATTCGGTCCGGAAGTCGATAACCACCGGCACGTCGTTGATTTCATTGGCCTGTCGAATGGCCTCGTGCATTTCCTCGATGGTGCGGGCCCGCAGTCCGACGCAGCCCATAGCCTGCGCCCACAGCACGTAGTCGGGAAGATCGGCCGAGAGGTAGACCTCAGACTGGCGGTTGTCGTAGAACATGGTCTGCCACTGGTGCACCATGCCGAGGTAGGCGTTGTTCAAAATGGCCACCTTGATGGGAATGCCTTCGGCACGAGCCGTAACCAACTCCTGGGCCGTCATCTGGAAGCAGCCGTCGCCGTCAATGCACCAGACGGTGCTTTCGGGGCGACCGACCTTGGCACCAATAGCGGAGGGGACACCGAAGCCCATCGTGCCAGCGCCACCCGAGTTGATCCACGTACGGGGCTCCTCGAAGGGCCAAAACTGACTCGCCCACATTTGGTGTTGCCCCACGCCGGCGGAGACGATGGTGCCGGGAGCGGCCGCCTTGGCAATCGCTTCAATCACCGCCTGCGGGCGTAGGAGGCCGTCGTCGGAGGGTTCGTCGTAGACAAGGGGGTAGGTTGCCCGCCACTCGTTGATACTCGCCCACCAGGCGGTCATGTCCTTCGGGGTGGCCCCGGCGGCCTCAAGTGCGTTGAGTGCTGTCTTAATGTTGGCGCGCACGGCGACGTCAGCGCGACGGACCTTGTTGAACTCGGCCTTGTCGATGTCGACGTGGAGAATCTTGGCCTGAGGCGCGAAGGCCGGAATCTTGCCGGTAACTCGGTCATCGAAACGTGCGCCGAGGGAGATGAGAAGGTCGGCGCGCTGCATGGCGGTCACGGCTGCGTAGGTGCCGTGCATACCGGGCATGCCGAGATTCTGCGGGTGTGAGTCGGGGAAGGCACCGCGCGCCATGAGTGTGGTCACGACAGGCATACCGGTCCGGTTAGCGAAGGCCAAAAGTTCTTCAGAGGCGTTTGACTTGAGTGTGCCACCACCCACGTACAACACGGGTCGCTCACTCTGCGCAATTAGATCAATCGCGGCATCGATAGCGACTTCGTCGAGCGCCACCTCGGGTCGGTAACCGGGTAGGTCGAGCTCTTCAATCGTCGTTGGGTACCACCACTCCATCGTCGACTGGGCCAAGTCCTTCGGCAAGTCGACCAAGACGGGGCCGGGGCGACCAGTAGTGGCGAGATGAAAGGCGGCGGCGACGGCACGAGGAATGTCGTGCGCGGACTTGATGAGGAAGTTGTGCTTGGTAATGCCCATCGTGATGCCAGTGATGTCGCACTCCTGGAAGGCATCAGTGCCGATCGAGCCGGACGCGACCTGACCGGTAATAACGACCAGTGGGGTGGAGTCCATGTAGGCGTTACCGATGGGGGTCACGATGTTCGTCGCCCCCGGACCCGAAGTCACCATGGCCACGCCAGGTCGACCAGTGGCGAGGGCGTAGCCCTCGGCCATGTGCCCCGCGCCCTGCTCGTGGCGCACCAAAATGTGGCGGATGCTCGAGTCGATGAGTGGGTCGTACACGGGAAGAATGGCGCCGCCAGGCAGGCCGAAGATAACTTCCACCCCTTCCATTTCCAGACTCTTGATCAGGGCTTGCGCACCGGTGAGTTGCACGGTCTTCCTTTATCTCTCTTATACGAAAAATGGCCTCCCGATTTGGGAGGCCTGCGGTATACGACGAATCGCGACCTAGGCCAGGAGGCCTACTACTACAACGAGGGTCATTGCGGATGTCACCCCTCTTTCTTATCACAGATGAGGAGAGTCCGACAATGGTTAGATGCAATGATGCTGCAATAGGCCGCCCACACACCTCAGTCAAATCATGATCGATTGAGCATCTGGTAACTCGCGCAGAAATTTGCGCCACTTGTGATGCCGATGGCTGGCACATCGACCATTGCGTGACAGCCCGCTACAGGTAGACCCAGGTCAGATTGACCGCACAAAAATAGGCAAATCGTCATCCAATTGAGACGCAAAATGAACTTTCTGCGACGGTTTTCCCGCGAGATGCCAATAAACTGTTGAGCGACAGCTCGGAATGGAGCAAAGTATGCGTATGTCGAATAGCCTTAATGCGGATAAAACTACTCGGGAATTCGGAACGAGAATCCGTGCACTCCGCAAGGATCTCGCGATGAGTCAGGAAGAACTGGGCGAAGTCGCCGGTCTTCACCGCACGTACATCGGGCACCTCGAGCGTGGCGAAGTCAACCCCAGCTTGATCAACATCCTTCGTGTCGCCAAGGCCCTCAAGGTTGACCCGTCAAACTTGGTCTCCGGGCTGAAGGTGCCACGCCGATAATTCCTTCGACATCGTTGTCCGACGAATAGAGTTCATTCGTCGCCCTCACAATGTCGTGAGTAGTTCGCCGTTTTCAGCACTTTCTGCCACAACTTTCGTCCGCCCCGCCTACGCCGAGGCTGGACTTACGACATCTCTTACCAAATACGAACGCGTCGCTCCGCTGGTAGGTACATCGGGTCTCCCTCGACCACCCCGAAGGCCTCATAAAACTCCGGCACGTTTCGCACAATCTGGCTGGCGCGCAGTTCGCCTGGCGAGTGAGGGTCGACGGCAACTAACCGGCGGGCCTCTTCCGGTCGTGCTTTCGTCCGCCAGACACTCGCCCATCCCAGCAACACGCGCTGGAGGCCGGTGAAGCCGTCAATGACGGGGGCTTCGTTTCCGTCGAGGGCAATCTGATACGCCTTGAGCGCAATGCCCAGACCGCCCAAGTCGCCAATATTCTCACCAATAGTGAACGCCCCGTTGACGTGAACGTCAGGGGCCGCGGCCGGCGACAACTCGTTATATTGATCGATCAGCTCGCGGGCCAGTTCCTCGAATGCGGCGCGATCGTCGTCGCTCCACCAATTCGTGAGGTTGCCATCCCCATCGTATTTGGACCCTTGGTCGTCAAAGCCGTGTCCGATTTCGTGACCAATCACGGCGGCGATGCCGCCATAGTTGGCCGCATCGTCGGCGTCGAGGTTGAAAAACGGTGGCTGCAGAATTGCGGCCGGGAAAACAATTTGGTTCATCACCGGTACGTAGCACGCGTTCACCGTTTGCGGCGTCATCGGCCACTCTTCGCGGTCCACTGGCGTACCGAGGCGAGCGAACATCAATTCACGGTAAAAACGGCCGATCGCCGCCAGGTTCGAGAAGAGGTCGTCGCGACGCAGGTGAAGCGCGGAGTAATCACGCCACGTGTCGGGGTACGCGACCTTCGAACGAAAGGCGCTGAGTTTGGCCTGGGCGCGCTCCTTGGTAGCGGGCGTCATCCACGGAAGCTCGTCAATGCTGCGACGATACGCCTCCTCCACGTTCTTTACGAGGGCCACCATGCGGGCCTTCGCCGCAGGAGGAAAGTGTCGCGCGACGTACTGCTCACCGATGGCTTCGCCGAGCGCCCCCTCCACGAGTGAGACCCCACGCTTCCATCGCTCTCGATTTTCGGGCGTACCAGTGAGGGTCCGACCAAAGAAATCAAAATTTTCATTGACGTAGGCGCTGCTCAAATACGGGGCCGACCCACTGAGTACTTGCCACATCAGCCACGACTGCCACCCCGGCGCGTCAAACGCCTCGAGCACTGACGCCAGCCCTTGAAAGAACGAGGGTTGGTGAACAACGACCTCATCGAGTGCGTGAAGCGGCGTGAGCGACGTCTCGGCCCACTGCGCCACATCAAATGCTGGAAAAAGTGCGCACCACGCGGCGCCGTCCATCTTGTTGTACTTGAGCTCCGCTTCACGGTTCTTCACGACGTCCCAGTGGTGGGAAGCGATCTGCGTTTCGAGTGCGAGCACCCGGTCGGCGTGTCCCGCCGCGTCGGCCACACCGGCCAACGTAAACATGCGGTTGATGTGGGTCGTGAAGGCCGTGCGGTGCTCGCGGTACTGCTCCTCGCGGTAGTACGACTCGTTCGGCAGGCTCAGCCCCGACTGACCGACCGACGAGATATAGGCCGTTGAGTTCTTCGCGTCAATGCCAATGGAGTGGTAGAAAAATCCACTGTGACCACGCGCTTTGAGTAGCCCCAGCACCCGAGCGAGATCCGCCACCGTCTCGACGGTCGCGGCGAGTGCGAGGTCGTCGGCAATCGGGGTACTGCCGCGTGCTTCGATGGTCGCCTCGTCCATAAACGAGATGTAGAGATCACCAATCTTCTGCTGTAGTGAACCCTCCGTTGCGTTCGCGGCGGCGGCGTCCTCGATAATGGCGCGCACGCGACGAGCGGCCTCTTCACGGAGTACGTCAAAGGTACCGTAACGTCCTCGGTCGTCGGGGATGGCGACGTTGTCTAGCCATCCACCGTTGACGAAGCGGTAAAAGTCATCCTGGGGCCGGACCGACGTGTCAAAGGCCGCGAGATTGAGCCCAGAGGGGCCGTACGTTTCGTACAAAGTCATGCGCCGATGCTAGTTGTCCGTACCCTTGACAACGAGGTACTCATCCTTCAAACTCATGACATGACTACTGCCCTGCTCGTAATTGATGTGCAAAATAATGTGGTCGAAAATGCCGCCGATCGCGACGGCGTTATTACTCGCATCAATGGCCTGATCGCCAAGGCTCGCGAAGCACAAGTGCCGCTCATTTTCGTTCAGCACAACGATGACTTTTTGGTACGTGGTTCCGACGACTGGCAGCTGGTGCCGGAGCTCGACTACCGCACGAGTGACCGCCTCGTGGAGAAGATCTACCGCGACGCCTTCGCCGAGACCACTCTGCTCCACGAGCTGAGTTTGGATGGAGTCACCACCGTCATCGTGACCGGTGCGCAGAGTGACTACTGCGTGACGACCGTGTCGCACTCCGCGCTCATCCACGGTTTCGACGTCACCCTGGTACGCGATGCCCACACCACCTGTGACGCCCCGCTCCCCTCGTCAGTGATGCCGGGCTCGCAGATTGTTGAGTACGTCAACGACCACTTCGGTTCTCTCTCCTACCCCGGCCGCGTCGTGCGAACCGTGGACAGTGCTGAGGTTGTCTTCGCTCGTTAGCGACGCGATTGCAACACGGCGACCACGGCTTTGCCGTTGGCCTTACCGCTGGTCGCCTTCATCACCAATCCGGTGAAGAAGCCCGCCAACTTGTCGTCACCGTCGCGGTAGCGCCCCCACTCATCGGGGTTCGCCGCAATAAGTTCGTCGATAGTGGCCTCGAGCGAGTCGCTCGACAACTGCTCGTACCCCTTGGCGGCGGCCACGCTCACGGGATCGCCGCCGTTGGTGATGAGCTCGCCCAATACCGCCTTGGCCTGCGTCGCCGAAAGGGCGCCACTCTGCTCCATGGCTACGGTCTTCACGAAGGCGTCGAGGCTCAACTTTTCGAGCGTTGCCTCACCGGCCAGCTCGTTCGCCACACGCGAAAGGGCAATGGCAACATCGGTACCGGCCTCCGCGGCCGCGTGAACGAACCGTTCGAGCCCGAGGTCGATAACCACCACCACAGCGTCGCGCTGGGCATCAGTCGGCGAACCGAGGCGGGCCTCGAGGTCGCGACGACGCTCGGCGGGCATGGCGCCCATGGCCGTGCGGACCTCGGCCTGCCAGGCCTCACTCGGGGCAAGGTCTACCAAGTCGGGGTCCCGGAAGTAGCGGTAGTCCTCGGCGTCTTCCTTGACTCGGAGCGTCGAGGTCTCGCCCATGTCCTCGTCCCAGTGGCGCGTTTCCTGGCGAACGGTCCCGCCCTCTTCAAGGAGTTCAATTTGACGCAACGCCTCGTGGTCGATGGCGCGCTGGAGTGAACGCAGCGAGTTGAGGTTCTTGATTTCGCACCGCGTACCAAAGGGGGCGCCGGGACGGCGCACGGACACGTTGGCGTCGATGCGCATCGACCCCTCTTCCATGCGACCATCGCTCGCGCCGGTGGCGATCAAAATACCGCGCAATTCAGCTGCGTAGGCGCGTGCCTGGGCCGAGGAGCGAATATCGGGAGCAGAGACGATTTCCACGAGGGGCACACCACAGCGGTTGTAGTCGACCAGTGAGCGGTCGGCGCCAGCGAGGCGGCCCGACCCACCGAGGTGGGTCGTCTTTCCGGTGTCCTCTTCCATATGGGCGCGCTCGATGCGCACCCGAGAGCCGTCGGGCAAGTCGAGGTACCCTTCGGCGTTGATGGGCAAGTCGTACTGCGAAATCTGGTAGTCCTTGCTCTGGTCCGGGTAGAAGTAGTTCTTGCGGTGAAAGGTGGAGGGCGCAATCGTGCAGTGCAGCGCCATACCAATCCGCATCGCCAACTCCACGGCGTGTTCGTTGAGCACGGGGAGTGACCCGGGCAAGCCGAGGCAAATGGGACACACGTTGGTGTTGGGCTCGGAACCAAAGTGGTTCTCGCAACCACAGAACAACTTCGACTTGGTGAGGAGTTCGGTGTGGACTTCGAGGCCCACGACCATTTCCCAGCCATCAGGTAAGACGCTCATGCTCGACCATCCGCAATCTCTAGTACTCGGGCGGCGGCAATCAATTGGGCCTCACTACGACCCGGTCCCAGCAACTGCACGCCAATGGGCAAATTGTGATCCCCCTTACCGAAAGGCAGGGACAGCGCGGGGTCTCCGGCCAGGTTGGTGGGGATGGTGAAGACGTCGTTGAGGTACATCGCCATCGGGTCGGCCGCCTTCTCACCAAAGGCGAAGGCCACGTCGGGTGTCGTTGCGCCCAAAATAAGGTCGACCTGTTCGTATGCCTTGGCGAAGGCGTTGATGGTCAGTGTTCGCACTTTCAGGGCCTGCCCGTAGTAGGCGTCGTAGTAACCGGCCGACAGCGCGTAGGTACCGAGCATGATGCGGCGCTTAACTTCGGCACCGAAGCCGGCCGTGCGCGTCGCTTCCATCATCGCGGTCACGTCTTCGCCATCGACACGACGGCCAAAGCGAACGCCGTCGTAGCGGGCCAAGTTGCTCGATGCCTCGGCCGGGGCGATGAGGTAATACGCGCTCAGTCCCAGACGAAGTTCGGGAATAGAGAGTTCGACGATGGTGGCGCCCGCTTCGCGCAGGGCCTCGGCGGCGGCGTGCACCGCGGCCAGCACGGCCGGTGACGATCCCTCGTACAGCTCTTTAACCAGACCAATACGCTTGCCCGCCACGCCGTCATTGACGTGCGCGAGGAGCGAGGGTGAGGGTTCGGGCAGGGACGTTGAGTCCAGCGGGTCGTGCCCGGCGATGACTTCGAGCAGGAGGGCCGAGTCCGCCACGGTCGACGAGAAGGGTCCAATCTGGTCGAGCGACGACGAGAAGGCAATCAAGCCGTAACGCGAGACGAGGCCGTACGTTGGCTTAATGCCGACGATGCCGCACAGGGCGGCGGGCTGGCGAATCGAGCCACCCGTGTCTGAGCCCAACGAGATGCTGGTCATGTCCGCCGCGACGGCGGCGGCTGAGCCACCGGACGACCCACCGGGCACCCTTGAGGGGTCGAGGGGATTACGGGTCGGGCCAAAGGCCGAATTTTCGGTCGACGAGCCCATGGCGAACTCGTCAAGGTTGGTCTTACCAACCGGCACGGCACCCGCGGCCACGAGACGGTCCAATACGGTGGCGCTGTACGGAGGGCGCCACCCTTCGAGAATCTTGGACGAGCAGGTGGTCGGAATACCGCGCTGACACAAGTTGTCCTTGATGGCAATCGGCACACCAGCGAGGGGCCCTACGGACTCACCCCGGGCAATGGCCGCGTCCACCGCTTCGGCCATGGCGCGAGCGCCGTCGTGATCGACGTGCAGGAACACATTGAGTTCCTCGTTGCGGGCGGCAATAACGCCGAGGGTGCGTTCAAGTTCCGCCGTGGCGGAGGATGCGCCGGACTGAACGTCGGCGGCAATAGTGAGGGCGGTCTTCACGGGGCTTCTCCCAGGATTCGAGGCACGGCAAAGCGGCCACTGTCGGCGTCGGGGGCCTCACGCAGCAGTTCCTCACGGTCGAGGCTCGGCGTAATGACGTCGGAACGAAACACGTTGATGAGACCAAAGGGGTGAGCCGTCGGTTCGACGCCCTCGAGGTCAAGGGCACTCATGTCGTTGGCGTGCTCGAGCACGTTGCCGAGCTGCTCGGTGAAGAGGTCCAATTCTTCGTCACTGAGGGTCAATCGGGCCAAGCGCGCCACGCGGGCGACGTCGGCACGTTGTAGGGGGGTTGTCACGCGATGATCTCCTTTGCCAGGAATTCTAGAACCTGCGCGTTGATCACGTCGGCGTCGCTATCCACCGTGGCAACGTGATAGCTCTCCTCGAGCCACAAGCGTGTGAATTCTGGCTGTGCCATCATCAGCGCATCACCGTTCACGGGTGACACCACGTGATCCTCGCGACTCGATACCAGCAGACCGGGGGCCGTGATGCGGGGCAGTGCCGCAGTGACGGAGGGCAGCGCCGAAAAGAGGCTGTGCAGCGCGAGGAGCGGGGTGTGGGTCATCGTCGGCGGTTTTCCACCACCCTTCTTAACGTCCCCACCGATTGGGGGACCCAATGTGACACCGCGCTCGAGCGAGTCGATGACCTGGGCGGCGGCCTCGGCGGGTAGGAGCAGCTGCGGATTGATGACGACGAGGGCTGCCACGTCATCACTTTCGGTCGCCAGCGTCACCGCCAGCGCACCACCCATCGAATGACCCAGGACCGCCACGCGGTCACAGCGCGCTCGAAGGGCTTCGAAGTGGGTAACGGCACACGCTCGCCACTCCCGCCACGTGGCACTCTGTAGGGCCTCGAGAGTCGACCCGTGTCCCGGTAGCAGTGGCACACTCACTTCGTAGCCAGCGTCGGCGAGCGTCTTGGCCAACCCGTAGAGGGAACCCGGCAAGCTCGAAAAGCCGTGAAGAAGCAGGACGCCAACGGCACCGCCGTCGGCGTGGAACGGTGCGGCGCCCGCTACTGGCCGATCGGCAACCATCGTCGCTACCCCTCGGTGACGTAGACCGTGATGTTCGTCAACCGCTTTACGACACTTCCCGCCGCGGGAAAGGTCCGAACGACCTTTGTCCAATTCGGTGAGTGTGCACCGAGGCCACTGGTGTCGTAGTACAACTGAGCGGCAGCGAGTGCGGCATTGGCGGCGGCGCGCGAGAATCCCGAAATATCAGGCACCTTGACGTAGCCCGCGGGAATAGTCGTGGTGGTCACTGGGGCCGTCGTCGTGGTGGTCGTTGGCGCGGGCACTGAACTCGTTGTCGTGGCGGGAACCGTGGTCGTCGTCTTGCCCGTCGATACCACCAGCACCAGCGTGGCGCCGTGGGGCACGGCGATGGGATTCAGGCTCGCCTTGTACCGCACCTCAATGACGTCGCCGGCTGGCACTGTGGGACTCGAGCGACGCACGTTGACCGGGCAGAGGGCGTTGAGCTGCAACGCATTAACGAGTGCGACGTCACGCGAACACGAGTGCCCCACCAATGACGTGGGCAGCGTCACGAGGTTGGCGCCGAGAGACACCACGACATTGAGCGATCCGCCACTGGTCAGCGATGAACCGGCCGCGGGTACCTGGGAAAGAATCTCGTTCGCAGGTACCGTCGATGACGCCGCATTGGCCGTTACGTGAACAGTAAAGCCATCTGACTTGACCAGAGCCGCGGCATCGGCCATCGAAAGGCCGACAACCGAAGGCACCGTGTGCGAGGTCGAAAAGTACCCCAGCTGCCAGGCCGCCCCACCACCGACCAGCGCCGCCACGAGCACCACGGCGGCGACCAAGAAGCCCGGTCGACGACGGCGGCGCAGGGTGGTGAGAGAGCTGAGCGCTGAATCGACCACGGGCTTCGTCGCGAAGCCGTGCGACGATGTCTCAGTGGTGCCCACAATTTCAGCGGGTCGTGGCGGCTGAAAACCCACCGACGATCGTGGACTACTCGGGGTAAAGCCGGCCAGAAGCGAGGGTGTTGGTTCGTTGGACAACACGAAATTTTCACCATCAGCGACGACGGTCGAGAGGCGCTCGACCAATTCACGGGCGCTGAGGCGCTGCGTGGGGTCCGGCACTGACGCCAGCGCCAGAATCATGTCGAGGGTGCCGAGCTCCGGGCGCGACGGCAGTGGCGTGCGAAGACGCTCGCGGAGGGTGGCCTCGGCGCTGTACCCAGGAAACGGGCGAACACCGGTCGCGGCCTCAAACAGAATGAGACTTAGGGCGTAGACATCGCTGGCCGCGGTGGCAACTTCACCGAGGGCCTGTTCGGGACTGAAGTACTGAACGTCGTCACCCGTGACGTACTGGCGAAAGGCGGTGCCGAGTCCCGACGTGACGGGACTGGCAATACGGACGGCCCCTTGCTCATCAAAGAGCAGATCG
>Ga0208379_1000671_pt1 | contig 14525 bp, 33 predicted proteins | sample CryBogCBE02Aug07_FD_184559 | JGI IMG/M metagenome (GOLD analysis project Ga0208379, IMG submission 184559) | Freshwater microbial communities from Crystal Bog, Wisconsin, USA - CBE02Aug07 (SPAdes) | ecosystem: Environmental > Aquatic > Freshwater > Lake | place: Crystal Bog, Wisconsin, USA... | reverse complement strand
TTAGATTCCCGTACAGCATCTTTTACATGATCTGGTAATTTTATGCCTTTTGCATATTTATTACCTATCATTGCTTTTGATTTATTCCTTCTAGCAATTTCATATAACCTTGAATTAAAGTATTCTTCCCTGCCTTTCATAATAATAAATGCACTCCACATTTGATTATTATCATAAATATGCGCTAACAAAGCATGAGCAATAAAATGCTCTCTAGCCGTCAAAAATACCAAATTATCTAAATTATCAGAACCACCCATACTTTTTGGCAAAATATGGTGAAGCTCTTGATATTGATTTAATTTTTCTCTATTTTTAGCTTTATTTATTAAAGCCTCATACACTTTCTGGTGATTCATCAGGTTCTTCTACAAAACATACGTCTTGCCATGATAGCACAAGGAATTTCTCATCACCATCTTTAAAGTTATGATACTTTAAGTATTCATCTTTGTAGTCTTTTGCCAAAGTGCCAAAATATATCTTATCCCCTACTTTTAGACCTTCAGCCTCTGCCTCATCACCAACTGCCACTATATGCCCTACTGTGTCTGCCTCAGCAGTCTGAACATATAAACTAGACTGTATTCTAGGAATAGGTCTAACAATAATTTTGTCTTTTATGGGTTTCATGGGATTTGCCTCCCACTTAATTTTGGTCTGCCAGGCTTTTTCTTTTCTTCAGTTACTGATGGATTGATAACAACACCCAGATCTAAGTTAACTTTAGGCAATGTGATTGTGCTTGGCAATATAGGATTGTGCTCACCACACCAATCTGTGCCATTCTTATTTTGAGGCTCTGGGTATCTTTTACAAACACCCATTTCCCTAAATCCCTCTTGGGAAAAATACCTACAAGTCTTACAATGTTGAGCAGTCAATTCAAATCCTTATTATTTGGGTTGATTAGAGATACCCCTTAGACCACGAATCTTTGGGGTATTTCGCTTTTCACATAGTGTCTTGGATATGTGGTGTTCTCTCATGAACATAGCACTCAGACTCTTTTGAGCCAGTGTTAAATTCACCAGTTCTGCCATCTACCTTGCCCATGTGGCTCATGTCTCTAGAGCCAATGCTGTCAGCCTTGCCCATTGCAACGCCACCATTTAGAGGTCTTTTGATCTCACCAGTGGTATCAGCAGAGTCAGCACCCTTGGGCATCTTTTCTCCAGACATGCCTTTTGTGCCTTTCATGCTATTTGGTCCGACCATTTTGTCAAAAGACTTCGGCCCCATCTTCTTTTCACCAGTTGAATCTGATGACTTAGCCCCTTTAGGCTCTTTTTCCATTCCATAATATCCCATTTTTTGTTCCTTGCAAGTTAAAAATTGGAGTCTCAATTATCCCAAATCACTATCTCTTGTCAAGTGAATTTTGTTGTTTTGGATAGCTTTTTTGAGCTTTTGATCTTCCTCCTCCCAGATTATATACATCAAAAAACACCAAACAGCAGTAGCAAAAATTGATGCTCCAAGAAATAAAAGTGCAGATATTATGAGTGAATCAGCCATTTAAATCCTTTGCCAACTCCTCCAGCTCAGGTCTAAAACCACTGGCATCTACCTCAATTTCCAACAATTTTTTGTATCTTTTGTTCATTAGTTCAATTTCCCTAAGCCTGTAAACAATCTGGATGTCTGGGCATTTTTTGTAAAGTGCTTGGAGCTGGAGTTTTCTTTTGTTTAATAGTTCAATCATTTTTATAGGGTCTGGTTGCTTTCAGTTTCTGGGTTGTGCCATCAAATACAAATTCAATATTATGTTTGCCAGTCTTGGAAAACTCCAAATAATCTCCATTAAGTCCTAATTTAAACACTACATTAGCTGAAACTGCAAAATCAGACTTTTCTTCAGGTTTTATTCTGTATTCAAATTCTTCATTCCAACCAGGACTATTAGTATCTTCCCAATCATCATATTTAACTTGAATTTGAGCACCATCTGCCCATTTTTTAATTAGTTCTGCATGTTTGTGTTTCATGTATTTTTCTCCTTTAATTTAGCTTCTAAAGCCCTTGCAAATCCAATCATGTCTGGAATACTACAATCTTCACCAACCCAAGATTCACTTAACCCTAGAACACCTTTGATTTCATAATCAGTCAAACCTACCCATTCTTTATTGCCAAAAAACTTTTCAGCGCAACCGACACAATACAACGCATAACCACCACCAACCCCACATTCATCGCATCCTTTGGGGTAAGTGTAGAGAGGTATCTTTGGCAGATTCGCTACTGTTGGTGTTCCCCAAACAATGGGTTTAGCCCACTCTAGTTTGCGTTGTTCAACATTAATATATGCCACAGGTTCATCTTGTTCTTGCTTTGATTTCTCCAAGGATTTTTGCAATATTTTCCATTCTTTATCTACTTGTATGGCTTTGTCTGCGTTTATTGGAAAACATTCACGACAACCGTCTAAATAAATACCATGCTTACATTTTGATATTGTCATTTGTTTTTGCAAATTTAAATCTGTCATAGGCTCGCGTTTTTGTAATTTGTGCGTTCCATATTCTTTATGTTCATCCCAACAAAGTACCCAACTAATATATCCGTTAGGTCTAACGGAAATAGCAAGCATTTTTCCTTTCCCCATACAAAATTCTATTGATAACGAACCATCCTCTTCGTCACTAAATTCAATTACTTCTTTAGTCATATATTATTCCTTAATTCCATGAGCGGATTCAGCGTATCGAACGCCTTGCATAAACGAATATTGATAAGCTCCACTAACCATGTGATGTTGAAATTTTCTAATTTCCTCATCCGTCAAAGGCTTGCGTTGTGGTGTAGTGTATATAGGTAAACAGTCATCCCATGCTTGTCCCCTTGCTCTAATTAATTCTGATAAAGTTAAAAGCCAATCTTCGGGTATACCCTCACCAGCTTTAGTTGTTGTATAAGAATCATCAATAATTTTTGCACATTCCTCACGTTCATCTTGAGCAATAGCATCAACAATAGTGCGCACCATACCCTCACTAAAGTGTTCTAAAAGTATCTGTACCGCTGTATCTTTAATCATTGTGGTCTTATTTGATTGAGCAACATTTCTTGTGAAAGAGTCGCATAGCCAAGGGCTTCAGCCATATTGCAGTTAACAGAATAGGTGTTGTAAGCACCTGACTCATCGCTAAAAATAATCACAACTTTGGAGCTAGTAAGCATTTCCGATTTCCATTCATCCATGTGCTCTAAAGCGTTATCTCCAACAGTTGTCATTCCTTCTCTTAGTGCAATTATTTTATTCATTCTTGTCCCCTTGATTTCAACCAATTAAATTTATTTAATTCAGGCATTGTTTGAGCAAAATTTTTGTAGGCTTTTTCATTTAAAGATTTAACCCCATTTTCCAAATCAGATTGAAGACATAACCAAAATTCTTGTTTGATTTCCTCACGCTCATGCTCTGCTACCAATTTGGCAAAGTTTATGAAATTATCACGCTCTTCTTTTTTGATAACTCCACCAAATGCTTGACAAGCCATCTTAATTATTTCTTCTTTAGTCATATTGCCCTCATCACTCTTTGTTGCTTGCCAGAATTTCCCTTTTTAGTCTCACCAGTATCTTCTATAAAACCTTTTCTAAGCAATGGTGCATATCTAGCAGTTATTGAGCTGTATCTATGCTTTGGAAACATATCTAGCACTTCATCAGAAATGCATCCTTTCTCACCAAAAGACTTGATAGCCTCATAAACAATGCTTTCTAGTTTGGTTGTGTCCACAGCTTGAGCTGAGGCTTTGGATGTTTCTGGATCAGTCCTCCTAGCTAACATCTTGGACTCAGTGCCAAAGTGCCTGCTTAATAAACCAGAGCTGTTAAACATTTCATTTATTTGGTCAAAAATCGTAATTTGTTTCATAATTTTTCCTTAATTTAAATATAAATTGGGAGGCTCACATAAAGCAGTGTGTGTACAACTTTCATTCTCTAAATCCAAGCAAGGCGCTAACCCTTACCACCTCCCAAAACCTTAAAACCCTATGTCATCATCCTTTTTGTCAAAGCTAATTGTTCTCTCCTTTGGAGGATTAATCCATGCCCAGCCAGACCAAGGAGGGTCACAAACTGGAATTGAGTCTATCTTAAGCATGTGACCTTGTGGTGTATCAATAATAGACCCAAGCCTATGATATTTGTTCTTTTTGTTGCCATCCCTGTCTGTGTATGTGCCAACAATAGTGCTAAGTTCTGAGATTACTTTAGACATTTAAGTTCCTTAATTTATTTACTTTATCTTCTAGCTCTTTTAAAAACTGGATTACTTCAGTCTCTAATTCAGCCAAATATGCTTGATCCAAGTCAACTCTTTTGCAGAAAAGTTGAAGATTCTCAGGCATCCTGGGGTCATAGCTCACAAAGTCACACCAGTTAGTCTGTGTGCAACCCATTTGCCATGTCATTTGGGTAATGTACTTGCTGGGCACTTTGCCAGATAACAAAGTGTCTACGTGTGTGGCTGTGTTTGGGCATTTAATCTCCAACAATCCCCCATCAACCAAGCCATCTGGACTTGCACCAGACATCTCAATTCTGGGATGCTGGACAAATCCTACTTGGTTAACCATGCAGTTGTACTTGACCTCATAGGCTGCTCTAGCCAGTGGCTCAGTCTCAGTTCCCCACTGCATAGCAGAGTTGCTAAAAGATTCACCAGGCTTGTTTGTAAGCCTCTCACATAGCAATTGAGCCATATAGTTATCCCTGCTTGTGGAATAGCCTGATTTGGTTTTTGCTACTATGTCTGCAACTCTTGATGCTGTGACCTTTCCAAGCCTAGCTTGAAACCACTCATCTGTGCCTTGTTCTATTTCCATTATTTAGCCTCCAATTTCTTTTTCATTTTGTCTTTTACAGCAATTATTTTAAGTTGCCAAGGTTTATCACCATCTGTAGCTGCAATTGCTTTTACAAAGTTTTTCTGCAACTCAGCCAAATCTTGACTCTGAGCTATAGCTTCTAGCCAATCAGCCATCTCAGACTCATTCACATTAGATTTAGGCTCTGGCTTTCTAGATGCCATATTGCCATCATCATCCTCTGGAGCAATGCCACAGGCACTCATCAAGGAATACCGCCTTGCATAGGTCAAAGCACTACCATAACCCTGTGGGTCTTGTTTGCTTGCTGGTACATGCAAAACACCACACTCCAAAGTCTCCCCAGATTCATGCAGAAATATGGTTTCTACACTTACTCCAGTTGCATTTTCATAGAGTTTTTGCATCATTCCTATGCCATTGTTATTTAAGGCATCAATTACAGCCTCCACACATGCTGAAAGGTCTGCATACTTGGATTTGAAATGTGGGTTAGTGCTGGACTTCAAAGCTGGTCCAAACTCTTTCTGTGCCTTTACAAATGCTGTTGCTATTAACTTTCCACCTTGATTAGTCATAATGTTCCCCATGTAAATAAAATAAATAAAATAAATGCAATAACAAAGCAGGCTATGATTACCATTTTGTCTTCCTTATCAAAGCCTTCTTGTTCAAAGTTTGGCTCTGGATGCTCAGGAAATGCCTCAGCTAGTGTTCTAGGAAATGTCTTGGTTGTGGGATTAATATTCCCTTTTCTGAATTTAATTGTCATCTTCATAGTCCTCTGGTTCACAATTTGGGCATCCTGGATGGTCAGGGTCTTGGCAGTGTGGATGTGCAAAATAATGACTTCTGTACTGCTTTTCAAAAAAATCTTTAGCCCTTAATTCTGCATATTCAGGGTCTTCATCATAATCATTCTCAGGCTCAAAATATGATCTTGTTCCCATTAGAAACTCCTAAATTTGTTAAACTCATTAACCAATTTGAAATAACTAATTGGGTATCTTCTTTTGCCAATAACATCCCAAAATACAACCACAGTATCTGAATCATATTTCCAGCAACCATCTTCAGTCTTGCCATCTTGTGTGTAGTTATATGCTCTAGACATTGACACATCTTTTTGGCAAGCCTCAGTAGTTATTACAATCTTTCCTCCAGATTGATTATCAGTTTCTGCAAAGTTACTAGCATGTGCTAGATTTGCAATTAATAAAAGTGCTAAAAGTTTTTTCATAATGTTTCCTTATTAAAAGCCCCATTTCTGGGGCATAATTTATTAAACTGGGTCAAATACTGCACAATTGCTAAAATCACCTATAACTCTGGTTTTGTATTGTTTGCCATCAATCAAAACAATTTCACCATTTTTTACAGTTTCCATATTATTTAAACGATTTCTGTGATCTATATCTTTTTGGCTATAGTTTGCTGACAAACAAGCACTATGTTGTAAACCCCAAAATATTCCATCATCTTCTGTTTTGTAACCTTGATACAAACTAACTTCAATATAACCATGTTTTGCACCAATATCCATTGTGAATACTTTGTCATATTGCATTGTTTGTGTTGTGATTGATAATGTTTTCATAATTTATTTCCTTAATTTATCTAGATTTAATGAGTATCAGTTTTGTGCTGATGTTTGTTATTGTAAACATATATTTACCATTTTTTGTAGGTAGTTTCCCTAAAACGACAAAAATAATTAATTTAGTCAATATTTGTGTACAATCAGCAACATGACAAAGCAAAAAGCCATATTACTTGCAGGAACACCAGCCAAACTAGCAAAACTTTTAGGAGTCACTAGGCAAGCTGTAAACAACTGGGATGAGATACCCAAGGGTAGGCTATGGCAGTTAAGAGTTCTTAAGCCTGAATGGTTTGATGAACTATTGAGATTTTGATGTAGAATATTTTGAAACTGGGCTAGGTCTGAAGTCATGAGCAGATCGAAAAGAGTACTCCCCTCCTGCCATAGTTTCTTTTCTGGGAGTAACGCGGAGCATTTATGAGAATAAAAAATTGGACTAAATTTCAACATTTCAAGGATAGGAAACCACCTTGGGTCAAACTGTATCGTGACCTTTTAGATGACATAGATTGGCATGAGCTTGATCCTTTGTCTGCAAAAGTTCTTTGTATGCTTTGGCTTATAGCATCTGAAGATGATGGGAATATTCCTGAACTAAAAACACTTAGTTTTAGACTTAGATTGCCATTAAAGACTACTAAAGACTGCTTATTTAAACTAAATCATTGGCTGATACATGATGATATCAATGTGATATCAAAAGTATATCAACATGATAGTCTAGAGACAGAGACAGAAACAGAGTTAGAGAAAGAGAAAGAGAGAGAGGCAGAGGTAAAGACAAAAGCCTCAAGGCTTTCCCCAAACTGGAAATTATCTGATGATGATTACAATTTTTGTAAATCAGAAAGACCAGACCTTGATCCACAAAAAATAGCTGAATCTTTTAAAGATTATTGGATTTCTAAACCTAAAGATGCAAGTAAAACTGATTGGTCAGCAACTTGGAGAAATTGGGTAAGAAGACAGGACATTTCTAAAAATAAACAAAAATCTTTTTACCAAAGTGATTTAGAAATTAAAAAAGCTAGACATGATGAAATGGTAGGAAAAACTAGAAGACCAACTATTGACATAACACCTAATGATATATTGGAGCTGAAATGAGCCTCCCAATAGAAGTTATAAACAAGGTTTTTTTAAGACTTTCCAATACCTATGGATCAAGCTGGGATTCCATGTGGGCATTAAATGACATCCATGAAGTAAAAGAACTTTGGGCTAATGAGCTTAATTTTTTTCATGAAAAATGGGATTGTTTTAGATGGGCTTTTGAAAATCTACCTGAAAGACCTCCAAATTTAATTCAATTTAAAAAATTATTGATGGAATGTCCAAAATTACGAATTGAAATTCAAGTTTATTTACCACCACCAGATGTTCCACCAATGTCTGATGAAATAAGAGAAAAAATAAATGAACTGCGAAAAAGTCTAACTGCTCATAAATATCAAAGGTGAACTATGAAAACATTAATATCTACTGTTGAACAAGATGAAATTACAAAAGAATGTTCAAAATCTTTTGATTTTCAATTTGATGGGTCTACCAAGTTTCAAGTTCCTTTTTTTGAAAAACCTGAAAATTTCCAAATAGGCTTGATTGTAGGGGCATCAGGCAGTGGCAAATCTTCTATATTATCTACCATAGGAGAGACTGAGAAAGTGTCTTGGAATCCTAATAAAGCCATTTGTAGCCATTTTGAAAATGCTTTGGATGCTCAGAACAAACTTAGTGCTGTTGGACTTAATTCTGTGCCATCTTGGTTAAAGCCATATCATGTGCTTTCTATGGGAGAAAAGTTTAGAGCTGATTTGTCAAGATCACTTAAAGACAATGCCATCATTGATGAATTTACTTCTGTTGTAGATAGAAATGTGGCTAAATCTTGTTCTTATGCAATAGCTAGACACATAAGAAAAAATGGTTTGAAAAACATGGTGTTTGCTTCTTGTCACTATGACATCATTGAGTGGTTACAACCTGATTGGATTTTTGATACAACTACAAGCAGACTTACAGTCGCAAGGGGGTCAGTTCGGCCAGTTTTGGAATTGGAAATACTTCCTTGCACAACCGAAGCATGGTCAGTCTTTCGCAACCATCACTATCTCTCAGGAAACCTTAATAAAAGTTCACGATGTTGGATCGCAACATGGGAGGGAACGCTTGTTGGATTTGCCGCAGCTATCACTCTTCCCTCTGGAACTTTAAAAAAAGCATGGAAAGGTCATAGAACTGTGATACTTCCAGATTTTCAAGGACTTGGTTTTGGTGTCAGAATAAGTGATGCAATTGGACAAATATTTGTAAATGAGGGATGTAGATATTTTTCTAAGTCTAGCCATATTAGACTTGGTGAATATAGAAACAATTCACCTTTGTGGAGACCAACAGCTCACAATATGCAAGATAGAAGTAGGCAATATAAAAAATCATTAGAACACAAAACAGACTTTTTTTGGTCTAAAGAAATGACCGAAAGACATGCAGATAGGATTTGTTATTGTCATGAATATATAGGAGCAATATGATTAAAACAATTTGGCAATCAGTTCCATCTTGGGACAATATGGTAAAAGATAGATTAACCACAAAATTCCCTGTTGCAGAAAGGTTGCCAAAATTAACCAAAAAGATTAAGGAGCTATCTAAATGCGAAAAGTTAGGTGTATGTAGCCCATCAGACAAAACTTGTCCAAAATGCCCAAATAAAAAAGCCATTAAAGTTTCTAAAAGTTTGCCTTTGGTAAATCACTTTCCCAGAATTTACAATAATTTGGGATCAAGGTATTCAAATGAAATGAGGAAATGGATTATAGAAAATGTTTGATTGGGATGCTGAATATCAAAAAATAGTCAAATTTTATGCTCAACTTGCTTTAATAAATGGATGGATTGAATATGTTAGATATTCAGTTAAACAAAAACAAGAAACAGAACCATTGTTCAAAAATTTGGCAAAAGATGTAGCTCAAAAAATTAAGGAATTAAAAGATGAGAACAGCAAGTAGGATTGATAATAATCAAAAAGCCATTGTGGAGGCTTTAAGAGCTGTTGGAGCTACTGTTTATCATATCAAAGAACCTTGTGACCTACTGGTTGGCTATCATGGTCAGACCTTGCTTATGGAGGTCAAAAACCTAGAAAATTCTTATGGCAAAAAAGGATTTAATGCAAACCAAAAACATTTTGCAGAAAATTGGAAAGGAGGAGCTTTTTGTCTTGTGGATAGTATTGAATCAGCTCTAAGAATGTTAAACATAATGGTTGATTAATATGCAATACAAACTTGTTAATCCCCAGCAAGGTTCAGCCCTAATGAAAACCTTGTGGGCAAAAATGAAAACAGCATTGGAATCAGGGAAAACCCTAGTTATGACTGTTCAAGAAGAAACCAGAACACATGCCCAAAATGACAAATTCCATGCAATTATTGCTGACATAGCAAGGCAGGCAGAGCATTATGGAGCTAAGTGGGATGTGGAGAGCTGGAAAAGATTTTTAATAGACCAATTTGCCTCAGAAACAGGGCTAAGAGCTTCCAAAGTAGCCCCATCCTTAGATGGGTATAGGATTGTGCAGTTAGGGCTTCAGAGCCGTGCTTTCACCAAAGACCAAGCCAGTCAATTTGTGGACTGGTTAGAGGCTTGGTGTGCTCAGAAAGGAATTGAACTTGAAAGCAAACCCTAAAAGGCAATATGTTAGAAGTACCAAACTTTTAAACAACATTAGATATCTTCATTGCCAAGCCTGTGGAGCTGATGACCAAACAGTTGTTGGTGCTCATTCAAATTCACAATCACATGGAAAAGGTAGGAGCATCAAGGCTGATGACAATATGGTTGCTGCACTGTGCTGGGATTGCCACCATGCCTTAGACCAAGGACATTATCTAAACAAAGAAGAAAAAGAACAATTCTGGCTTGAGGCACATCTTAGAACAATATATAACCTAATAAAAGCTGATTTATATCCTAAAGATGTTCCTTTGCCAAAAACTTATTTAGATTGGCAGAATGGCTTAAATTAACTCTTTTCTGGATGTGCCTTTTCCATAGGCAGATGCTCATGCTTTTTGAGCTTATCTTCTAATCTGTGCAACTCATGCTCAGTCTTCTTTTCATGCTCTCTCAAAACAACATAATGTGATTTGGGAGACTCATAAGTTTTGCCTGTAATTTTAAAGTTTTTCATGCTATTTTCTTTCCTTCTTTAAGTTCAGCTAATGATAGTCCACCAGTGTATTGAAAATGTGCCATTTCTTTAAATGATTTCCATTTACCAGCCCATTCCAGTCCTGATTCTTCTCCAAGTTGACCTACTTGTGCCCAAACTGGATGGCTTCCGTCCCAGTCTGGTTTGCCATTAACCACAGGCACAATATCCACAGCGCAACGATGATTGTGAAAAGAGTCACCTCCCTTTGCATTTGTGACAATCTTGCCCTGAGTTGTGCGTCCTTGCGCATAAAGAGCATCCTGACTTTCATAATCTCGATATGTAGAAGTAACCAAGATGTCGATGCCATTATGCTGACAAGCCTTAATAAAATCTTCAACCTTTGCTTTAACTTCAAATAGTAACTCATCTAAATTCCTTGAATTAATCATTTTTCCTCCAATGGTGATGATTTATGTAGCATTGCATCCTTGGCTTGTGAGCCTGCACTAGACCCAAAATAAAAACTCATGATAGCAGTCCAGGCTGTGCCAAGACTACCTAACATAAGTAGTAATGCATCTGATGTCTTGAATGTCTCCATCATCAATCCTACCAAGATACCAAAAAACCCTAATGTGACCATAATAGCCAAGGCTGGAGGAATAAATGAGTGAGTATTTGTTTGCATGTCCCTGGCTGACTTTCTGTCTTGGACTGCCAGTTGCTCGAAATCTAAACCCAATTCTTGTGCCTTTGCCTTCAAAGCTATCTCTGCTTGTTGAACACTTGCTATCTGGTCAGCAGTGAGTTTGCCATCATCAAGCATCTTTTTAGCATCATCCTGAGATATACCTAAGACTTTAGAAACTGCTTCATAGGCTAGACCTCCAAAGGGGCCGCCAAGTGCAGTGGCAATAGTAGGTGCAATTGTCTTTAACCAATCCATATTAACTCCTAGTTACAGTATCTTGGTGAATACCCTGTTTCCTGAAAAATTTTATAACATTCATACTCTTTGCTATTGGGTTTAAACTTTTTCATAAACTCAATATGCCATTGTTCCTCTACTTTATTTATCTGATAATCCCAATGGATGTAATACATTAAGCCTGCAACTGTGAAGATGACCACCATGACTGCAATGCATATTGCAATTCTAAAATCCCATTTTTCTTTGTTTCTTGCTTTTCTGTAATATTCTTGCTCATCCTTTTTTTTTGAGCCTGTTCATACTTAAATTTGTCTTTTTCAAGCCTAGCTCTTTCCTCTTGAAAATCTGTCCACAAAGCACCCAACTCTGGAGGAGCTTGGTAAGTTAACATTTGCCTTAAATCATACTCAGCTTGCTGGAGTTGCTTTTTCTTGATGACATTCTCAAGAGCCTGTGCTTTTATGCTTTTGCCCTTTGGAGGATTCTTTTCTTTTTCTTTTAATTCTTTGTGGGCATTTTCCTGATGGTCAAAGAAATTACCAACTCCCTCACTTAGCTCTGCATAAATACCATAAACTTCTTTTCCAACATTTTTGGCATCTTTGTAGATTGCCACCCCTTGCTTGATGGCACTCACAGCAGAGATGGCAAGCATGAAAGGCATGTTATTTGAAAGTTACATAGTGAGAAACAAAGCCAACAAAGCTAGATAGTCCTGAAACAACCATCATGCCTACCCAAAAACCACCCCTAGACTTATCAGCCATAGAAATAAGTTTTTCAATTGATGACTCAAGTTTGTCTATTTTTCTTTCCATAGAGTCAAACTTTTTCTCATAATCTTCTACTTTTTGCCAAAGTACTCCATACTTGACAAGGTCAATTGGTGATTCTGTGCTCATTTTTCTTCCTTAATTAATCCACCTTTAGGATCAATTGCAGATTTTGCAAATGCATCTTTAGTTCTTTTCTGTAATATTGCTTTACCAAGGCTTACTACTGGAACTGATGCACCACTTGTTAGTCCTGCTAATTTCATTTCTGCAGCACCAGCTAATCCTTGTTTTGCTAAATCACCAATTAAACTACTATAAGTGTTAGAGTAATTAAATGTTCCAGCCTCAGGCTTACCAATTTTGCTAGACAATAAACCAATTTCCATAACATCTTTCATGGCTTCTGGTGGTAAAGATTCTTTCAATTTTGATGCTTCTTTTTGCATAAAATTAGCAAAACTATTTGCCTTTACACTTGTTGCATTTGGATTAGTGATTGCATTTTTAGCACGTTCTAGTTCAGCAAATGTAATTGCTTGGTTTGCAATATGCTCTGGATCAATTTCTGATCTCATTCTGCGTATTGCTTCAGGAGTAGCACTTGCAACATACTTTTTATGAAAATTTGCAGCATTTAAACTTTCACCCTGTGAAGAAGTTTCATTTAAATCTGCTGCTTCTTTAATTGCAGCCTTGTAAGCAGGATTTGCTTTAATAACATCAGATCGTTCTTTGACCAAACTTCTTGCATTATCAGCTAATGCTTTTAATTGTATAGCTTCTGGAGTGCCAGTATTTTCACCAAATACAGGTAAGTTTTCTAATTCTTGTCTAACAATATATGCTGCACCTCTTGCATTTCCATTTGAACTGGATCGCATTTCATTAGCTAAATTAGTTCTTAAAGCCTCATAAGATTCAAATGTAGGATTTTGATAAAAGTCTTTTAAATCATTTCTTACAGCATCTGATAAGTGATTTGTTTTAAGATTTTTAGATAAACTATTTTTTATATTAGTATCTAAAGTTCCTATATCAATAGGAAATTGTCCATTGTTTTGATCTTGCAATGCTTTGTATGCAGAAGATATATTTGCTTTTCTTATTGCATCTTTTTCAGATAAAGCATTTATTTCATGTTGACCAAGTTCAGAAGAATCTGCAGTTGATGGTATGTCTGGGGCATGACGTACTTTTGCTTTTTCAAATGCATTCGCAAGTTGAACAGGTTGATCTTTAAAATGATTAGTTAAATCTTCAGTCTCTCCCCTTCTATTCCATTCTTCAGAATATTTAGAAGTATCACCACTTCTTTGACCTGTAGTTAAATTAACACCATGTTTTTCTTCTAAGGCTCTTGTTTCCAAAGCAGGCACATTAACATTTGTTGGTTCTTGTGCATTTATATGTGCTTGTAGCTCAGGAGAAGCATTTGCAAGGGCAGCATTGATATTGCCTTGAATCATTTCAGGAGTTTCTGTTGCTGCAGCTCCTGCACTTCTTAAACCTGGCACAGTTTCAATTGTAACTTTAGGTCTAATCTTTTGGAATTGAGCATTTAATGCTTGTTTTGCTGTTTGTACGCTTTTGCCTGCCATTTGAGTTTCAGCAGTTAACCCACCAATTTCAGGAGCAACAGGAGGAATTTTAGATGCCTCAAATGCTTGTTGTAGGCTTTCTAAATAAGACTTGCCTTCTTCTGTCTCAGGTTGTGTACCAGCATTAAGCATTGCTTGCTGGACTCTTTTAGCAGTTTCTTGTCCTGCTTTTATACCTTCAGGAGTTCCATACTTGCCACTTGTTAAAGTTCCATAAATTCCTGCTGCAGCACTAACAGGAGCAGAAACAATGCCAGCAATTGAATGTAATGCAGCTTCTCCAGCTCCTTTTAAAAAAAGTGGCAAATAACTACCTGGCTCTGGTTTTTCTGCAGGGGTAACTTTTCTGTTTGATATTGAAGTTATATCAGGGTCTGTTTCATAACTATATACAGCATCAGGTTGCAATTCTGGATTTTTTCCATACATTGCACTCTTTGGAATATTGACAGGCATTCTTTTGCGAATAACTGCAACATCTGGGTCTAATTCATAAGCATCATTTGCCATTAGAAATCTCCACGCTCTAAGCGTTTTAAATTCTTCATGTTATTAGCCAATGTATCTAATTGATCTCTACTCATATCATGTGTGTAGTAATCAATAATTTT
>Ga0208379_1000670_pt1 | contig 14527 bp, 18 predicted proteins | sample CryBogCBE02Aug07_FD_184559 | JGI IMG/M metagenome (GOLD analysis project Ga0208379, IMG submission 184559) | Freshwater microbial communities from Crystal Bog, Wisconsin, USA - CBE02Aug07 (SPAdes) | ecosystem: Environmental > Aquatic > Freshwater > Lake | place: Crystal Bog, Wisconsin, USA... | reverse complement strand
TGAAAGAAGTTTAGAAACTCCTTCAGATGCCAATTTGCCACCAACAAGATAAGCAGCCAAAGAAGGGGCAGTTTTTACAGCAGCCTTCGCAGCCTCTTTTTGTGCCTGATCATCAATCAGGGCTTGATCAGTCATTCCTTGAGATTGAAGTCTCTGAATAGCATTCTGATAAGTTTCTTCATAGGCCTGTGAAGCCCCCTGCAATGCTCCCAAAGCCATTCCAGCAGGGCCAGTAGCCATACTTGGAATCATTGCCGTTACTCCACCAAGACCCCTTCCTATTTGAGCAGATACAGATTTGTCTTCAGGAGATACTCCGTATGCGGCAGGATATTGACTTGAAAGATCAGCTATGGATTTAGCGGCATTCTGAACCTCTGGAATCTGTTGATTGAATTTATCAATCCTTCCTTGAATCTCATCAATTTGATCTTGAGATGCACCACTTGCTTTTGCTTGAGCAAGCTCATCTTGAGCCATCTTTAAATCTTTCTGTTGCGCTCCTCCAAAATAACGAACTGCACCGCCAATCGAATTAAGTGTCGTAGTAGCCGCAGAAGATGCAAAATTCCTTAAAGCATTTTCAATTGGATTATCAATTTCCTGCTGTGGTTGAGTTGTTTCTTGCGAAGATAATTTGCTGATACTTGCTCCAATGCTTCCAAAAGTTTGTGGACTTCCTGTAGAAACAGGAGCAGAACCAAAACCAGCAGGAGTCTGTGATGGAATCAGATCAGCATATGGATTAGAAGATTGATCGCTAACAAATCCCTGACCCATGTTTTGACTAGGCTCTTCACTTTTAGGAATCAAATCTGCAAATGGATCTTGCTGTTGTTGTCCTCCTACGAACTCATATTTTACTGGAGTTTTTCCAGTTCCACCAATGGCTTCATTAGTAGCATGGGTAAGATCAATAGTATTTCCCTGCCTTTGAACAACCCAATCGGCTGGCCCTTTATCAATAATAGGAGCAACAATACTTTTACCTGTATCTGGATTGATAACTTTTACAAGCTGACCATGAGCTTTATTTTCATTTCCAAATTGCTGACGTAATACAGGAATAGGCAAAGATACACCATAAACATCGGGTCGATTGGTAATATCACCCCATGCACCTACTCCATTATCTTCTGGATCATTATACCCAAAAGTAGTGGCTACAGCATTGGTGGTTCCTTGCTGTGATCCACCTTGAGGTATAAGATCGGCAAAAGGATTGTCTGCCATAATTATGCTACCTGTTCAGCGGCTTGATCTTCTTGTTGATCTTCTGCATCCGGTTCAGCAACTTCAGGCTCCTCTTCGTTTGCAGCAACATTACCCTGCATTGCTCCAGAAGCGGCAGGGATCATGGCTCCAGTGGGCTGTGAACCAGTATTAAAAGAAGGATTAATTTGCAAGCCAGCAGGAAGTTGTACAGGTGCTTGTTTTGGAGGAATAGTAGAAGGACTTGTTGCTTGCGGAGTTACTGCTTTTTGAGCAGTTCCAAGTGATTTGTATTTTTCAAGAACTTTTGCAGGATCAGCACCAGCAGCAATTGCCTGTCTTGCCATCAATACATTCTCAAAATTAGGATCAGTTACTCCAGAATCTTGTTTCATGGCCTGATATTTATTAAGGGCAGAAGCAAGTTGTGTAGAACCTGCTGAAGACTTTCCAGAAAGGAAATCATCAACATTATCCCTATTATTATCCCAAATAGAATTTAAATCTTTGCGATATTTATAAGTATTAGCAGCCTGTTGTCCTCCGGTCATAGCCCTAACTCCACCGCTAGTTGATCCTAGATTTTTCAATCCAGCCCTCATCAAAGCACCCTCTTGAACAGCTTTAGTCCTCAAACTATGTTGCGTTTGGATATTTGCCATGCTTGCCAAGTTAATCGCATGGTTAGCCATAGGAGCCAAAAGAGGATTCTGTGATGCAGTTAAAGCAGCACCGTACACATCAGAGATACCATTGGGATCGCCAGAAGCAATTTTCTGCATTCCATTCTGATACTGTTGTTGCAACATAGGCAACATAGATTGTGCAGATTGAGTAGCGGCATGAGTTTCAATCGCATTTCCAATCTGCTGACCAAGGCCAACAAGTGAATTAACTACTTGCTGATTGCCCTGTTGTATATTTCCAAAATTGTAATATCCGATTGGCATATTATTGTCCTCCAAAAGCAGGAACCATCACGCTAGTTCCCGGTTGGTAATACGCTCCTCCATCTTGTGCATAGGCTCCATATCCACTAGAACCCCATGCGGAAGGAAGACCGCCAAGAGTTGCTTGCGCTCCCTGTCCTGAAGGAGAAAGCGAATTAAAATAATTTCCTTTTTGCAAAGAAGAAAACGCACCCAACCCTATCTGTCCAATACCCAATCCAAGCTGTGATTGATTTTGCTGGGCAAGCTGATTGGCAGCATATTGATTCATTTGTGACTGATATGCATTCTCTGCATTTGTCATTCCAAGACCAGCAGCCTGTAATGAATATCCAACTCCTGCTTCTTGTGCTTGCAAAGCCCCCGGCAACAATTGTGTTGGAGATGCAACCATTGTATTAGCAAGTTGCTGCCATGTAGGGGCAGCACTCAATCCATATTGAGAAAGACCAAGGCTCGTCTGACCAAGATTCCTAGCAAAATTTTGAGGAGCCTGTCCTCCTCCACTAAAAAGATTAAATCCACCACCAAGATTTTGAGCTACTTGTCTTTGGATATTCTTCTGAACATCAACAGGAACGGTTCCCTGAATATAGCTATTTAATTGCTGTAAAGCAGCTTCTCTTTGTGCAGATGATCCCGGCGTAACTTTGTTCTGAAGATCAATATTTTCTTGTGTAAATTGAGGGGCATACTGCATTGCCTGATTAGCGGCATCTTGGAACATTTGAGTTCCAGAAGGCGTAGAAATATTTGGTGAATAATTCCATTGTGGAACATTTTTTGTTTTTTTTCCACCTCCAAATAATCCAGATCCTCCAAGACCTCCAATCAATCCTCCTGCAACAGCACCTACGGCAGTTCCGACACCAGGAACAATAGATCCTAACTCTGCACCTGTAGCCGCACCTCCGAGTGCTCCACCTGCTGCTCCCATTGTAGAAAATGCCATATGCGTGTTATATTAGATATTTAAAATTAAATCAATAGGGCCAACTTGCTCCATCATCCCACGCATATGTTGGAATCAAAGCATTTAGCATCATGTTGTTTGAGAACTGGCGTATCACGCTACCAGTTGGTTCTTCCTGATCGGCAGTTTCCCTATTGACTTCAAAAATAGCATTTTTAAGTGAAACATTATAAAGTTCATCACTACCTTTGTTCTCGCGATAGACAACTGCCATTACGGCAGAAATCATTGCCTCTGGAGTAAACTCGACTTGATCCGTCGGGCTAAACAAGTCTTGATAATTCTTCTTGCAATAAAGGATAACAGAATCCTTTACACAACCTTGAATGGCATATCTCCTGAAACTAGGATTAATGTCATACGGCTGATAGATCGACAAAAGCATTTGAGCCTGATTGTCGGGATCATAAGCATAAAGACGAACTCTTCCATTAGTCTGTGCTTTAGTACATTGGAAAACCGTCTTAAAGAAATTGGTGGAATAAACATATGCAGGAGCAAGACCAAGGGTAATTGTCTCACTAATCCTTGTTCCATAAGCATCTTCACCAAAAAAAGTAATATCTTGACCAGCATCCAAAGGCGATTCCGACTCTAGGCAAAGACGGTAGGGGGCAAGATCATAATTCTGGAAAGTAATGTGCTTACCGCCAATCTCAATGAACTTCTTGTTTCCTCCGTTCCAAGCATATCCTTGTCCCCACCCATTTCCATATCCACCGTTTGCGGCATCACCCCAATTGTCTTGGGGGACGGATTGATACCATTCATTTCCAAGACTTACAGGAACTCCGTCAATCCATGCCAATCGAACTTGCTTGTAAATACTTGGAAGAGTCAAAATTCCTCCAACGCATCTAATGCAAACGTATTCACAAGTCGACTCAATATCAGTCTTATTCCAAAGAAGACGACGAGCCTTGTTGAGATACTGCATCAACAACGTAGGATTACAACTTCCGCTATTACCCGCATAGGGTTTAATAGCATCCATTACATAAGCTACATCGTATAGTTGAGGCATAAGACTAGATCATTTCTCCACTTGAAATTGGCCTTCCAACCAAGGATCGTGTCGCTGGACGCTTCGGGCCAGCAACACTTGGCAAAGAAGATAATTTGATGGATGGAGTAGCTTTGGCTTTAAGCATTTTGCTCCTCATGGCTCCCATCTTTTGGAGCTTGGGGAGTTTCATATGCTAGAGCCAATCGCTATTAAAAGGAGATCCCTTTCCCATAGAAGTCTCATTGGCGGGGCCTCCAACAGAAAATGCTTTCTGATTAGACTCTCCAATAGATTTAATACGGGCAGTACGAGCATCCTTATACGCACGAATGGTCGGAATGTCGTTTTTGATCTGAACCCTCTGCATAGGCTGCGGAGTAGCGTGATCAGAAACAATACCACGCTCGGTGCGATCCACCGTGTATTGAATCCCGTGAGAACCCATATTACTTCTTGGAAGAACCACGTCCCGGAGAAGCGGGTTCAGGTTGCTTGGCTCCAGCGTAGATGATTCCCGTGAATTCAGTACCACGAGGATGATTGCTCATGCCTTCTTTGATAGTTCCACGGGTGCTGAATCCTTCAGATTGGAGCTTTGGCTCCGTTGCGCGATTGATGTTTTTAGCCATTGTATTGTTTGGTTAGGGTTTGGATTAAGAAGGTATAATAAATACAGACCAATTAAAAGAAGCAATATCAGAATTATTGTTATAAACCCAAACTTTTACTGATGTAGTAGTTTGAGATCCAGCAACAACTGACCACAAAGGCCCGGTACTTCCAGATGCGCCAGTTCCAGCGGTAGCAAGAAAATTAACAATAATCTGATAATTTGTATTAGGGAATGCTGTAGCCCAAGTTAAAGTAAATGTTTGAGCTGTTGTTGCAGTGGTTATAGTTTGATTGCCAGTATAACCAGAATATGCATTCAGCGTATTTTGAATATTCTGAATATTCTGATTGATTGTCTGAATCTGCTGTGGCGTAACTTGACCAAGACCGGGAATGTTTACAGTACCGTTATTGAGGTACAACGTAATAAAACTATTAAAAATAGAAGCCCAATCTCCAGATGGGCAAAAACTGTTTGGAACAGTTGGGAAAAGAAGTTGTGCTGGCGAACTTTGGTTCTGCATATCGTTTATCCTTGTACAGAAGAAATAGATTCGGGTAAAGGAATAATTCTGTAGTAATCCAGATCATTAACCGGGCAAGCTACAATAGGGTCTATTTCATCCCCTACACAAATTCCTTCTGGAAGATCCAAAACAGCATTTAAATTACCACCAATTCTTAATCTATCAACAATACATGATCCAGATATATCAATTTTCAATTGGAATTCCGCTCCTTCCTGAAGGTTAATTTGATTGGATGATTGGCAATCATTAATATCAGGAGAAGGAAATTTTATTTGAGAATACTTTGGTAAAGAAATTTGTGGATTACATCCGTTTTGATTGGGAGTACATTGATTGGATGCAACGGAAATTGTATTACCAAGCCTTGTAAATTCTGGATAAGAATCAGGCAAATATGACATTGTAAGTGTCACTTGTTCATTAAGATTTGATACCCATGCCTCTGCGCCAACAAGCTGTTTACGAATAAACTTTGAAGAACCAGCATTAGCAGTAAAATCAAACCGTTTTGTAATAAAATACGATTTAATGGGAACGCTCCCTAAAACTTGTGAGTAATCATCTACTCCAATAAAATATGAACTGCTATTTTGAAGTTCATATAATCTGTTTACTCCATCTGCATCAAAGGAAAAAGCAAATCCCCTTTGAACTCCTTTTATCTGTGCAGTAAGAAGTTGTGTTGGCTGCGGACCCTCCCAAAGTCCATTCCATCTAATCGGCAATGAAGCATCAGCGGAAATTTTGCTTTCTTGCTCAACATCCAAAACAATCATTGCTCTACTAGGGCGATGCAATCCTTGTCCTAGATTCTGATTGGTTACAGTAAAAGGAGAAACTGTAGCAATTAATCGGTTATCAAAAAACATTGCCGATTCAAATTGCCTCAACCAAGGCGTATCATGATTTACCCATGGTTGTACTTCCCTGCTAATCTTGCGGAAAGAAAGAGCCTCATAAAAATCAACTTGAGCATTGTTATAAAAAGCCCAACCATCATCAGATCGGAAATACACATCATTGTTAATTCCAGTAATACTCCATGGTGAACGGCATCCTCTACCAATAAGAGAAACTTTCTGAATGTTGTTTGCTTGCCAAGTTGTTCTGTCTTGAGAGAGATCCAAAGTAAATGATCCATTTTCACAAAATACAACAAGCTCTCCCTGACCGCGAACATTGATATTCAAGGATGGCATGACGCGCATTCCTGTAATCAATCCAAGATTAGCTGGCGGCGTAAATGAACCACCTTCAGCCCAATATGTTTGCTCTGTAAAGTTTTGAGTATTTGATGTGGTAGTCAAACCATTGCCATAAATAATGTCAGAAATATAAATATTATTATTTGCATCACTTACTGCAACCCTGCCATATGCATATGCCATGATCGTTCCAATTGGCATTTGCTTCAGTACAGGATTTAATCTATAAACTGTACCAAGTTGCTCTGCTGTTATTTGAGTATTTTTAGCAGTAGTTGTTGCAATGTTTGACCAAGGAGTAGAAGACCCATCAGGGAATATACTTCTTACCTGAAAAGAAAATGATGTATTGGAATTTGTTGTAGAACTTGGGATTACATATCCATATAAAGTTGTTGATACTGGAATAATATCAATATCAGAAAAAATGTTATTTAAATATTGAACTTGGATTTCGTTGCTTATTGCTCCCGGTGCATTTGTTTGCCATGTCAACGTAATTTGATTTGATCCGTTTCCTACTGCTTGCAAATTGGTAGGAGAACCTGAAATATCTCCATTCCATGCAATCGGATCTTGGTATCCATTTTGGATATAAACCCAATCTTCTGCTTGAACAAACCATGTATGCATCATGGTCTGATCATTTCCATCAGTCAGTTTATAAAGCGTTGCAATATTGTTTGTAATAGCAAGGAAATAGATTACTCCAGCTACCGAACAAACAATTCCATCGGAAGAAGTCGACTTTATTGATTTATAAGGAATTGCACCTTGAAAATTACCCGTTTGAAAATCTGTTAAAATTGATGCAGGGTATCCGTAAGCAACATTAATTTGAATATCCGTAAACGGGGGTCGGGTTGAATTAATTCCCTGACGAAAAGCCCTATTTACACAAGATGAAACAAAACTAGCAGGAAGATTGCTTGGATGCGTTTCCGCATCCATTGCAACCGTTACTGTTGTTCCATCGTATATCCTTCCATCCTGTGCCACTTTAGAAAATGTTTAGAATATAGCCAGTAATTGCAAGTTCTACAAAATCACCAGTTGTTGCAGGTGCTACGACAGTTTCAATATTATAATAACTATTTATAGAATTTTGAGGAACAAATGCATTAAAAGAGGAATACATTATATCAGTAGATACACCATTATCTGTACCTCTAAATGAGGTTGCTGCATATACTTCGTATGTAGCTGGATATGCATAACGTGTTGTGCCAGTTGTTCCTACGGATGCACTTCCTATAATTGCTTGAGCTTGTATATTAGACCCACCGCCTTGTCTTTCTTGGGAAAGTCGATAAATAGCATTACTTACATATGCAGGGCTAATATATTGCGTTACTCTTCCGGTAAAATATACATTATTATTTCCAGATCCATATACATAAGACAAAACAATTTGCCTTGCAGTATATCCAAAATTTATCTGCCTTTGATTCTGGTTATAATAAGGATCAATAGTAACAGAATTATTTACAGTTTTTGTTATTCCAATAAGCCTATAGTATGTATAGCTACTAGGAAGAGAAGGCCCTGTTCCAGATGTTGACATCACCACATTTATGCCTACGCTTGTGCCGTAAATTGCATAAATAAAATAGATTGTGTTTGAAGCGGCTGTACCCGAATCAAGTCCTCCAGCACCACTTGCAAGTATATTCAAATTATAGGTATTACCTGTACCGTTAATAACAATTTTTGAGTTATTCAAGTTTGATACAACAACTTGACCGAAATTTACTGAAAGATTTGTTGTACCAGATGTAACAGATGGATAAATGCTAACACTATTTGCATCAGTAAACGCTGATGCAGTATTTAAGGAAGTAGCAGGAACAATAATTGGATTTCCGTTCGCATCAAATGACACTACATTTGTTGCACTTGCAGTTGAAGAAACTGTAGTTGTATTTGGAGAAAGTTCATAAACCGTATTGGAAGCATAAGAAGTTCCAGTAGGAGTATATGTTCCGGTTGGAGGAGTTGATCCTGTTTTATAAACAAGACCTTGGTTTGGAACAATGTTTTCAATAGTTCCCCAATTTGTAATAGATGCTCCAGCAGAAACAACAGGGAAACTTGCTTCTTGCGTATAAGGAACTGTTGCTGGTGGTTGAAACGCTACAAGTTGTCCCGTAGGGGTTGTGGCCTGAAGTTTTCCGCTAGAGGTTCCAACAGCTTGACCAGATCCATTGCCAAGATAAACAGGATTACCAACAGAAGCGTCACCCCAATTTACAAGTCCAGTAGAACCATTGTAAAAAAGAATGCTATTGGAAGAAAGCGTAGGGACTGTGTACTTGCAATAAGCCGAATCCTCACCAACTACACGCTGGATTGTTCCAGAGCCAAGTGCTGTGCAGTAAGTAGGGAAATTGGGGTTGCAAGCAGATGGAGCGTATTGAACGGTGTTACCGCACCCGCATCCACCCCATCCATTGTTGTAGCCGTAAGACATAGATTAGAGATTTGTATGTTAATATTATTTTTGTGTCAATAAATCATGCAAAAGATGACACAGGAACCAAAGAAAGAGTACCTTGTGCTGTAACCCCAACAATAAATTGAATATTAGAACGAGTTGTCTTTTGAATATAAGGAAGAGAAATGGGATTCTGAGAAGAACCATCAGCTACAACAAAATTTTGACCATTCCAATAGTTCAATGCGGGATTTGTTCCCGGAACAATAGGCAAAGTTTGACCGCATCCGCTATAGCATCCGCTAGCCGTATTGCAACAATTCTGGTTGGGTTGATACTGCATTGCGGGTTACTTTACGCTAATCCAGTCACGCTTGACAAGTCATTAACGCGATTGATCCAACCTTTTAAAAACTTGTTCAGTCTAGGGTTTTGATCAGCAAGTCGGTAATAAAAAGCTATGCGTAATTGCTGAAACTTTTTTGGATCTCTCCCTGAGGCATCAAGCAACTTAGAAGCCCTATAATTGCCGCAATTTACGCAAGCATCAAAGTAAATCCAATCAAGAGGCGAAGGCAAATGATCACATCCATCTTTGATCCATTCAAGCCAATAGATGTCTGTAGCCTGATCTTCTGTAAGATTTTTGATGTCAACATCAGGATGAGATCGTTGATCTATTCCAAATTTTGTAGCACCCCCGCTATCATCAGGATCGTTTTCATACGCACGACCCTCATGGTCAAAAAGCCAAGGGATAATGACATTTTTAAATCTCGCCGTCATCAAAGTATCTTGGTCTTGGCAATCTTGTATTTCTTACCTCAATTTCTGGAGCTTCAGCATTGCTGTTAATCTTATCGTCTTCTTCTATGTTCTGAAGAGCAGAGACAGCTTTCCAATCGAAACATGCTTGCCCACTAATCAATGTCATAGCCAATGCCATGAATGCCATGATTGCCGTATTGGATACCTCTACAATCTCCTTGGAAGCCTCCGCATGATCATGGATCAAGAACACCGTAGATACAAAAACCAATACAACACCCAATGCGGCAACCCCGGCATAAAGAGCTTTTTTGCTCTTTGATGCTGGTTGAATCAGTTTGTTTTTTATTAGATCCGACCTAGAAGCAACCATGAGATTCCGTAAGTAGCAAGGGTCAAACCAATAGGAATCCAAGGACTAATCACACTCAAACGCCATGTAGTAAAAGCCACAGAAGCCGCCAACAATCCAGAAATAATAGCAATGAGGTGATGCCAATGTGAAACCTTTGATTCCAAAGAAACGATTTGTTCATCTTTAGAAGCGTCGTCATTCTTCCACCAATCCCTTTCGTTTTGGACGGCATCCGCTTGCTTCTGGACTTGCTGAATTTGGGCTTCTGCCTTTTCAAGTTCGTCATCCGCTTCTTTGACAAGAGATGCAATTTCCTTGGGTTTTGCATTAACAATCTTTTTTATTGTTGCATCCGCATTGGTAATAGAAGCAATAGCAGGATGGGTATCAACTGCAGACTCTTTATGAGCGGCACATCCCGACAGCAGGATAGCCGCCAGAAGTAATGCCTTTTTCATTTTCCTTTAAGGAGCTTAATAATAGTAAGCGTGGAAGCAAGAGCCGAAAGAAGTAGACAGATCCATTGAGCAAGGGCAGGAACTTCAGGAACAAAAGAAAAAACTAGAAGAACTCCACTTGTGATTGATCCAAGGATCATAGAAGATGGGTGAGTTGTAGCTGGATGCATGAAATCAAGGTGCTGGTTTCACATACGGAGCCTGAACGTACAATGATTCAATGGCCTCTTTAATTGCTGAATCTCCTCCTGCAACATTCAATAGATTTGAAATACGATTGTCTGTATCCGTGTCCGTAAATTGACCAATAGAAGAATAAGGAGGAGTTGTATGCTGACTCCAAAGAATAAGATTAAGATTAACTCCCTTGATTCTGGCAATCGCCTGTTGCTGTGAATTGTCATAGGTTACGCTGTAGTCAATGCTAGTCAGCGTAGTCGGCCTGATGGGTTTTCCATTTACAGGATCAGGCGTAATAGTAATAGGAGAATTTAGGGAAATCATAATCAGACATTAATAAACCAAGGCAAATGAAGCAACCTAGAAATCCAATTTGTTCCAAGAGATGTTCCACCTCCACCACCAGATATATTTACTTGGAAACCATAAGATCCATAATTTCCGCCAAGATTCAAATTGCATAAACCATTTGAATTCCAAGAACTAATTAATCCATTTGCATCAGTATATGTAGCTGTCCCATTAACAATTGCATCAGCATTGTAACCACCAGAAGCAAATGTTACATTTCCATTAAAAAATGCTCCAGTCGATAAATGCGATCCGCTTGAAAATGTTGAAGCATTAGATGAAGTAATTTGAATGTTTGCAATAACAGCATTATTAGATGCATTAACGCTGTTTACTGTAGGATTATTTGGGCCTGTATTTTGATAAATAACATTATTATCAATGTATATATCGGTAGAGGAGTCAGGTAGATCTCTTTGACCTTCAGGATTAATAGGACGAGTCGTATAGCTGTTATTAGCCCACCAATTATTAATATTATAATAATCTCCATCTCCTCCGCCGCCTGAAACTTGATCATTAAACCATTGAGGAGAAGCAGCAGGCCATCCAATATATGTAACAGTTCCAGAAACAGTTCCTCCTATTGGGAACTGACCATTACCTCCATCATAATAAACAGTAGCATTACTTAAAATAGTTCCAAATGCTCTAGAACTATCTCTCATAACTACATTACCAGCAATAATAGATGTCGAAGATAATTTAGAAGAATCATGCATCGAAACTCCATCTGTGCAAATTCCAGAAAAAATAGATGTTCCTTGCATATTAACAACACCACTTGTTTGAAGTGTTAATCCTGAAGCAAAATTAGAAGACCAAAATGAAGCTGATTGGCAAAAACATTGATTTGATCCTTGTGTGTTTTGTGTAACATTTCCATATATCTGCACCCCTGTACTGGTTGTGGGAAGTGAAGTTGCTTGTATTGTATACAATGCATCTTTCCACCAATTTAAAAGATTACCCCAATTCCCATCAGATTTTGCATTATTATACCAAAGAGTATTAAATGGATAATAATAACCAATACCACTTCCATAAAGTTGAGAAACTTCAGATTGAGTTAATGCTCTATCCCATACTCCAAAAGAATAAAGAGTTCCGTAAACAGGATATGATGAACTTTTATTTCCTAAAACCCAATTACCAACCCCTGAATCAGAAAATGAATTATTTAGTGAAGTAACAACAAGAGATCCATCTAAATATCCATACAAATCAACATTTCCTGAATTATTAATATTTGCAACGCAAGTATAATAATGAAGAATATTATCTGCAGTATTACCAAAATCAATTTCTACACCTCCGAAATCAAATCTAAAAGAACCATTATAATATAATCCTTGTGTATTTCCTGAATTGGTGTCTGAAAAAACAACTCGAAATGCATCTTGGCTTAACTGCAGCCAAAATGAAATAGTTAAACTATTAGATGTTGGATTATAATTTACTGTAGATGTTAAATCCTGTGATGAATTTCCTGTAAATAATGCACCATTGTTTCCTGATCCAAGAGGAACAGCATTGTGATTTATTAATGTATTTCCGGTTGGTGTAGAATCCACCAATGACAAATTCCCTGTGCCATCATTATTAAGATCCCAAAATGAAATACATCCATTAGAAAGAGCCATAATTAGCTAGTACGTTTAATGTCTGTAATATTATTGCTTCCGTCAAAGGTGATAGTAATTGTAGCTACAACAACCCCATTGTTTTTACAAGTAATTAATCCCGGTTGAGCAGGAGTTCCGCTATTATAATTGGAAAACTGTACCTCTGTATAAGTAGGAAGGTTAAAGCCAGCGGTAGCATTCCAAATATTCCACAACTGTTCAGATTCAGTAGTGGCTTGCCATCCTCCAAGGCTATTTGTTGAATTATCGTAAATGCTCATTTGTTTAAAAATTAGAACCAACCTATATTAATCGTTGCTCCAGCGGCGGCAAGCTGTTTTGTGCTATCGTATACAGGAAAACCACCAACTCCAGTTCCTCCTGATGTTGCAATTCCATTTGCCAATACTAAAATAAGACCATTATTAAAAGTAATTCCATTTACAGGAAGTGCAATTGAAGATGTTGAGCTAGGCTGAACAAGATAACATTGAAATGGAATAGATGATCCACTTACAAGCTGATCTACAGAAGATAGATCATAAAAAGAAACGTAAATATTAGATCCCGTTAGATTTCCAATATTTAAAAAGTTAAATATACCGTTTCCAAATTTAAGAAGTTGCGGAGGATTTGCAGTAGATCCCGCTCCAGAAAGAAAAACCTCTTTATTTGGAATACCAGATAAAGTCTGGTAAATTTGCCATAGTTGTTCGCTTTCAGTTGTGTCAACAAATGATCCAAACGAAAGCGTAGTAAATGACATGGCAAATCATTGGTTATGGGACAGGGGAGTAGAACCCCTGCCCCATAATTGTTTTTATTAGAACAGGTATCCCGTGACAATCACATCACCGTACAAAGCACCAATGCGTCCAGCAGTATCAGCCGTGGAAGCCTCGGTAGTCAGCGAGGGATTGTAATACGAGAAGGTGGTTGAGGTCGTAGCAATAACTTGAACAAGACCGTTATAAGCGGCGTTGCCAACAGTTAGAACCTTAAGCATAACTCCCGGAACCAGCCAAGCAGGAACACTCGACACCGTAAGGGTGCTGATATTGTTTGCCGTGACACGATTGGTTGTAGCGAGAGCGGGAATAGCCGCAGTCGTTACGTTCACGCGAACATTTTGAGTTGCAGCAGCACCATTGCTGTTAAGTGCTGTGGAAACAGGCCTGCTTCCAAGAACATAACCATTGGTTGCGTTAGCAAACGGAACTTGCGAAATATTCGATGTTGCGTTCGGGCTAGTAGCAACAGGTGTTGCTGGAAGCGTCAATGGAGCAAACAGATTTTCAGAAGTAGTTGCATTGTCAATAGCAACAACTGCTTGAGTTCCGTTAGTTCCAAATGCGTTTTGAAGAACGACGGTAGCCGAAGTAGGGACGAAAATGTTTTCGTCATATTCCAACTGACCAATCGTATGAGTTCCTGCAACCGTGAAATCAATGGGGGTAGGCCCAAAGCGAACGATTGTCAGGTTATTAGGTGTAGGTTGATTAAGGGACATATTATTTTTTATTTAGATTTTAGTAATAGCTAGGATTGTTATAAATAACGTTGTTAAGAGTATATGCAATGTACACAGTTTCCGAAGTAGCGGCAACAGTAATCCCACTCTGGAGGGGGCCAGAACCATTAAGGTTCACACCACCAGTAATGGTAGTTCCATTCACCACAGCAGAGCCACCACCAGTAGTCGAAATCGACCAAGTGAGTGCGCTGACAGGGATCGTGTAACTTGTTCCAGTTGTAACTTGGATGAAGTAAGGAGTCAGCGGTTGCCCGTACCCTGCGTAAAGCAGGGCAGGGGCATTGAGAACGCTGGACGGGCCGTAGTTAGCGTTGTTAAGGGACATTTTAAGTTA
>Ga0208379_1000665_pt1 | contig 14588 bp, 11 predicted proteins | sample CryBogCBE02Aug07_FD_184559 | JGI IMG/M metagenome (GOLD analysis project Ga0208379, IMG submission 184559) | Freshwater microbial communities from Crystal Bog, Wisconsin, USA - CBE02Aug07 (SPAdes) | ecosystem: Environmental > Aquatic > Freshwater > Lake | place: Crystal Bog, Wisconsin, USA... | reverse complement strand
TGGTAGTGGAATGTTGGTTAACCAACATTCCACTACCACTTACATTTGCTGTACTTCCTGATACTGCTGTATGGTCAGTCATACGAGCATAGTCAGCTAAGTCTTGTAGTTCTTTAAACTTTTCAGAACCCAACATTGTTGGCAAGTTATTGCCATAACCTTTTACTGGGTCATAAATAAATTTGTTTATTGCTGCTTGGCTTGGCTTCCCTTTTCCATTACGCACACCAGCAATACTATTTAAATTATCTATTAACGCAGAATTCAAACCTTGGTGTTCAGTTGAATCACGACCTATTTCATTGATTAACCTATTCAAATAAACTTGTGGAGTTTTATTGTTGTAGTATTTGTCAATAAATGTATTGCTTGCAGGGTGTGGTGTATCTTCTAACTTTTCAGCAGCAGACCTTGTATCACCTTCAACTGCAGCTTTATAGGCTGGAATGTAAGTTTCTGACTCAGGATTCATTAAATCAAATCGAGCTTTTGCACTTGCACGAGCTTTTTTTGCTAACTGATTTACTTCAGCAGTAGCTGGTGTCATTTCTGTTTTTTCAAACGCATCACGAACTTGATCTATTGCATGAGTAGCATTGCCATCAGTCTTGGCAAACTTTCTTCTTTCTCTACCCAAAATAGTCAAATAATTTTGATAGTCATTAAACCTTAAATCACCTGAATCTTTTAATTCGTCAATAATGTCTTTGATTTCTTTTGGTAAAAACCTAGCTACATTTTCTTCTTTAAGTAGTAATTCAGCAGTTAAAGCAATGTTATGACCACTTAAAGGCAATTCACCACCATTAGCATCAGCTAACTCTTTGTAATTTTGCCTAATGTTTTTAACACGTTCTTCATCATTTTGAACTAACTTTTCTAAAGTTAAATTAGCAGACTTTTGTGGTGTAGTTTCAAATACTTCAGGAGCTATTGCCTGTTTTGTTTGTTCAATAGCTTTAATAACTTTTTCATCACGACCAGCTAACTTTTGAGCCAATGGCTCATTACCTTTTTGATTTTGGTAATTGTATTCTTGAGACATTAACTGTGGGTCTTGTAATGCTTCACCTTCAGTTGGAACGTCACCAAATTTGTTAAACAATTTGTGTGTTTTAATAAATGTTAAATCTTTATCACTTAATGCTGTATCAGGAACATTAACATAGGCTTGTTTAACAGGCTCTGGTGCATCTGCTAATTCTGCTTTTATACTTGTAGGCAACTCAGCATGAGCAGCTCCAGCACTTACCATACCTGCTTGTGGAACTTGTTTTGCTTCTAGTTGGCTTTTGAGTTGACCACGAACGTCACCAATGGTTTCACCAACAGAACGTAAACCACCAATTGCTTTAGCAGGAACTCCCTTTAATGCAGGAGAGAACATACCTATTGCGTTAATAGCCATGCGTACATCTTCAGGGTGCATTCCTGTTGCTTGTGAAATTGAATCAACACCATCATTGATGTGTTCGCTGATGTACTTACCAATAGGGCTAGTTAATGCACTTTTATAGTCTTCAGTATTTGTAATTCTAGCAAATGGGTTTTCAAATACTTTTCCAACTTTTTGCCCAAATTGCTCAGACTTTTCTGCACCTTGACCAGCTACCCTTGCACCAGCTTGAACAAATAGGCTCGCAGCTTGAGCTGGCAAATTACCTGCAACATCAGCTAAATTAGCAAGTTCAGGAACAACTTTAGATGTATCTAATGGCCCAACTTTGCTTTTTGTTTTGCGATAACCAATAAAAGGCTTTGTCATATCTTCAGCAGTCACACCTGCAACTGGCTGAGCTTCTTCACCCCTAACAGCACTTAATGTTTTATCTAAAAGATTAGGCTGAACCATTTGTACAGCAGGTTTGCCTTTAGCCACAGGTGCAGGAATATTGTCTTCACCAGCAATTAAACTATTTAAGTCAGCTTTAGGGTTTACTGCTGATACATAAGCACTTGGGTCTTTGGTTACAAAACCACCATATTGTGCTAACGCTTTATCTACATCACCATTGTTTTTAGCAACAAGATCAGTTAAATATTTTCTAGCAACTTCACGAGATTGTTTTTCATCAAATGGATCAAACTTTGTGCCTTTTTTGTACAAATCATTAACTGTTGAAGGCATGAATTGATATGGCCCTATCGCTTTTGTTTCAGGGTTAACTTGGTAAGGTTTGTTACCACTTTCCCTTAAACGCAAACGATCAAGCAATTCATCAGTAACTAATTTACTGTAATCAGGCTTTTCATCTTCACCAGCAATGAGTTGTCCTAAATCAAGCATTAGTCAAGACTCCCATTGGTTACAAGTTTTTTAACAATGTTGTTATGCTTTTCAGCATAAATTCTACGTTTTTCTCTTAATGCTGCTTTTTCTTCTGGTGTGATTGTGTTGTTCAACACTTTGCCATGATACTCACCATTAAATAACTCATCAATTTGTTTCTTTTTCTCTTTAGGGTCTAAAACCTTTTCATCAATGTTCATGGCTTGGAAAATACGACTATCAGCGTTATTTGCCCATTCTTGTTGGAATTTAGACAAATTAGCATCACCATATTTATTAGCAAACTTTTGAGCAGCAATACCTTGCAACTGAATGTTTTTGTTTTCTGCAGCAGTTCTTTGCAAAATGTTCCACAAAACATCAGGATTCATAGTAGCAGTACCATTAGCTTGTGCTACCAATTCTTGAGAAGCATCAGTACCCCTACCTTGTGCTTTTAATTGGTCAATCTGAATTTGTGCAAGGTCTTTGCTTAATTGCTGGTATTGTGAACTACCAACAAGATTAGACAAAACACGTTTAGCTGTACCTGCAGCACCTGATGAATACCAAGCATTTGGTTGTAGACCAAGAATTGCTGATGCAGTTTCTTCAATATTTCGTTGGGTTGCACTTAATTTAGGCAAACTAGAACGCAAACCTAATTTATAGGCTTCTCCTGCAGCTTTGTCTGCTGCTTCATTAGGATCAAGCACAGCAGGTACATTTGCTTGTCTTACAGGGTGTGGCAAATCTACAGGTGCGTTATGGCTAACAACTTGTGCAGTAGTTGTTGGCTCTGGTTTTGGGGGCTGATAAATGGCTTGTGGTTGTGATGCTTGTAATTGTGAATATTGGTTACCAACACCACCACTACGTTCAACAGCATTTTTGATAGTTTGATAAACCTGTTTAGTTCCATTTGGATCGTTTTTAACCAAATCAACTAATTGGTCATGCAAACCTGAATCATGTTCAGGAATACCTAAAGAAGTTACAAATTTCTTTGTTGCTTCTAATTTTTTAATAACTTGGTCTTTATTGCCATTGATAAAGTCTGGGTCTTTTAACAAAGCACCATAAGATTTGCTTGCTACATCTTGGTAGTAATCGTTTAAATCAACACCTGCTTTGGATGCTTCATATTGTAATCTTTGGCTTTCAGCTTTTCTTGAAGCAATAGTTGAACCAGCAGTTTCTCTAGCTACTTGTGTTGCTAACTGTTGCTGTTCAAGTTGCAAAGGATTAGTTTGTTGAGCTTGTTGGTAAGCCTGTGCTCCACGAGCAACATTTAGCATATCAGATATGCTCATGCCTTGTGGTGCATTAACTCTTGATGCTACGTCAGAAAAGTTTGCGTTGACTGTGGATGTCATGGTGTTGGCCTCACGTTATCCGGGGTACAGACTAGGGTCATAAGGTGTTGGAGTAGGTGTAGTTGGTGTCTTTGGTGCTAACAAATTAGCCAAGAAATTGTTTTGAGCCAAACTTTGTGCTCCACCACTAATTGCATTTGCTGAACCTACTTGTCCTGCTGCTTGTGCGTTTGCTGCACCAACACCCAAATTAGCAATGTTGGTAGCATTACCAGTCGCAAGGTTAGAAAGTCCTGTAACTGCATTTTGACCAATCCCTGCTATTCCTGATAATTTATTGTAAATGTTAGTCTGGTTTGCTTGGTAATTGTTAAACGCATTTTGGTAAGCGTTTTGTGCTGTGTTTTGTGTATAGTTTTGCAACCCAGTTAAGGCATTACCACCAATCAAACCACCTGTGGCATTGTTAGCCATGTTAGTAGCATTTTGGCCTTGTTGTAGCTGAAACGCATAATTAGGTGCAAGATTTGCGTTCAAATCTTGTGCGTTAAAACCACTTGTCAGGCTTGGAATAGCAGCATTGAGTTGGTTTAAGCCTGTTTGACCAGTTTGTAAATATGGTGTGTAGTTAGGAGAAAGGTTTTGAAAGTTTTGTTGTAGTTGCTGTTGGGCAGCACTAGCAGCATTTGCTTGTGTGTTTGCTGCAGACTTTGCTGCTTGGGAGTTAATTAAAGAACTTCCAATCGTTGCTGCTGCTAAATATGCAAAAGGCATGATTAACTCCTAGAAATCAAAACTTCATCCACCTTGGAAACATCTGTTTCATCAGTCGAATGGATGCAAAACCAAACACAATCCTCAAGAGCCTCAATTGAATGATGCGTATCAGCAATGATGTTCAAACAATATGGGGCTACTACTTCTTTATTATATTCGTCAGTCTTAATTAACGCACGTCCAGAAGCAAGAATGCTTAAATGTGAGAAAACGTGCTTGTGCATTCCTGCTACATAGCCCTTGGGTATGACCATTTCTTTGGCATACAAGTTGTCAGAAAAGTGATGCTTAACTTGTGGGTCAACATCAAATTTGCCTTCTAGGTCTTTATGGTAAGTCATAATATGGAACTTTATATTGTTGACCATTCACAGTCACTTGCATGAATCCTGCAGGTGCTTGTGTGCCAGATATTGTTAGGCCAGCTTCTGCTACACCTGCTACGCTTGATGTTGTTTGTACGCTAGAAGTTGAACTGAAATTCAACAAGTTAATGAAAAACTGCTGCCAAGGTCTTGTAGGCCTTTTAGAAGCAGTATCCAAAAACTCACTTTGTGGGTAAGGATTGTTTTGGGGTGAACCATAAATACTAGGCATCAGTTCTCACCTACTGTAGATTTAAGGTTGCTAGAAATGATTGTGGCAAATACTGGGTCACTTACAACAACTTCAAATACTCTGTCTCTAGCCCAACCCAATCGTCTCCAAATGGCACGATTTTTATATTTGCCTTGCTTGCCAATAGAAACCCAATGCTCGTTTGACCATGTAGAGCCACCATCATTTGACCAACGCAACATGGCTTGTGGGTTAACACCAGCAGTATTGGCTGTGGAAATGCCAGAATTACCTGCTATGGCTATGCCAGCTATTGCAATACCAGCAATTGCTGTTGTGCTTGTGGTTGAGCCTGATGCGTTTAATCCAACTGCAGGTTGAAATTGAATCTGCAATTCATCAAAATATTCACGCTGCAGGTCAGCTACCAAATGGGGAGCACGTCTTAACCTTCTGACTTCCTGACCATTGTCTGTGTAATTGCTTGGGTCTAGCTCGTAAATGTTGCCATTTTGCCAATCACCAACGTACACAAGGCCATTGAAAGTAGCTGCACAATTACCACGATGCCTATGGTAATTATTGTAATTATCGACCCATAGCCACTTGTGCCACATGGTAGTGGTAACGTCATAGACCCATGTCAAATCTAGGCTTGGAAAGCTAATTACATAGCATTCATGGCCTTCTAATTGATAAGTCCATGCAACAGCATCATCAATCTTTTGGTTAACAAGAGTGTTCTCAACTGCATGGGTACTGATCCTAGTAGGAACGTAACCATTCATCATTACGATTTGGCCTTGGCCTCGTTGGTTGCGAGAAAGGTAAGCAAAGGAATTGCCAACACGAGAAATGCTGAACTTGGCAATGATGCCATGCTGAGTGGAAGTCCCCGGTATCCTTTGCAACGGAAATGGATAAGAACCCACATCCACCCAAACCTCAGAACTAATCTCACCTAACAAATAAACTTCACGATGGTCAACAATCAATGACACCAATTGGTCAGGTGAACCATCTTTACTGCTGAATGACAAAGAATATGTCAATGTCTGCAATAAATTAGAAGTTGCAAATTCTTGGCTATTTGGCTTGTTGTAAACAAAGTAATTGTCCACAACATCAACTACATCAGCACCAGTAAATGCACCATCATTTGAGGGCAAAATAGTGAAGTTATTAGATGTAAAAGTTTGAGTTCCACCCAAAGGTGAATAAATGGCTGCACCATTTTGACCTGTGCCTGTGCCACTAGCTGATAAAACTGGAGCAGATGCGTAAAACGAACCATTGTTCGTCATGGTGTAATCGTTATTTAAACCAAACACCAAATTTATTGTTGCACCAGTTCCTTTGCCACCTACAAAAGTAACAGGGCTTGTTGGTGCTGTTTGATAAACACCATTGACAATGATTTGGTAAGTTAATATTACACTACCAGAAACAGTCAAAACTTTGACCTGTGCAGGGCTAGTAGATGTGCCACCAAATGCTGTTAACACATCTCCAACAACGTATCCTGTGCCACCTGTAGCCAATGTTGAAGACACAACTGTAATTGAATTCCAAGTTACAGTAGCTGTTGTACCAAAAGGAGGGCTTGCAATCGTTATTGATGGAGGGGAAGTAAAACCTGTACCTTGTGAAGTTATGGTTATTCCTGTTACTGTTCCATTGGTAACTGAATTGTTAAGTGTGTAAATACCTAAACCATTAGAAGTTGTAGGTACTGCAGTAATAATGGTGTTATCAGGAACTCCTGTGCCAGTAATACTTTGACCAACATAAAGTTTGCCAGAAGAAATGCCTGTGACGTTTATTTGGTTACCAGAAATAACACCATTAAATGTTGCTGTTTGCGTAGTGGAAATGTACCAAGAATAGCGATTTGCACCATCAGTAATCATTACCTGCAAACCATTGTCAGCAATACCTACCCTGCCAGTTGTGGTTTGTAATTGACCTATTTGGGTTGCAATGCCTGTTTTGTCTATGTAGTAAACAAAAGAACCACAGACAGCAATTAGATATTGACCACCAGAGATGGTGTGCAAGCCTCTGACTTCTGCGTTAGCTGCAAGGGCTGTAAAAAAGGTAAGGCCCGGTGTTGGGTACAGAGCCACCACTCCACGCTGACCAGCTTGTTTTAATGGGTCAATTTCTGGACGAAAGTTAATGCACTCCTGATCTTCTTGATAAATCGAGGGTGCTCCGTAACTTGGCCCAACAAAACCCATTTCTGGCATATTAGTCCTTTAAGCAATGTTTGCGGCTTTAAGTCTAGCTCGCAATGATTTCAATTCTGCAACAATGTTAGCCATCATCTCAGGTGCTGACAAGTCAACCATCTGATAAATTGGCTTTCCTTCACCATCAACTGCATTTGCTGAACCTGAAACAGCACCAGCAACAACTGATTGAACTTCATCAGCAATAAATCCAATGTCTGCTACACCTGAACCAATCCATGTGAAAGACCTTGGTTGCAAAGCATCAATGACTGCACCACTATTGGCATAGTTAACAATATTGGTTTTTAACCTGCGATCAGATGTTGTTCCATAGTTAACACTTGATGAAGTAGGTGAACTAATTGCACCAGCAGTTGTAAATGATGTAGGTGTTCCTACTGCAAACAACACATGGTTGCTAGAACCAATGTAAGAACTGTTGATGCAATTTACATAACCATTTCCAGTAGTAGGAACGTATACACCAATACCTTCTGTACTTTGAACATAAATGTTTGTTGGTGAACTGAAAGCAGTAGCAGTACCAGAGCTAGTAACTGTCAAACTAGCAAATGGATTACTACTAGAACCTAAACTAATACCTGCAGCACTATAAGGAACTAATGTAGCGTTTTGCAACAAAATAGTATTAGGAGAGCCACCAGAATTGTTTTGAAACCCAATTGTTGTAGCTGCACTAGAAATACCATAATAACCTGTTCCAGTTTGGATACCAATTGCAACACCATAACCAGAACTTGTACCAAAAATAGCATCACCAGTTGCACTATTACCTGAATTCAGGACACTTTGCAAAGTTGGAACACCATTCAAAGGTGTATAACCTAGTGCAGTAGTTACGTCAGAACTTGTTAAAGTAACAGCTCCTGTTCTAGTATTGAAACTAGAAACACCACCTGAAGTTGATGGTGTAGCCCATGTTCCATCATTTCTTAAAAATGTAGATGTACTTCCTGATGGTGCAGAAATGTTATAACTGTTCCAAGCAAACGTTCCTGAAAGATATAAGCTACCCCATTGGTAAGCAGAACTTCCTAATGTAAATGTTGTGCTAGTTTGAGGAATAAAAGCACTTGCATACAAATAAACAGAAGAAGTTGAATTACCAATTCCAATTACTGATGAAGCAGTTGCAATACCATAAGCAGTACCTGTTGGGCCACTACTGGTTGATCCAATTCCCACACCATTAAAAGTTGAAACGCTACCAATGTTAATGCTACCTGAATAACTATTACCTACAGCGCAAACTGCTGCCAATGAAGGTGTGCTACCACCAGTACCATTTGAAGCTGCTGTGATTCGACCATAAGCATCAACTGTGATGTTTGCAGACGTATAGCTTCCTGCTGCTACTGCTGTTGTAGCAAGCCCAATCGTTCCACTCGATGTAATTGGGCCACCAGTTAATTGGCCTGATGCAGTTCCAACTGAAGTAACAGTACCAATGCCAGAACCAGCAGGTGTTTGCCATGTTCCATCATTACGCAAAAAGGTTGTTGTACTACCAGTTGGTGCAGGAATGGCATAACCACCCCATGTAAAGTTAGTAGTTACTAATGAAGCATTAGGGAAAACACCTGTGTAGACTGCAGTATTGACATCATTAAGCCATGAAGACCTAATGACTGTTACTCCATCTGTAAAAGTAGTGCTAGACATTTAAAGCCTCTCTATTTCTTGCTAACAAAGTTTTCATAGTCGACAACTTCTTTCCAAATCTGTTCGCTAGTTGACTAGCAGTTAAACCAAATTCTTTTCTTAACCTCAAAATTTCAGCTTGTTCTTCATGTGTAAAAACTGCTCGATGATGATCTGGGCCTTTTCCAAAAAGATACCTTCCTTTGTTTAATCTGTCTTGCATATTTTCCTTTTGATCGGAAACTTTCAAATGCTTAGGATTACAACAAATTGGGTTATCACAAGAGTGCATCAAAAATCCTGCTTCTCTTTTGTCTATTGGAGCACTTAAAGTTATTGTATTAGGATTAGCTAAATCAAATATAACTCTGTGAGCATAATAAGATTTATTACCAATCTGAACCCTACCATAACCTCCTCCACCCAAATAGCCTTTCCAAGGCCAACAAACATCATCTCCTTTTTTATCTACTAAACTCCACAATCTTTCTGGTGTATTCCTTGGTCTTCCTGCTTCTTTCATAATAGCTCCTTGTTAAAGCTATTATTATACAACCTTTAAGGCTATATAAAGCCCCCATGGAGGATCCAGCCTGCATCTCTAGTTTTAGTAGAGGTAAGCACATTGTCATAACGTGCAAGGATTACAGGCCTCATGTTAGTACGCTTGATGGTACTTTTGCCCTGTGCAGCATACTGTTGAATCATGGCTATTTGCGTTGGACTAGCCTTGCCATACATAGGCATCAAACGCTCTGCCAAACACCATCTAAGGGCCATTGAATAGCCTTCTGGAAGGGCTATTGGGTCATACATGGTTGTGCTTCTAGTGAAAATGTTGTCACAGAAAACGTGCATCTCACCTTGTGCAGGATTAGGCCACAAATATAGATTACCCAATAGTTCAGTTGGTTGATAGTACAAAGCCTTGGGCCAAGGGCCATTCAAGGTCTTCAAACCAATCATTTCATATTCTTCAACATTAAGAACAGAAACTGGGTAATCCAAGCCACCACCAGTTATGGCAACACCATTGGAAGTAGTGTTTACCCTAACAAATGCAGAATTGATGGTCAAAGGACGCTTGTAGTAGCCTGTAATCGTTGTAGAAGCTACTGTTTGGCTAATATTGACTGAATATGTACCTGCTTCATTGACTTGGCCTCCAGCTCCTGTGCCAAAGCCTGTAATCATTGTTCCTGCAGCAATTCCAGTACCTGTCAACATCATGTTGGTGTTAATGCCACCAGAGTTAATAGATGTGATGGTCAGGACATTACCTGAAATTGAGCCTACAAAGTTAGCCTGAACTGAACCAGTAGGTCCAATGGTGTATTGGGTAACGTTTTGTACAACAGGGAATATGATTTCAGTCTTGTAAAAGACCATCATTGACTCGTTAGACCATTGATCTAACATATCTTGGAGCATATCGTATGCGTCTTGAGCTGCTTCAGGAGTTGGGATTTCTCCTGCCTCTAGTGCTCCAATGTCTTTGAGTGCTCTGCTAACTATGTCAATGGGTTGTGCCATAACTTCATCCCAAAGTAGGTTTAAAAGTCTTGAAAACCCAAGGCAAGGAAGATGCTTCCTTTTGCACTAGCTGTTTTTCTAAGTTGGATTGTATAAGATTTATACCATCTTGGCTAGTTTCTTGAATAATCCAATCAATTACATTTTGTTCTTTTACTTCAGCAAAAGGTGTTTTTAGGCTTGGATTAGCAAAAGTATGTGTTCCTTGGGTTTCTACTGTATTTGTGCCATCAGTTAAGGAAACATAGAAATCAGCATGGGTAATTAACCCATCTGTTTGCTCAATGTTATTGATTTTCCAATCCATTATGCAGACCAAGGCAAAGGTTGTGTTGTTGGGCTTACAGGAGGGTTTTCTAAACTATTTATTTGGCCTTGTACATTAGCTTCATAGTTAGCAATACCTTGAGCACCTAGGGATTCTTGCACCCAACCAATAACTGTAGCTTGAGTCAATTGTGCGTAGGGTGTGAATCCGGGTGTTGCCTCAGTAACTTGATATTGGGTGTTGCCCTGAATACTGGCAGTTTGTGTTCCATCCGTACCTGTAAGTGTCCAGTTAACATTAACAACGTAGCCAGCGTTTGTGCCACTAGGCCATTGTTGCATTGATGTAATTGTCCATGTCCATTGATTTACTTGTGCCATTTTATGTTCCTAGTTTAGATTTAAGGGTTTCAACTTCTTTACTTAATTCCTGAACCGCATTCCAAAGAACTGCAACCAAATTTGTGGTTGCTAATTTTAAGTATTCTGGATCAGAATCATCAACTAATTTTTCATTTTCTTGATTAGCTAAAACATCTTGTGCTGACCAACCCAAATAAACTGGGCCTGTTGCTTCTTCACTATTTCTTGAAACTCTAAATTGATAAGCAATAGTATTAACTTTGTTTACAAAATCTAAGCCCAATGTTACTGGTCTAATATTAGTTTTTTCTCTAATATCAGATGTACTGATTGTTGATGTTTTACAATATAAAGTTGTAGTGCTATTATTTCCTAAAACAACATAATTTGATTGTGTTGTTATACTTACTAAAGAATCATTACCAGAATAATATCCAACACCAACATTGTTTTGTCCTGTTGTAACTCCAGTTAATGCTTGATAACCAACTGCCGTGTTGTAATTAGATGTGTTGTTTTGTAACGCATAATAACCAAGAGCCGTGTTAAAACCCCCAGTTGTGTTTAACTTTAAAGCCCAAGTACCAATACCAATATTATTTCCACCTGTTGTATTGGAATATAAAGATTGATAACCAATAGCTAAAATATCGTTTCCAGTATTGGAATATCCAGCTTGGTAACCTATGCCAATTAAGTTTGAACCTGTACTATTGGTATAAAGAGATTGAAATCCTATTGCCAAGTTATTTCCTGCTGTTGTATTACTATAACCAGCCTGATAACCTACTGCTGTATTGTTAGATGCTGTGGTGTTGTTATATAAAGCTCCATTACCTTGAGCAGTATTATTGCTTCCAGTTGTGTTTAAAATTAAAGCAGTTGAGCCAGATGCAGAATTATTAGAACCTGTTGTATTTGTTTGTAACGCTTGCATACCAAAAGCGGAATTATTAGAGCCAGTTGTATTTGCTTGTAAAGAAAGACCACCTGTGCCTGTGTTTTGATTTCCTGAAGTATTAGCATTTAATGATTGATAACCAACAGCAGTTTGATATGTTGCGGTATTTGCGCCACCAATAGCTTGTGAGCCTAAAGCAGTATTAGTAGATACAGAACCACCACCTAAACCTACTGTTAGTCCATGAATGGATGCATCATTTGCCATCGTCACCGTAGTGCCGTTGAATGTGAAATTGGCAGAGCCAGCAAATGCACCACTAGAATTGTATTGGACCTGTGTATTAGAACCACCAGCAGAAGCACTTACAGATGCCCAAGTTCCATCACCACGCAAATATGTTGTGCTAGAAGGTGTTCCAGTAACAGGGTTATTTGCTAAATTAGTTACTGTTGATATTAAATAACCACTTGTAGGCAAATTTAACGATGTTGTAGCACTTGCAGTAAATGTTTGAGCAAATGCACCTGCATGAGTAACGTTACCTGCTAAAGTTAGCGTATTCGTTCCATTGTTAACACCAGTTCCACCATAAGTGGGTGCAATAACGTTTGCATTCCAAACACCAGTAGTAACAGTACCTAAACCAGTAATTGAAGTATAAGAGCCTGATACATAACTTGAACCAATTGTTCCACTACTAATATTTGAAGCATTTAAAGATGTTAAAGAAGCACCAGAACCACTAAAAGCAGTTGTTGTTATTGTTCCTGTACTTGGGTTGTACTGTAATTTAGTAGAACTTGTGTAAATCGTGCTCAATGAGCCTGATGTAGCACTTGTGAAGTTGATATAACGAGTTCCATTGGTTGTTGTGTCATCAGTAATGCTTGCTCCTGATGCTGGACTAGACCATGTAGGAACACCACCTGCAACAGTCAAAACTTGACCAGTTGAACCAATTGCTAGTTTAGAAAGCGTATTTGAAGCAGAAGCATACAAAGTGTCACCAGTTGTATAGCTAGTCTGCCCTGTTCCACCATAAATTGCACCAATTGACACACCATTCCATGTTGCGTTGGTAATCGACCCTGCGTAACTAAATGTGTTGGTTGACCAAGAAACGTTTGAGGGTGCTTGGAAGTGGTAATCCCAAGTTCCTGCTGCAACAGAATTGGTCAAAAGAATGATTTCAACAAAACCACCAGAGGGCACAGAAACAACTAATGTGCCTGAATTGTTTTGCACACTAATCGCACCAGAAGTTTGATTGTTGTTAAAAGTGTATATCGCACCTGTAGGGATTGTTGTTGCATCAGGTAACTTATAGGTCTGACCACCTGAGCCAGTTATCACAAAATTAGGTGTTGATGCAGCAGTTAACGTAATGGTTGTCCCTGCAGCAGCTACGTTAGTAAATCCCTCATAGAAATCGTTAGCAGATGTGTTGGCGTTAGCATCCCTTAAAACAACGCTAGATGCACCAGAGCTTGTGGTAACACCAGTACCACCATTTGCCACATTTAACGTACCTGCAAGCGTTACTGCGCCTGATGTGCTTGTTGAAGGTGTAAGTCCTGTAGTTCCTGCACTAAATGAAGTAACAGTTGTCAAATTAGCCCAAGTAGGAACACCACCACTTAACACCAAATATTGACCATTGCTACCTGCTGCCAAAAATGTAGTTGCACCTGACCCTGTTTGATAAGGCAATGAGCCACCAGCTCCACCAGCAAGGTTAGTTGATGTGGTTGCACTTGTGGCAGTTGAAGCATTACCTGTCAAAGCACCTACAAAAGTCGTAGCAGTCAATGAACCACTTGAAGGGTTGAAGTAAAGAGCTGTGCTAACGTTTTCAGATGTGATTACTCCATTTGTTGTGGCAGTAAATGTAAGGTATCGAGATGCGTTAGTAGTGTTATCTGTGCTAATTGTTAAGCCAGAACCTACAGTTGACCATGATGTGTTTGTACCATCAGTAGTCAGAAATTTACCTGAGTTGCCTGTTTGTGTAGGCAGAAGGTTAGTAAGAGCACCATTAGCAGTTGTTGATCCAGTTCCACCATTGCCAACGTTCAAAGTTCCTGCAATAGTAATTGTTCCACTTGAAACAATAGGGCCACCACTTGTTGTAAGGCCTGTTGTACCACCAGAAACGTTAACACTTGAAACACCACTACCTGAACCAGTAAAAGGTGTTCCAGCAGGGCCAATAAACGTGATAAAGGCCAAAGTTGTTGGGTCATATAAAGCCTGAACAGGCAATATGTTTGTGGTTACTGTATTGGCAATAGTGTTGCTCATGGTCTACCCTAAAAAAAAGGGGGGAATTTCACCCCCCCATAATCAACTTTGGTCACCTACAGGTGTCACATACAGAATGCCAGCAGTACCTGAGTTACTGATAGCAGTCATGTAAAAGGGAGTTGTAGGAGTTGCTAGAATCAATGGAGATGACATTCCTGCAGGAAGAACGAAATCGCCAAGTGTTGAACCATCTACAGGAAACACAGCAGCAGGGCATGGTGAGAAGCTAGAAAACTTCACAGCTATGGGACTCGCTCCTGTGTTCAAGAAAGATGCGTAGTTGATTTGGTCATTCGTTGTGTCATCAATCAAAGTCGAGGCATGGCTCGTGCTTGTAACTGATAACGCAGTTGTTTGACCAGCATTACGTTGGACTGTTGAACCTGCCATGATTAAGCTGC
>Ga0208379_1000664_pt1 | contig 14592 bp, 7 predicted proteins | sample CryBogCBE02Aug07_FD_184559 | JGI IMG/M metagenome (GOLD analysis project Ga0208379, IMG submission 184559) | Freshwater microbial communities from Crystal Bog, Wisconsin, USA - CBE02Aug07 (SPAdes) | ecosystem: Environmental > Aquatic > Freshwater > Lake | place: Crystal Bog, Wisconsin, USA... | reverse complement strand
CTGCTCTAAAATGTCCTGCAACAGGGGGTCAAATACTTTGCTCATCCTGAAATTTGTCTGCTACAACATATAAATATACCATGAAGCTATCGCAACAAAAATTGGTTCGTCTAGGTATGGTCCTTGCTGGAGTGGTAGCACTCTATGTTCTTTTTACTTCCTACTCGGGTGTGAAGGCAGCCGTTGCTGAAAAGGCTGAGGAGTTAGGAGGAACTGGACCTGTCGCCCCTGTCTCCGAAACTGGCCCCTATATGGGATCTCCTCATAGCGTTGGTGGAAATGCCGTCGCCGTCCAGGATATGCAGGGACGCACTCCATCCTCTCAACAAACATACACTCAGGGAGTACTAGACTCTTCTGAACTCTTGCCAAAGGGAAGCATTGGAGCTTCATGGGCTGCCGTCAACCCAGCCGGTATGGATGACCTCAAGGGACAGAACTTTTTGCAAGCAGGATACCATTCTAACATCAACGTCGTAGGTATTGCTCAAACCAACCGTAACCCAAGCTATGACATTCGTTCTGAACTTCCTAATGCCCAGGGATCAGTTGGTCCTTTCTTGAACACCACCATTGACCCTGACCCGTTCAAGAACGCTCGTTCTCTTGAGGGATTGTCTTCGTAAATAACAATGTTTCCTATTGCCGTTGCTGGTGTAACAGCCGCACTGGTCTATTCTATGACTGCTGGTCCTCGTAATACAATTGCTATGACCGCAAGTGATGGAACCGCCTACGATATGCAAAATTTACCAAACAAAGAAGCCGCTGTTGAGTTGATGGCAAAAGTTCGCAAGAACCTCATCAAGCTCCGAGACACCTATGCCAATGATATGGGTCTTTCCAACGACCCACCTGTTGCTAGATTTTTGGCTCGGTTTCAACCCGACTCCTTCATTGAGAATGATATGGGGTCAAGCGATACCTCCTATTCCGAGAATAAAGGTCAAAAGATTGTAGTGTGTCTGCGTGATAAGACCAAGGCACCGGAATATCCAATCATTGAAGAGAATACGATTATGTTTGTGATGCTACACGAGATGGCACATTTGATGACAGAAACAATCGGACACACTGCAGAATTCTGGGCTAATTTCAAGCGTATTTTGCACGATGCTGTGAAAGTTGGTATCTACAGCCCTGTCAACTATGCTCGTCAGCCTACACCGTATTGCGGAATGACAATCACGGACAGCCCAATCTAGTTTTTCTATGATTTAAATTGTAATGATAACCGTTCCAATCTCCGGAACTAACAACACCGTATCTTTCTTTGAAGATGACACGATAGATACTGTGCGAAAGCTTATAGCACTTGCTGTGGATTCTCATCCGGACAGATTATTCATTGAAGTGCGTGAAGAGTTTCCTAAGAACTGGTATTCCAATCCCAAACACTGGTCTGCTCTTTTTTATCGAATCTCGTATGATGGAAAAGATATCTCATTGGAGAACTTCAAAGTATACCTGAATCAAACTCGAAGTTTGCCATCAGTCACACCACGAGCAGTTTCCAAAGATGATTGGGAAAGCTATTCTACAGATCTTGAACCGATCTATTCTCCATCAGATGATTTTGTGGAATGGCGTATTCTTGGAACAGAGAACTCAATGGTTATGTCGTTGCCTCCCAAAGATCTGCTTGATTTGAAACCGTCGTCTATTCCTCAACTCAGTCTTGCTAGTCTTTTCGAAACGATGCATCCACATACGATCAAAGAAATTCGCGTGACTGTTATTCCTCCAAAACCGTCTCAATTAGTTATGCGTAATTACTTTCCATACTTTCGAGATGAGACACCGATCAATATTGCAGAATTTCGAAGTGTTCTTGAAGCCAACCAGAACCGAATAAAAATGTTGTTGGATCTAGATGTGCCGAAACATACTCGTACGAGTATTCGAAAAGCAAAGTGGTATATTCCTCTCATTTCAACCCATTTTTCTGCACCCCGTGTAAGATTTGAACAGATATTTTATGGAATGACAGTATCAGATGATCTACCATACGTCGGTTATTTCACAGGAAAGAATGAGACAACCCGACACAAGTTTTTTGTTGAGAACCCAAAGAACAAGAAACCCAAGATGGATACAGCGTTATGGAAATCGTGGTACATATCAACTTCGCCCCAGAGAAGATTACCCACTCTTCTTTTTTATCGTGGCACGACCAAACACTCATTCGACAGGATTTTTATAACCAGCAAGGATATCAGTATTCTCAGTTCTCGTGATAAGACCGATGTGAAAAGTTTGAGCGAACTCAAGAAAGAGTGTCTCGATTGGTTGATGTCATTCGATGCCTTTATTCCATTCTTGAATATGGATGATCTCGCAGATGATCGATGGAAATTAGAAGAGGTAAATGCTGTAGCAGGTTATGACAACAAGATTACTAAATTTGATTTGAGACGGTTTGCGTGCCTGAAGAATGTATTCAATCACGATACCAATAAGGATACATTTCGATTTATGCGATCTGATGCAGGTGCTAAACTGAGTACGGTAGAAGTGGCAGCATACGATATTCTAAGAAAAAGTGACAATCCAACTGCAGAAATGTTACAGGCTGAGTTGAAGATATCCATCGATCAAGCCAGAATAATTTTTAATAAAATCAAGGATCTGGATGAAGATTTTGATATTGAAAAAGAACTCAATCGATATCCGGATATTATGTTCTCACCAACCGAAGTGGTCGTTTCAAATATAACAAATATTGAACGTGTATTGCACTATACTGATATTCTACGTTATGTTCTGACAACCGACAAAGAAGATGAAGCTCTTAATCAAGTCTGCCCTCGCAGTGCAGAAGTGGTTCAAGCAGTGGCTGCAGTTGCTCCTCAAACCGTTGTAGAAGAAGCGGCCTATGATGAGGATTTAATGGCAGCCTTTGGGTTGGAAGAAACAGAAGAGGTATTGGAACAGCCTGCAGAGGAACAGAAAATAACAACAGAAGGTCCTCGTGAAATCGCTATTCGTGAAACCATTCCTGCAACAACCTACGATTACTTCAATTCTCTTTACAAAAAGTTCGATCCCAATTTGGACAAACGCTATCCCAAGAAATGCGACAAGCTGAAACAGGTGGTGGTGCTGACTTCAGAAAAACGTAAGAAGTTGGGACCGAAATACAACTATGAGGATGCAACTCCTCCCGAGAAGTTTTTGGTCAAAAATTCCAAAGGAGAAGAGGGAGTAGCTGTATGTCCACCTTATTGGTGTATTCGGGACGAGATTCCTCTACGAGCAGATCAGTTGGTAGAAAAAGAAGATGGTAAACACTGTCCAGTATGCGATGGTAAGGTACGAGTAACGGACAAAGAATCCACTGCGGAGTATCCAGTAATCACACGAAATCTCACAGCCAAATATCCTAAATTGGTAGAAGAAGTGAATGCACCTTGTTGTTATGTGACTCCTCGTAAAGATGCTGCCGTTCTTCAAAAAGGAGGAACAGAGGCAAATGATGTGAGTTACGTGGTTGGGTACAACAAAACATTGAAACCGTTGCGATTAGCATTCATCAATCCAAGATATTCCGGAATGATAAATACGAATTATCCCAAGACTGTCATCAAGGGTCATATTTCAGCAGGAGAGTCTGATATTTTCCGTATAGGAATAGGTCGTCCATCACAAACATTACCAACTCTGCTTGGTATGGCAGCGAATATTCCAAAACCCAAGGATGGACTTGAAAACTTAAAATTGTGTTCTTTCTTTCGAACTTGGAATAGAATTACCGATGAAGGAGATAGTTTGATGAATAAAATAATCAATTCCATAAATTCTGCATACGAAAAGGGAGAACTTACAGTCTTTGAAGAATTGGAATATGTATCATCTGTTTTGAATACACAGGTTATTCGATTGGTAAATGATACTGTGATTTGTGGGTTTTGGTCACAAACATCCTCTGCAAAAAGTAGAACAATCGTAGTCACAGAAACAGGAGATGTAATTGGAAGAGCAACACGAACAAAAACTTCTGGTATCAAATACGATGCAGATATTCGTAAGGAGGATAAGTTATTTGCAACCTTGAGTGCTCTCAATACTCAAGCGTGTGCTTCCAATATTCCAACCTATAACGATGCTATCAAGGAATTGGTAGCACTTGGTAAACCAACCTATGAAATAATAAACGATCCATTTGACCGTGCACAGGCAGTATTTGTTCCGGGTCAGTTTCTGTTTCCATTTCAACCAAGTACTGTTCCAAACATCGGCATCAATGTTCGTCGTGGATATGAAGAAATCAAGGATGAGGAATTGCCGGTGAATACAGAATTTTTAGATAAAACAATTCATCCAGGATTCAAGCCAGTGGGTACGTTAATGAATTCAGCAGGAATGATTGTGGAGATATTGTTGGCCTCTGGATTTCGTGTTCCGGTTCAACCACAAGAAAGTCCAGAAGAGGGACCTGCAATGGAGGTCATCGAAACAATTCGAAAGCATCCTGAAAGAGACCTCATCGAAGCACCACCAAGTGCAGCGGACAAGAGAATGGCAGAACAGATTTCGTATAATGAAGAAGTATTTCAATTCCTGCTATTCTCGTTATCGAAAGATATTCAACGCGATGAGTATGCGAGTTTACGTGAGAGCATAGCAGGTGGAAAGGAGACTCTGTACAAAGAATTGCAGGAATGGGCAGGTAAAGAGTTGTATATGGATGATGCACAGGAACCCATTCAGTTTTTGAATAAAATTCGTGAGCCTTGTGGTCAATTGAAAGACGAAGGAAAGTGTAACAAGTCTTCGATGTGTGGATGGGTAAAGAATAGTTGCAAAATCAAGATCAAGAATACAATGATTGATGCGAATGCATTGTTACGTCGGCTTGCCAAGACCCTTAAAGATAATGAAAAGCAGAGAAGTTTGGTATTGGATGAACGATTATCACCCTTTTTCAGTACAATTTTATATTTGGAAATGCCGAATGAACTGATTACGACCGTCGTCGAGTAGTTCTTCTTCGTCTTCTGGTCTTTCTCTTTCTTCCCAGTCCTACGACGGGAGAAACAGGACGATCTTGTCTATGTAACGAAGCCAGTGCTTGTTGTTTGATAGTTGGAGAGGTGGTTACCAATCCCTTGCTTGCTGCCAACAAATCCAATGCAGCCATTTTTTGACTCTTACGTCTGTCCATTGTTAGTTGTAGACACGAATTATTACAATACCGTTTCCACCTTTACCACCAGCCATACTGCCTCTAGCTCCACCTCCACCACCGCCTCCAAGACCATCTGTTCCTGGAGTTGCAGCAGTACTTGGATAAGAACCTCCATTTCCACCTCCACCTGATCCACCAGTTGAAAATGATGGAGTGCTTTGACAACATCCACCGCCACCACCAGCATAGTAAATAGAGGATCCTGTGATACTAATTGGAAGGCCATTTCCTCCGTTTCCTCCAACAGTCGTTCCAACAGCATCTGAACCTACTGCACCTGCACCTCCTCCACCTCCACCAAGGAGAATGTTCCCTGTATTGGTAGAGTGTCCTTTTCCTCCGTTATTACCTTGACCTGATGTTCCGTTTCCACCTAAGGGTGTACCGCTTGTTTGGTTACCTCCACCACCGCCTGAACCTCCAGCACCTCCTGCTTGACTTTCTGTACCACCATAACCACCACCAATTGCAACTTGATTGATTGACCCTCCAACAATTGATGAATTGTTTCCACTGGAACCGTTTGCATTTCCTGTGGCACCAGCACCACCTGTGCCTACAGTGATAGTGTAGGTAGCAGCACCAAAGGTTTGAGAAGTAGCATAAATAAGACCACCAGCACCACCTCCACCGGCACAGTTTGCACCACCACCTCCTCCTCCGGCTACAATTAGGTAATCGACTGTTTTAGTTGTTGCAAGTGTTAGACTGGAGTTTGTGTTGTAGGTATAGAGGGTATAATTAACTGTTGGAGGCGATTTCGCGAAAGAAAGTGGTAGAAACACTGCCATTGTTTATGGGGAGATTTTGTAATATGGGTGAGTTGACGGAAGACTTGATTGCAATCCCCATTTCCATGCAAGATACCCCTCTATTTGTTGTCTTTGACTTGATGTAACTCCTCCAGCGTAGTATATAAACTCTGCTATGTTTCCAATGAAATAGCGGGATAAAAAACTAGATGATAGTGTTATTGTAGAAGTTCCAGATTGTACAGGAGTAACTGTATCAATAATTGAATATACATTATAGTAATAGCTACTTCCAAAACTTGGATTAAAAGTACCATTTGTATAGTAATTATTATTTCCTAATTCACCTGGACCTCCAGAAGAAACAGGTGTTCCCACTAAGTTAGCAGAGGTAAATCTTATTGAAAAATCACCTACGTTTCCACTTGGGTTAATATCTGAAAATCCTAATAACATTGTTATACCACTATTTGTTGTAAGTTTGCTAACTATAAAGAATGCTGAAGAAGTTGTAAATGTAATTTTATTAGTTGAAGTCATAACAGCACCGCTTGGAAAACTGACAACAGAATACCCACCATCTGTAATATTTGAAGTTGTTCCGGAAGTTAGTGAGAAGTTGTTAACATTTCCAGATTTATCTCTCCAATTTGAGATATTTGAACCACTACTGAAAGTCATAGTGGATGTATCTGCACCATCTAACCAAGTTGTAAGACCTGAAATTTGCAAGGGTGTAAATACTACTTGAGAAGCAGGAGGTGCGTAATAGCTTGGATGAGAGGATGGTAAACTTGATTGAAGTCCCCATTTCCATGCGAGATAACCTTCAACCTGCTGCTGTTGACTTGTTCCAAGCTGTGAATTATATACAACTATCTCAGCTATGTATCCATTTAAAATATGATTTGGAGTATAACCAAAATATGGATTTCTATACCCTAATTGAAAAATAGAACCTCCGGATAAACTAAATGTATAGCTATTTGTTTGAGTAAGCTGAACTCCATTTCTACGAAGAATAAAGTTATTATTTGCAATAGTCCAGTTCATAAGTAAAAAAGATGTAGATGTTTCATTTGAAGTACTTACAGTATTTGGAGTTCTACCAAACCCACTGGAACCATTGTGCCAACGACTTGTAGTATATTCGCTAAATGTTAAACTATTGAAATTATCTGTACTTGGTGCTCCAATTGAAATAAAATCTACTGCACTCGTAGTATCTTTCAAAGCAAGAACAATGTAACAATCTAATGGATATACAGCAGAAGATGCTGGTGATTGTAATATTCCATTTCCTGAAAAGTTTACAACATTAAGACCATTTTGATAAGCATTTGAAACATTTACATTGCTATAAGATGAATAAGGTATCATATTATTTCCACTTCCAGATTTATCTCTCCACTGAGTTACATTCGAACCACTTAATACAAGAGTAGTGGCATCTGCAGCATCCAACCACATAGTAAGTCCAGCAATATTCGCAGGTGAAAATGTGCTCAAAGGTGAACCTAATCCCCATTTCCAAGCCAAATACATTTCAATTTTACGACGTTGTGCAGTGGTAAGTGCACTATTGGCATAATATATAAATTCTGCTATATTTCCGATAAAATAGCGAGATAAAAAACTAGATGATAATGTGATTGTAGATGTGCCTGTAGTAGATTGAGCAGATGCATCTATCAAAGTATATACGTTTGAATAGAAAGAAAGTGCATTACTTGGATTGAAAATTCCGTTAACATAATAATTTGAATATCCAAATTCATATCCACTACCTCCTGTGTTTGCTGGAGTTCCTGCTAATCCAGCTGCACCAAATCTTACCGAAAAATCACCTGAATTTATACTTGGAAACCCTATCAACATATCAATTGTAGCTGCAGACATGCTTGTTAATTTTGAAACAACGAATAGTGATGAATTGCTGCTAATACTTACAGTATTTGCAGATGTCATTACGGCACCATTTGGAAAACTGATAACTGAATATCCGTTATCTGTAATATTTGAAGTTGTTCCAGAAGTTAGTGAGAAATTGTTACCATTGCCGGATTTATCTTTCCAAGTTGATAGATTTGAACCGCTACTAAAAGTCATACTATTACTTGAAGTATCTGCACCATCCAACCATAATGTACACCCAGGCAAATACGTGGGTTTGAAAGTAGCTGGATTCTGGATGATAATTATCAATGCGCTTCCTGTATTCGCACTGCTAGCAACTCCTGCAGGGTATCCTGCTGCATTGTATAAGTTGTATACCGTTGATCCACTTGTAAAAGAAGCCAATACTGGAATAGCATTCCCTTGAGCAGCAGAAATACAGCTGAAATAGGCAGTATTGATGTAAGAAGATCCTCCACCACCTCCTCCTATACCACTATTGTTACCTCCACCGCCTCCACCATAATAACCACCTCCTCCTCCTCCAGCATTCACTGCACCATAGCCACCCGTATCCTTGTATCCTGCTATATCTCCTGGATCATAGGAACCACCTGCTCCACCACCGGAACTTGATGTTCCACCTCCACCACCACCAGCACTTCCTGTTCCTGTTCCCGATCCCCCATTTCCAGTAAATGTACCGGAAGAATAGACTGCTCCACCATTTCCACCTGTTCCTCCTCCATTTGCTCCACCTCCACCTCCACCACACGTTACTATTTCAGTTGTATTCACTTTAAAAGAACAACGACCTCCTCCCGGATAACCACCACCGTGACCATTTCCTAAAGAACCAGAAGAACCACCTGCTCCACCTCCATAAAATACAGAAGTTATAGATGTTCCACCTTGACCCACCTGACCCACAATAATAGTGGCAGTTCCAGATGTGGAAGGCGAAAATACACCTGTTATGTAGGCCCCGTAACCACCATACGTACCATTGTTTGTACTTCCAGCAGCACCCCAAGCGTAGATGGTATAGGTAAATCCACCTACAAAGTTAAATGTCTGATCTTTTCCGGTATAGTAAAATGCATTATTTATTGAATCGTTCCTTTTGCCAAATCCAAATGGCAGGAATATCGACATTTACATATTATTCTTGTTTTATCTTACAAATATGAGCACAGGACCAACTGGATACACTGGATACACTGGACCAACTGGAGATACTGGAGATACTGGAGATACTGGAGATACTGGAATCACTGGACCATTTCCAGCTCCAGCACCAGCACCATCTCCTTATATTATCACTTTAGATGACTTGATTTCAACTGTGAATACCATCAGTGAAAAGGAAGCACAAGACAAACAGGCATTGTCTATTCTTGTGACACCAGATTCGAATACGATTACCAACAATCTTTTTCAATGGGCAAAATTGGGATTTCCTGCAGTCTATCCTATTTTAAGCATTTCAATCAATGTTCCTGCTAAATGTTCCGATGGAGAAACTCGTGGATTATACGATTATATGACCTATGTTCTTGGACATCCTATTTCAGATGATGTGCCATTATTACAGGCCAAATTGCCAGGAATGAAACTTTCGTACTCACTTGATTACACTTCGATTACCTTTCACGTAGAGAAGGCTTAGGCAGTGTTTGTATAAATCGCATTTACTTACTATTCCTGTTTATTTCAAAAATATAAGCACATTTAATACAGTATTATCACAAGTCCGTGTCCAGTATTTGAAGCAGATTGTATTGCAGGTGTATATCCTGCAGCATTATAGGAAGTATATGCAACACCTGTTACAGTAACAGAACTAACTCCTGTTGACTGAGCTGCTGCAGATATAAGTGCATAGGTTGAATTGTAGTAAGAAGAACCACCTCCTCCTGATCCAGGACCATATGCCGCTGACCCTCCACCTCCACCACCTCCATAATATCCAGAACCACCTCCAGCTTGACCTCCCCAACCAGTATAATTACCACTTGTACCTCCTTGATGGAAAGAGCCTCCTCCACCACTATCTCCGTTGATATAAAATGCTGAACCACCACCACCTGGCCCACTTATTGTAGCACCTCCACCACGACCATCACCACCTAATCCAGTACCACCAACCGATGTGAAAACACCTCCTGAATATGAAGCACCACCATAACCTCCAGTACTTCCACCACCACCAGAACCAACTGTAAGTATTTCAGTTGTAGTTCCGGAAATAGTCAATGAAATCTGTGTTCGTCCTCCGCCACCAGCTCCATTGTTTAATCCTATTCCACCACCTCCATATGCAGAACTGCTATTGTATTGTCCACATTGTCCTACAATCAGTGTGAGTGTTCCACTAGCAGGAACATTAATAGAGGCTTTGATGAATGCACCTGGTGCTCCACCAGCTCCTGCTGCTCCCCAAGCATATACAGTATATGCACCGGCAGGAACTGAAACTGTTTGATCAGAACCTGTATATTTTGCACTCACTAATAAAGTAGACTCGTTTGCAAGTACTAAAGGTAGTGAATAAATGGAAGAAGTAGGAATATTATAAAATTGATGTGTTTTTGGTATGCTTGTTTCAAGTGGTATTCCCCATTTATTTGAAAGATATGTTTCAATATTCTTTTGAACACTTCTCGATAAATCGGTATTAAATAAAATCACTTCTGCAATTTGAAAATTTGAAAGTTCACCTCCAGCAACTGATCCTTGATTTGCAGTCAATCCATTCATACCAGCACCAGATGAACTAGAGGATGCAATCATACCTCCATAGTTATAAAAATTAGTTGCTCCAGAGGATGATCTTACAATCGTATATATGTTCCAGTTAGTATCAGTACTTGTAAAATTGTAACCACTAATCCAACCTTCCGTATAAAGAACATCTTTGTTTCCAGACCAAAATCCATACAATGCGTTATTGTTTTCACCTTGTAAAACACGGCCGTTAGCTCCGCCTGTTTGCCTAATAACTTGAATTAATGTAAATGCATTGAATTGAGGATTTGTGTTCAAAGATGATGAATATGTACGAAATGATTGACTTGATGAAACACTTATAACAGTTAGTCCATTAAGAGTATTTGTAGTTACGGTTCCTGCTCCATTTGAATTCGATGAAACAAATGAAAATGATAATCCAGAAACTGCATTTGGAATACTAGTTGAAAGAACTGTTCCGTTACTCGATCCTATAGTAGATGCATCAACCCATAATTGCAATCCAGACATTCCACTTGGAGATGTTCCTGTAGAAAGAAGTTTTAAATTCCATTTCCAAGCTAAATAACCTTCTACTTTTTGTCTGTCTCCGTCGGAAAGGGCTGAATTATAAATAATAACTTCTGCTATATCTCCATTCCAAGGCTGTCCACTATATGCACCTCCACCACCAATTACCACATCTGTAAATGAACCAGTTGTACTATTACCTTTTGGATCCTGTGCTAATCCAGATACATATGGATATAATGTAGAACCATTGACTACCATTTCAATAATAATCCAAGCCGACCATGCAGGAATGGGTTTTGTGTTATATGCAACTCCTCCTTGCCAACCACCTGTTCCTGTGAACGTTGCAACTGCATAGGTAGATGCTCCAAGAAAAAGTACTCCATCAGAAGAACTTCCTTGAAGAGCACGTTGATAATTTCCGTTGTTTGTTGTTAAATTTGCTACTACAAAAATAGAATATGCATTGTTCGGGAATGAATAACCACTTGTAGTTACAAATGTGCCTCCTGAATATCGTGTAATAGGTAAATTATTTAGAATACCTGTTTTAAAAGTTGGTTTATTACTTGCAGTTGTATGATGTGATGTTCCTGATTTATCTTTCCATCCACCTATGGTCTGTCCATCTGAAGTAATCGGTGTTGAAAATGATGAATCTTGAAATAATGTTGATAAATCAGCAGCATCTAACCATAGTTGACATCCAGTAATATCAGGTGGTAGAAATACACGACTAAACGGCTTAATCGAATAATATGGATGTGTTGATGGTAGTACTACATTTGGTGTAGATAATCCCCATTTTTTTCCAAGATAGGACTCTACTTGTTGACGTTGCGATGCTGTAAGAGCACTGTTAAAAACAATAATTTCATAAAAGTATCCTGATATTCCAAAAGCATCTGGTGCATTTGTATCGGGACGGTCCCAACGGGCTGCAATATCATATCCTATACTTGATCCAAATGTTATGGATGCTGTGGATGTTCTTTGAACACTTCCATTAATAAGACCATATCCTGTACTTCCGCTTAATGTATCGCAATAAATAGCTTTTGGCAATGGATTTGAGCCCATATCGTAAGGAGAATATTGACCATTTTGATAAAATCGTATACCATTGTTGGATTCTATTGTCATTCCATTATTTGTACTCCAATCATTGCCTGAAGTTGGAGGATTTGGTATAAATCCCATAATCCCACGAGCACCTCCATATGTTGAACCTTCTTCAAATACAAGAAAAATTGTTCTTGCTGAAAGGTTGAAAGGCATCGTAGTATTCCAAAAATAGTTTCCACCATTTACTGAGATTCGTTTACCAGATGTGTCATATGTAGGATTTGAATATGCTGTAGCATTATAGCCATTACCAGATTTATCTTTCCATACTGAGATATTTGAACCACTACTAAAAGACATACCATTGCTTGAACTGTCTGATGCATCCAACCACAAAGTACATCCAGGAATAGTTGTTGGTAAAAAGTATTTATTCAATTGAGACTGTAATCCCCATTTGGCTACTAAATATCCTTCTACCTGCTGTGCTTGTGTCACTGTCAAGTTCTGATTGTAATGAATGATTTCTGCTATATAAGTTGCATCACCTGCGCCAGTTCCATTTCCATTAATAAATAATGGATATGTTCCATATTGCGTTGATGTAGCAGTTCCTGTTTGCGTTGTACGGATTGTTCCATTCACACTGTATGGAGAACAGGTTGTTGCACCCGCAGAATATCCTATACAGAAGACAGACCAACCAGTTCCGGTAACAGACGTTCCTTGTGCGATTACAGAATCTTCTACAACAAATGCACCAGCAACATCAATCAACGCCCAGTTTCCTGTATCAACATAGTTTATATATGTATTGTTATTGCCAGTACATTGAGAATATAAAAAACTACCATATGTCCCCCTTGTAACAAAAAATATTGTAAAACTAACATTCCAGTTAAAGTTTGAAACTATCATAGTATTTCCACCAAAATTATAGACTGGAAGTCCGTTGAGATAGTTTGTAGCCAATGTGATTGTATTGGACGTTGTAGCAGTGATAGAATAGCCTGAAGGACTTCTATCAGTGATTGTATTCATATATGTTCCATTTGAACCCAGTTCTTGGGAAGCATCCAACCATAGTACGCATCCAGGAATAGTGCTTCTTGGATCAAATCCAGAAACACTCTTGGATGTTACACTCGTAGCCATTAAACTTAGAAGAGATCAAAATTGGTTCCATCCCACGCAATCGTAGCACTGTTGGCAGGTGGAATTGCTATTGGAGAGCTTATACCGCTTCCAGAGGTGTATGTGATTGTTACCGATAAATATGCACTTGTATTATTTCGCAGAACCCAATAGGCTCCTGTGAATATTCCACTTGTTGCTGGTAAAGTGACTGCACTAAATGCGCTGTTCGTTATGTTGTAATACACACCAGTCGAAGAGTTCAATGCAGGAGTGGTAGAAGATGTCAAGGATGTGCCAGTTACGTTTGAAATTGTTAGGGTTGCAATACGCACTGCTCCGGATGCTGCTATGTAGATTTGCGAGTTGCCCTGACCGGTTTGGAACATCAACGCATTGCTTCTACCACTATCATTCGGGACACGAAAAACTGTATCACCTGCCGCTGCTTCCACCGACCAGTTACCACCCAAGTGAGAACAGACCATCTGTGCCTGACCTGTTACGGTTCCACCACCATATGCACTTGTTGTTGAATATAAGTTGAATGTTGTTCCAGTGTTACTTGTTACACTATAGATTGAGAATGGAACGTAATGATACATTGCACCTTGGTTGATGATACTAACTAAACTTCCATAGTTACGAACTGCTATTGATTGTCCTGAAGCACAGTTCAATGTTGTATCGCCCGCAGATCCTTGAGCTAAAGCATATGCATTTGCTGTTCCAAATTGGTTTGTATGTGCAAATGATGCATAGGATGTCAAGGATGTCATAGGCCCTATTTGAGTATTCGTTCCTATCACACATCCACTCTTTGCTGAAAAATCGTAAGGACTAACACCGAATAAATACGTAGGAGTATTTCCAGGACTTCCGTAGTTTCCAATAGCTAATGCTTGCATACTTGAAGAACCAGTATCATATGAAGTGGTTATGTAGTTTGAGCTGTTTGAAGTTACCAATCTCAATATTCCATTTGAAGCACTTCCAAAAGTTGCAATACCACTTGCGTGCAATGTTCCAGATACATCCAACTTATAAGCCGGTGAATTGCATCCAATACCAACATTATTAGACGTGTTAATATACACTGCAGAACTTCCTCCGGCACTTTGTAGCATCAAATTTGCACTTGATCGTATAACCGAGTCATTAGAAATAGCATCTGTAGAAAAGTTACTTGAAGCACTTGCAACTGCAACATCACAATATGCACCGCCTGCATTTGAAGCTCTCATTGAAGGATTAGCACCTGTAACAAGTACTCCAAGTGTCCCGCCGCTACTA
>Ga0208379_1000663_pt1 | contig 14608 bp, 2 predicted proteins | sample CryBogCBE02Aug07_FD_184559 | JGI IMG/M metagenome (GOLD analysis project Ga0208379, IMG submission 184559) | Freshwater microbial communities from Crystal Bog, Wisconsin, USA - CBE02Aug07 (SPAdes) | ecosystem: Environmental > Aquatic > Freshwater > Lake | place: Crystal Bog, Wisconsin, USA... | reverse complement strand
TAAGTGTACTACTAGTATTTGTTATGTTTACTGTAGTAGCCGATGATGCAACACCGCTAATTGTGCCGGCAGCATTAATATTGCCGCCAATATTTAAATTGCCCCAAATGCCCACGCCGCCTTGAACTTGTAATGCACCCGAGTTAGTGCTAGTTGACTGAGTTGTAGTATTAACAAATACTGTCGAGTTGAATGTACCAGTTAATCCAGTTAGCAATGTTCCTTGGATATAAATCGAACTAGCATTTAATGCACCGGTAAATGTCGATACGCCGTTGACGAATAAATTACCACCAATTCCTACTCCGCCTGTAACAACAAGTGCACCAGTATTAGAACTTGTTGTTATTGTATTACCAGTGATAGTAGCATTTCCTGCGACGGTTAACGTCGCTGTTGGAGTTGCTGTACCGATACCGAAATTACCGGTGCTAGGAACATAAGTAATTCCCGCCGGCCCATTTGTTTCAATGCCTGCATATCCTGTAGTTGTATTAACAAATGTAATATATTGAGTCGATACTGTAGAATTAACATTTGTTATATATACACTAGTTGCTGAACTAGCAATACCGGTAATAGTACCAGCGTTAATACTACCCCCAATATACAAGCTTCCGCCGATGCCTACTCCACCGATAACTTGCAATGCACCACTATTAGTACTAGTCGATGCAGCACCACTATAAATTGTAGCAGTGCCGGCACTACTGATGTTGATTGTAGCGAATGTGGTGGTCGAATTATAATTTCCGCTATAGAAAGTTAATCCATCACCGGAGCCTACAGTAATTCTTCCGTTACCTGTTTGGTAATCAATCACGATACCGTCTGTATATGCTCCAGTATATGTTCCACTTGCTAATATTCCATTACTAGCTGCTATATACGAACCGACATTTAATGCACCACTAATGCCGGCGCCACCTGTAACCACTAATGCACCGGAAGTGATTGAAGTAGATGGGGTCCCCCCACTTATAGTAGCAGTATTAGCAATGATTCCACCACTTGACTTCCAATTATATGTGCCATCATATAGCCAAGTAATAAATGCGCTAGTTGTACTCGTTGAACCTATCTGTATACCGGCACCGGTTGCTAAATTAGGTGATGTAGTTCCTGTAGCTAGTGTAATTGTTAAGTCGCCAGTATAGATATTGGTCTTATTAACAACAAATTGTGTACCGTCTACATACAAGTCTCCTTGTAGGTAAGTAGTTCCCCCAACATTTAAGTTTCCACCAATACCCACTCCACCTGTTATAGTTAGAGCATTTGACAATGTTGAGAATGAATTATTACTTGTACTTAATATTGTTACATTATTAGTCAATACCGAAGTGCCGGTAACTACGAAATTTGCGCCGACATTTAAATTACCACCAATACCAACTCCGCCGGCGACTTGTAATGCACCGGTCTGAGTATTACTCGAACCTTGCGTATTAGTTACAGTAGTAATACCTGTTATATAAGCAGTACCGCCGACATATAATGTCGATGAAGGTGTTGAAGTATTAATACCGAAATTATTAGTACTCGGCTGATAAACCAATCCATTTGGTTGAGAAGCATATACATTAGCGCCGGTCGGAGCTGTTACAGTTGCATTGACAAATGTTAGATATTGTACGCTAGATGTAGTTGCATTATTTGTAACTACTAGAGTACTAGCAGTACTAACATCACCGGCAAATGTAGTGGCATATAAAGTACCACCTACATATAAATCTTTGCCGAATGCACCTCCGCCTACAACATAAAATGCTTGATTAGTTGTTGTATATCCTTGTCCTGTTGCAGTATTGTAAATTGTTACAGAACCGGTATTATCGATCTTAACAGTAGCCAGTGTTGTTGTTGCATTATAATTACCAGTATAGAATGTTAAATTATCGTTTAACCCGACTGTGATTCTGCCGTTGCCTGTAGCATAATCAACTACAATACCATCTGTATAATTTCCAGTATATGTACCAGCAGAAACAACCCCGTTGTTAGTAGCAATATATGAACTGACATTTAATGCTCCACCGATACCAACTCCACCTTGAACTTGTAACGCACCCGAGTTAGTGCTAGTTGATTGAGTTGTAGTATTAACAAATACTGTCGAGTTGAATGTACCAGTTAATCCAGTTAGCAATGTTCCTTGGATATAAATTGAGCTGGCATTTAGCGCGCCGGTAAAGGTCGATATACCTCCGACATTTAAATTACCACCGATACCGACTCCGCCTTGAACTTGTAATGCACCCGAGTTAGTGCTAGTTGACTGAGTTGTAGTATTAACAAATACTGTCGAGTTGAATGTACCAGTTAATCCAGTTAGCAATGTTCCTTGGATATAAATTGAGCTGGCATTTAATGCACCGGTAAAGGTCGATATTCCCCCAACATTCAAATTACCACCGATACCAACTCCGCCTGTAACAACTAATGCACCAGTATCGGTACTAGTTGATTGATATGCATTAGTCATTGTAGTAATTCCGCTAATTGCAGCAGTACCATTAACTGTTAATGTTGCTGTCGGAATTGCTGTACCGATGCCTAAATAACCACTGTTTGGTTGATAAGTTAGACCAGTCGGACCATTGGTTTCTATTCCGGTATATCCACTTGTAGTCGAAACAAATGCAATATATTGAGTAAGTGTGCTATTAGTATTTGTTATTTGTACGGTAGTTGCTGACGATGCAATACCACTAATTGTACCAGAAGCATTAATGCTACCTCCGACATTTAAATTACCACCGATACCAACGCCGCCTTGAACTTGTAACGCACCCGAGTTAGTGCTAGTTGATTGAGTTGTAGTATTAACAAATACTGTCGAGTTGAATGTACCAGTTAATCCAGTTAGCAATGTTCCTTGGATATAAATCGAACTGGCATTTAATGCACCGGTAAAGGTCGATATACCTCCGACATTTAAATTACCACCGATACCGACTCCGCCTTGAACTTGTAATGCACCCGAGTTAGTGCTAGTTGACTGAGTTGTGGTATTAACAAATACCGTCGAGTTAAATGTACCTGTTAAGCCGGTTAATAGTGTTCCTTGGATATAAATCGAACTAGCATTTAATGCACCGGTAAATGTCGATACGCCGTTGACGAATAAATTACCACCAATTCCTACTCCGCCTGTAACAACAAGTGCACCAGTATTAGAACTTGTTGTTATTGTATTACCAGTGATAGTAGCATTTCCTGCGACGGTTAACGTCGCTGTTGGAGTTGCTGTACCGATGCCTAAATACCCACTACTTGGATTATAAACTAATCCACGCGGACCATTTGTTTCAATGCCGGTATATCCACTAGTAGTTGAAACAAATGCAATATATTGAGTAAGTGTACTACTAGTATTTGTTATGTTTACTGTAGTAGCCGATGATGCAACACCGCTAATTGTGCCGGCAGCATTAATATTGCCGCCAATATTTAAATTGCCCCAAATGCCCACGCCGCCTTGAACAATCAATGCTCCGGTATTAGTTGAAGTCGACGGCGCATTACTATAAATTGTAGCAGTTCCTGCACTACTGATACCGATTGTAGCGATTGTTGTAGTTGAATTATAACTTCCACTGTATAATGTTAAATTATCATTCGCACCTACAGTAATTCTTCCATTACCTGTTTGATAATCAACTACAATACCGTCTGTGTATGCTCCGGTGTATGTTCCAGTTGCTAATATACCATTGCCAGCAGTGATATACGACCCAACATTTAATGCACCACTAACGCCGGCGCCACCTGTAACTACCAATGCGCCGGAAGTGATCGAAGTAGATGATGTTCCTCCGATTACAGTAGCAGTATTAGCAATAACGCCTCCGCTTGACTTCCAATTATAAGTTCCATCATATAGCCAAGTAATAAATGCGCTAGTTGTACTTGTTGAACCTACTTGTATACCAGCGCCTGTTGCTAAATTAGAAGATGTAGTTCCGGTTGCTAACGTAATTGTTAAGTCGCCGGTGTATATATTTGTTTTATTAACAACAAATTGTGTGCCGTCTACGTATAGATCACCTTGTAGATAAGTGTTTCCTCCAACATTTAAGTTGCCGCCGATACCTACTCCGCCTGTTACAGTTAGAGCATTTGACAATGTTGAGAATGAATTATTACTGGTACTCAATATTGTTACAGTATTACTTAATACTGAAGTACCGGTAACAACTAAGTTACCGCCGACATTTAAATTAAGTCCGATTCCTGCTCCACCGGTAACTTGTAATGCGCCCGACGTAGTATTAGTCGATTGTTGAATATTTGTTAAATTAGTGATCCCGCTGATCGATGCTCCGCCGCCTACAGTCAAGTATGTTGTCGGGGTTGAGACATTGATTCCAAAATAACCACTACTTGGTATATAAGTGAGCCCACTCGGTTGAGAAGCATATATAGTAGTTCCAGCTGGATTTACAGTAGTTGTACTAACAAATGTAATATATTGTGTAGTTGCGCTTGAAATGTTATTTGTAATAATAACAGTGCTAGCGGTACTTGCTATACCATTAATAGTTCCTGAGGCATTAATATTTCCGCCAACATTTAAATTGCCGCCGATGCCTAATCCACCTGTTACAACTAGTGCTCCTGATTGAGTACTGTTCGAAGCAGCATTTCCATATATTGTAACCGACCCAGTGTTAGTAATAGAAACAGTTTGTACAGTAGTAGTTGCATTATAATTTCCACTATAGAAAGTTAAACTATCACCAGATCCTACAGTTATTCTACCGTTTCCTGTTTGATAATCAACTACGATACCGTCTGTATACGCTCCAGTATATGTTCCACTTGCTAATATTCCATTACTAGCTGCTATATACGAACCGACATTTAATGCACCACCGATACCTGCACCACCGACTACTTGTAATGCACCTGTATTAGTGCTAGTCGATGAAGTATTACTAATAATAGTAGCAGTATTTCCGACATATAGATTTCCGGCAATACCTGCACCACCTTGAACAACTAACGCGCCGGTGTCTGTACCATAAGACTGAGTGGTATTAGCTATTAATACCTTAGTTTGGAACGTACCGGTTAAACCAGTTAACAACGATCCTTGAATATAAATCGAGCTAGCATTTAATGCGCCGGTAAATGTTGATATTCCATATACATTTAAATTCCCGCCAATGCCAACACCGCCTGTAACTATAAGTGCGCCGGTATTAGAACTAGTCGATGAACTTGTATTGGTAATTAAAATTGCATTAGTAGTCGAGTTTCCTCTACCAGTCACTGACTGCAATGTACTAGTATTATTAATGATAACACCAGTTATGGTATTAATTACTTGAATATCTACGCCGGAATGTATTAGTCCTTGTAATAATCCTACTGCAGTAGCAGTGGTGAGTTCATTTGTTGAAATATTGTAAAATGCTAGATAATTTACATTGTTAGCATCACCTCTAACAGGGCTAACATAGAACCCTGCATTAGTAGATGAATTAATATAAGAAATCCCATCCGGGCTAGCACTTAGAACGATACTGCCGGTTGCAAGACCTGACACTCCTGCTTGGTAACCGATTGCAATCGAATAAGGATTTTGACCAGTATATCCTGCTTGATAACCAATTGCAATAGATCCGGTTCCTTGAGAATTAAATCCTGATCGATCACCTATCGCTACCGCATTGGTATTTTGAGAAGAATTACCGGATTGTATTCCGATAGCAATCGAACTTATAGATTGAGCGTTTTGACCTGCCCCAGCACCGATTGCTACAGCATTCGAACTTTGATTTGTTGTTCCTGCATTAAATCCAATAGCAATTGCCTGCGTTTGTTGATAATTTAATCCTGCATTAGGGCCGATAGCAATAGCATTTGTTCCTTGACTATTTTGTGCTGCAAAATAACCGATAGCTATCGCTTGAGAACTTTGAGTATTTTGTCCGGCATTATTTCCAATAGCAATAACCGAACTACCAGTTCCGCCGAATCCTGAATTGAGTCCTAATGTAACACTAGAACTTAACAGATTTAAGTATGTTAATGTTGCAACATTATTAACATATAGATTAGTTAGAGTTGATACGCCGCCGACATACATTCCATTACCGATGCCGACTCCGCCTGCAACATATAATGCTCCGCTTCCGGTACTATTAATTGCAGAACTTGTATTATTAATCGAAATGGTATAGCTAGTTGTATTACCTCTGCCAGTAACACTTTGTAAAGTACTAACATCCCAAATTATGATCCCGCCTGTTCCGGAATTTGCAACTCGAGTATCAGTTCCGCCGTAAATTGTAGTAATTCCATATTGGCCAATAGTAGCTGTTGTTATAATCTGTGCGTTATTGATAAAACTAGTTGTGTTTACATATAAGGCTTGCCCAATACCAACTCCGCCAGCAACAACCAATGCTCCTGTAGTTGTTGATGTACTAGAAGTCTGATTAATAATATCAACTTGTCCATATAAAATAGAGGTGCTAGTGACAACAAAATTTCCATTGACATTGAGATTACCGTAAATGCCAACGCCACCTGATACTACTAATGCTCCGGAAGTCGGTGTATAGCTAGGTATTGTGCTAGTAATGTCAACCTGGCCATTTAAAGTCGAAGTATTAGTAACTGATAAATTATTGCCGACATTTAAATTACCGCCGACACCAACACCTCCGGTAACAACTAATGCGCCATTATTTGTAGCAGTCGATTGCGTTCCGGTGGTAATTGAAATAATATTATTAGTACTATTACCTCGAGTAGTAACTGATTGTAATGTACTGATATCCCAGATTAATACTCCGCCTGTTCCTGAGTTAACAACAACGGTATCAGTTCCTGCATAAATGTGCGTTATTCCGAATTGTCCGATAGTATCAGCAGTTATAATTTGAGAACTGTTTATATAACTAGTAGTTCCCACCCATAATGCTCCGCCGATACCAACTCCGCCGTATACTTGTAGTGCACCGCTATTTGTACTAGTTGCTGAGGTTGTACTTATGATTGTGGCGGTATTACCTACCCATAATGCACCCCCGATACCAACTCCTCCATATACTACCAATGCGCCAGTAGCAGTACTAATCGACGGAGTTATATTAGCGATTGTTAATGTTAAAGTAGTTAAGGTAGTTAATTGTCCGACGCTACCAGTATAACCTTGAGAACCAGTATATCCGATACTACCGGTATATCCTAATGCACCGAGTGATCCTGTGTAACCAGTACTACCCGAATATCCTATCTGTCCTTGACTACCTACATATCCCTGAGTACCGAGAGAACCGGTATAACCTTGAGATCCGATTGAACCCGTGTAACCTATACTTCCAGTATAACCTATATTTCCAACACTTCCAGTATATCCGATTTGTGTACTAGCTGACCCGGTATATCCAAATCCTAAACTTCCTGTATATCCCGGTACTGTACTAGCTGAACCTATATAGCCTGTTCCTACACTTCCGGTGTATCCATTATAACCATTCGATCCGGTGTAGCCAAAAGATCCGATTGACCCAGTATATCCTATTGAACCGGTATAACCTAGAGAACCGATACTACCTGTATATCCGATACTACCTGTGTATCCGATACTACCTGTGTATCCGATATTTCCTTGACTGCCGGTATAACCGACACTACCAACATATCCTGTAATACCTTGACTGCCATCGTATCCTCTCGAGCCAGTATATCCGGTATATCCGAAGGAGCCGATATAACCAGTAATACCAAAACTACCGGTATATCCAACAGATCCATAATATCCTATATTACCAACACTTCCTACATATCCCGGAACAGTACTGGCTGAGCCGGTATATCCTACACTGCCGTTGTAACCAATTTGGCCGAAACTACCGGTATAACCAATTTGGCCGAAACTACCGGTATAACCAAGAACACCTTGGCTTCCTGTGTAACCATAACCTACGTTAATTCCGTTTAAATTAATTACGCCGTTAACATATAGACTTTTGCTAATTCCAACGCCGCCGGCAACAGTTAATGCTGCTTGAGATACGGAGGTAGCAGATGTGGTATCAGTTATTTTAGTTAATGCATTGAGTGACCAAGCGTTAGGATATGTAATTCCATAATCGAGCTTGTTATTATTGCCAACAAAGAATTGTAGATTTCTTACTATACCTGTACCACTGTTCACTGTTCCTATAGTAAGAACATTTGATGTAGTTTTCCAATCAAATATAGCATTTTCATAATTTAAATTATTAGTATATGTATTATATACTTTAAAACTCTGAGCATAACTAGCGTTTCTTAAAGCTAGGACATTGTTTTCATCTGCACTAAGATAAGCTGATACAGAAGTAAGGGTTCCGCCTAAAAATTCAAAAATCTCCGCCGATATTGCATTATTATGATAGCCGAAACCGATTAGATTTCCGTAAAGGCCGCCGACTAATTGTGCGGTCCCGCCATTATTGACTGTAATTTTTGCATAAGGATCTACATTAAAAATACTACTACCGTTATTTTGTAGATCTAATACTAAAGATGTAGAAGAACTAGTATTAACTGTAACATTAGCTTTTATAATTGTAAAAGATCCGGTATTACTATTCCAAGTCTGTGTTAAGTTTAATAAAGGTGTTGCAGTTATCGCAACTCCGCCGGATAATGATAAAGACGGTGTGAGTGAATTAAAAACTAATGCTGCTGATTCGTTTATTACACTGCCAGTATCGAATAAAATTTGTCCCGGAGCTCCCCCGGATGTTGGAGTTACCCCAACCTGAATAGTGCTAATACCACCACCACCACCACCGCCGGTTGCAGTGGTTAAAACACGGTGCCCATTGTCATAGATTGCACTAGCATATAAACTTCCGCCAATGCCTACGCCACCGGCCACTGTCAATGCTCCGGTTGTAGTGCTAATACTCGATACAGTTGATAAAATACTAGCCGTGGTATTAACCACAAGGCCATTTTTTACAATAAAATTATTATTATTTGCCATTAGTTTCCCTTTCCACGTAACGGCTTGTTACAAATTAATATTTATCTATTGCTAAAATATTATGGTTTTAGCTCCTTATTTTTAAACGGGCAAAGCTGTCCTACTAATAGTTAAATTAATAGTAGCTGTAGAATATGGAGTAAATGTAAGCGTTACTAAACCAGTTGAAAAGTTAGCGTCGAATGCTCCTAATTCTCCATTAGTAGTGCTGATTCCGTATTCATTTTTATAAACATTTATACCATTATGCATGAGAGAAATTTCAGTTATATGCACTCCAGAAGAACTAACTGCTTGTATAAAATATTTTGCAGATCTAAAGAAATTTGCATTATAAGAATCTATATTTTGAGTGATTAAAGAATTAGTAGAATTTGTGATTGAACTTATTAAGACATTTCCTACTGATACTCCTGCTCCTGCAAATTGCCCGGTTCCTGCAGCAATTATATTCCCACCGGCACCGATTCCGCCTCCTACAACTAATGCTCCTGAAGTAATGCTATTACTAGTTGCTGTCGATCCAATTTTTACACGGCCGTCATTAATATATAAACTCCATGGTGTAATAATCGAAGAATTTGTTCCTGCAACAGGTGCGCTAGCAATATAAACTGTGGCGGCATCCCCGTAAGATATTGGTCCTGCACTATTAGATAAAGTTGGGATTCCGAATGAATTAATAGCAAGTTGATTGGAAATATAGCTGCCAGTGGCTGCAGTTTCTGTATATGTTGCATCACCAATAGATAACCCAATACCTACAGTAGATGCTGCCCAATTTGCAGCAGAAATATCACCTTTTCTAAAAATTGAACCTTGAATTGTAGCGGTAGACCCGACAAATATACTACTTCCAACTCCAATACCACCAACAACTTGTAAAGCTCCGGTGATTGTACTTACCGAAGGCTGTTGCCCTGTTATATAAAGAGTATTAACAGAACTAGTAGTAAAACTTAATCCATAAGGTAAACTAAGTACCACTGCTCCGGTACTAGTGCTAGCAACAATTTGGCCAGAGGTGCCGGTAATACTTGTAACCCCTACGTTACTAATAGATACAACGCCAGTCGATGTACTGATTTGAATTCCGGAATTAGATTGTATTGCAGTTACTCCGATATTAGTAACTGTAAAAATTACATTATTATTAATATTAGTAACTGTAGAAATATTAATTCCAGTGCCTGCAATAGGAGTTACCTTCGTAATTACCCGTTGACCGGAATCATAAAGAGCTTGAGAATATACTGATAAAGCGCCTATACCTCCTGCAACTAATAATGCTTGCCCGGTATTAGTACTGGTACTAACTAAATTCGAAGCAAAATACCCAGTAGACCCTACATATAGGGATTTAAAGATACTTAAACCGCCATTTTTTATCAATAATGCGCCGTTTGTTGTCGTTGCATCTATAGAACTAGTGATAGTTGCTTGTCCGCCGACATAAATGTCTTGGCCGATTGCAGCTCCGCCATTGATTAACTGTAATGCTCCTGTTAGTGTACTAGTAGCATTAGTTGCTGATACTAAAATTATTTGTCCGGTTTTAAAAGTTCCATAATTAGCAGTGCTAAAACTACTAGTTCCTACAGCGCCACTTCCATAAAACTCTAAATACTTAGTATCATTTGCTAATACTAATACTGCCGACGTGTCGGTATTGGCATAAAATCTAAATTTTATTCCGACATCTAATCCATCATTAAATGTCCAATTAGTCCCAGTTGTAGGATTATGTAATGTAATTAAATTAGTTGTATAAACAGTATTTCCAGCGACAATCTGCGTGGCAGAATTTGATAATAATACCTGTCCTTTAAATAAAACCGGTCCTCCGACAGTTAATTGTCCAACAATGTTAGTGCCGCCTGCAATATATAATGCATTAGAAGTTTGTGTTACTGTACTACTCTGGGTACTCATAACAACTAAATTATTACCGATATAAACGCCGCCTGTAGTTTGTAGACTACCTGCTCCTGCGGTAGATGCTTGAATATTAGATACTATTTGGGCAGTTTGTGCTGTTAATTGCCCCCCGACACCTAACCCGCCATTATTAGTTAAAACCAATGCTCCTGTTGCTGTAGAACTACTAGGTATTCCACTGGTATCAGTTATAATACCTTTAAATGTAGCGGAAGTAGCAGTAAATACCCCGGTAACATTTAGATTACCGCCGACGCTTACTCCGCCTACTACCGTCAATGCACTTGATGTATTATTCGTAATAGTAATTGCATTACTAGTAATCGAACCTCGATTAGTAATACTTTGTAAAGTACTGGTATTCCATACGATTACATATCCTGTAGAGGTATTAACCGCTGTGTCGGTTCCTGCTGATAAAGTAGCAACACCGGCTACACCTGGTTTAAAACTGCTATAAAATGACATTTTTAGAACACCGCTCCTATTAACCAACCTGTGGCTGTTCCTGCATATACTAAGAAATTTGCTGCATACGCAACATCTACAATTAATGGCTCATTTAAATCCATAATTTTCTGCCCGTTTCCATTAAATGTCATATTATTTGAATTAAAAGTTCCTAAGTAATCAAGAAATTGTACAGAATCACCTATAGTCGGGGTTAAAGGTAATGTTACTGTTAGTGTATTTACAGAAGTATCAAGAAATAATTTATCACCATTTGATGCAGAATAATTTGTATTTGTATAATACCAGGTACTACTATTCGAAATAGTTGCAAAAGCGCTAGCGTATATCTTCCCCCCGACATATAAATCTTTTGCGATACCTGCGCCGCCGGCAACTGTTAATGCTCCAGTAATAGGACTACTAGCATTTGTTGTGTCGAGGACTGAAATATCTGTAAATTTACCATATTGAGGTGATATACTACCTATGGTCATGTTGTTGATCGACCCAACTGCATTGGGATTAATAACAACGCTACCGCCTAATGTAGGTTGTATAGAAATATTACCGCTGGCTGGATTTAAATTAACACTACCATTAGCATTAAAAATTCCGTTTACTGTGGTATTTTGTCCAACGTTAAGATTTCCACCGATACCAACTCCCCCTAACACTATTAATGCACCATTAGTGCTAGTAGTAGACGGATATAAACCGCCTATAAAAAGTTTATCTAAAACATTGTTATAATTTCTACGCCAGCTATTTGTAATCGCCGAGTAAGTATATTCAATACCATTCTGTATAACTTGTGTGCCATCGATTGGATTTAAAGGAAAAGACATTAATTATTTCCTCCTTTGAGGATATCAATTTCAGCCTTAAGTTCTTTAATGGCTTCGATCAACAATGGAATTAATTTATCATATGAAACAGACAAATATCCGTTAGTTTCATGAATTGCTTCAGGTAATACTTTTTTAACATCTTGTGCATAAACACCTATCTGTATATCTCCACTGATAAGCCCTAATGAATTAGCAGTAGTATTCCATATATACCGGACCCCATTAATATTTTGTAGTAGAGATAGTGCATTAACTATTGGGCCTACATGGGTCTTTAATCTTGCATCAGATGTAGCTCCAAAGTCAACTGCATACATTATTCCGCTCTGAGGATCAAAATAAATTTTATTTGTTGATGTTAATGTAGTCGATGGTGTTGAATTTGAACCAGGATTGCTAACGCCTACTACATATTGCAGTCCTGTATTTACAGCAGTAGCATTTATTAGATTGTTTGATCCGCCAGCAGTAGCGGTGGTTAATTCTTTGGTTGTAGGATTGTAATAAACTCCCCATGTAGTAGCGCTACTTGAGACATCAGATCTAATAGGTTGTACATAAAATCCTGAATTAGTTGCAGTATATACTGAACCTAAAATAATACTATTAACTGCAGTAGCACTAGATCCAGCTTGATATCCTATAGCAATTGAATTTGTTGACTGACCAGTACCCCCGGAATTTCCAGCCAACGCACCGATAGCTACAGCATAATTTTGCTGAGCTCCAGCTGCAGCGTTAAATCCAATAGCAACAGCGTATGTTCCTGCTCCTCTGCCTGCAGCGGAAGATCCAATAGAAACAGATCCGTAAGCTGTTCCTAATCCTGCAGCTTCCCACCCTATTGCTACTGTGTTATTTGCTAACCCGGCTCCGCCGTTGGCGGTCCCTTCGCCAATGGCTATTGACTGAGCTCCAGCTGCACCGGTTTTTGCTGCTTGATATCCTATTATAACGTTTGAATTTCCGCCGCCAATTCCTCCAGATTGCTGTCCTGCTTCATAGCCAATAACGATTGAATTAACATTATATCCAGGGTTTTGCCAGTTACCTGCATTTTGTCCGATAATAATTGATCCATCATTCCCTCCAAATACTAACGAACCATAACCTGGGTTATAAAGGAAAGTTGATGAGGTTTCTAACGTTGCCGACCCTGTGGCGGTTGACGCAAAGACTATAGGCAAACTCGAACTTGTGTTTGCACTAGATGCCGTTACTTGCGAAGAAGATCCTCTGACCCATGATGCTACTCCTGATGGAGTATCATATGATCCACCGTTAGGAATATCTATAAATGCTGGATTCCATCTTAATGCATTAGTATCTGCGTTCCAGGTACAAATCGGAATCCAGTTTGCAGTTACTACTTGAGAGTCTGAATAAACTTTTAATGTAAGATAACTGGCATTATATGTGTTACCAGAACCTGATGGTGGAACATAGTATAATGTCGACTGGGCAGTCATCGTATAAGAGGTGACCGGACCAATCTCAAAGTATCCTGCTGATCCAAATGATTTATTAACAGGATCGGCAACAACTCTTGCGTTCCATGAAACAACTCCGGTACTACCGTTCCATGTTACAGTTCCACCGCCCGTTAATGACCACGGAGCCATCATTGTAGAATAGTCACCAGCTCCTAAAGATCCAATGTATCCGATCGAACCAGTATATCCCTGTAATCCGGCTGAGCCTGAATATCCTTGTAATCCGATCGAACCAGTATATCCTAATCCACTACTGCCGGTGTAACCGACTGACCCGGTATATCCTTTATCTGCGCTACCGGTGTAACCAACTGATCCGTTATACCCTAATCCGCTACTGCCGGTATATCCAAAAGATCCCGTATATCCCGAACCAGCACTACCGATATACCCAAGTGAGCCAGTATATCCTTGCAATCCGAATGATCCGGTATATCCTTGTAATCCGAACGAACCAGTATATCCTTGTAATCCGATCGAACCTGAATACCCGATGTTACCTTGACTACCGAAATAACCAAGACTACCTAGTCCTTGTGAACCAGTGTAACCAACTGATCCATTATATCCTTGTAATCCGAATGAGCCGGTATATCCTTGTAACCCGACTGACCCGGTATATCCTTTATCTGCGCTACCGGTGTAACCAACTGATCCGTTATACCCTAATCCGCTACTACCAGTATATCCAAAAGATCCCGTATATCCCGAACCAGCACTACCGATATACCCAAGTGAACCAGTATATCCGATATTACCTTGACTACCGAAATAACCAAGACTACCTAGTCCTTGTGAACCAGTGTAACCAACTGATCCATTATATCCTTGTAATCCGAATGAGCCGGTATATCCTTGTAACCCGACTGACCCGGTATATC
>Ga0208379_1000661_pt1 | contig 14615 bp, 11 predicted proteins | sample CryBogCBE02Aug07_FD_184559 | JGI IMG/M metagenome (GOLD analysis project Ga0208379, IMG submission 184559) | Freshwater microbial communities from Crystal Bog, Wisconsin, USA - CBE02Aug07 (SPAdes) | ecosystem: Environmental > Aquatic > Freshwater > Lake | place: Crystal Bog, Wisconsin, USA... | reverse complement strand
CATTGCCGCGGTGAGATCAACCTCGGTCTTCTTATCGCCGATCCAGAGCCAAGGAACATATGGCTCCTTCTCGAACGGATCACGCACCCGGCGAGTGATCAGCTCTGCCTCGTAGAAGAGATTGCACCGCTTCTCTCCCTCATACTCCCACTCCTCGATCACAATCGAGTCCTCGGGAACACGCTCCATATCCTCAATATCATCGTCATCATACTCATCTGCGAGAATGTAGTAGGAGATCTTGTTCTTCTTGAGATCCGGACCAAAGACCCAGTTGATAAACTTGCACACGCTGTTGTAGACTCGGAGCATACAAAGGATTGACATTCTTACTTAACCTCGTTCGATGCTGCCGGAACAAGTTCCATTTTGTCCTTGCCGACAAGGAATGTCTCTTTCGGAAACTGACCAATCACAATCGCATCAAAATCAGTGCCCATTGCAATTGCTGTTGCAAGAGCCGTGATGATAAACGGAGATGCGACGACGAACCACGACACGACTCCGAGTCCAATGCCGCAGAACATATCCAGGACAACGACAACTGCAATACCCAGAATCAGCTTGATCGCAAACGTAACCCACAGTCCAAGTGCGGCATCAAATCCGAGGTTGACGGCAAGAAAAATCGCATAGAGCAGTGCAGGCGGACAGAGATCTTCGATGAAACGCATCTTCAGGTATTACAACTAAACAAGAAAAAGATGGATGACACAAGTATGGTTCAGCAGATGGCGGGTTGTACGCGTGAGGAAGCCGAGAAGGCGCTGTTGCATCACGAGACCGTGCTTGATGCTATTGAGTCGCTAATCCCCGCAAATCCGATTGTCAAGGGTGCAAAGTATATTCCTGCAAAGCCTGTCATTGATAATGGTCTTGATCCCGAGCAAGCTGAGCGGTGCGAGCGGGGTCGTTGGCTGCAGGATAAGGTTAACGTTGTATTCTCAGTCGCCCATTCGAAAATCCTACCCGACCTACAGGCTGAACAATCTTCGTCGCTACCTGCTGCGGGCTCGGTTGTTGCGCTTCCAATTGCTGCTGAGGAGTCTGGATCTTCACCGGATAATCTCGAACAAACTGCTCAACCAGTCCAGCAATCCGAGACCCCTCAGTAAACAAATTCATTCCCTGGATGTGAGCTCTGACTTCTTCGGACTTTGCAACATAGGTCGCTTCATCATCAAGAGAAATCACAGCTTGAGCCCACTCTTCAATATTTTCACGCTCACAAGGAATTCCAGCGGGCTTGATCCATTCCTCCATCCCCTCTGTGCTTCCACCCGGATACTTGGACTTGGACGTGGGCTTCGAGTATAAGACCGGGATGCCGTTGTACATCGCCTCTACCGCAATTCGCCCAAAACTCTCATAGTAACTCGGCATCACAAGAACCCGAGTTCGTTTGAGAATGTTGCGAATGTCATCATCAAAAGGAATCCACTCAATGTTGTTCGGTGCAGGAGGAAGACGCAGTTCACCGTAATATGGAATCACACCCAGAAACTGACGGTCAGGCATACGCTTTGCCAAGTCGATAAACTGTGTAACACCCTTATTCTGATTTGCATTCACAAGTGTGATACAGTCGCCACGGAACGGTTCGTCAATCCGGATCTTGTTCTCGTGCATCAGAGGACGAACGATTGCCGTCCGCATCACATTCGGAGGCCAGGGATCGACATTCTTCTTGTAGTTGGGTTCCATAGTGGCATTGATGAACATAAACATCTCCACCCACTGAATCTTGCGTCCAGGGTTGTTTGTGACCACTGCCAGATAGTTGCCATCGTAGTGACAGGTTGCCAGGATCGGACGGTTGTATCCACGGGCATTCAACTTACGAACAAGAGGCAGAGCAGGTGCGTGCGGGCAGATCCATCCTTCGCTTACATCCAAATACTTGCTTCCGGCTGAGAAGTGCATGTATTTGAAGCCACGGTACTCGCCACCATTCACGCCTACCTTTGGTACTTCAAGGGCCATAAAGCAGACTTCATGTCCCCTCTTTTCAAGTTCAATTGCGAGGTCAATATCGTGAAGAAATGCACCGCACAAATCGGGCATCCTCCCTGCGAAGAAGATAAGTCTCATTATTAGGACACATCAACACGTTTTGTCTGAACCAGGCGCGTTGCATCACCGCCACGCGTCCAATCGTAGATCCAGTTATTCGGATTCGAGTATTCAGACTGCTTGATGTCGATCAGGGGCTGGTAGAAGTTCGGGATCGTCGAATCCATAATCGTCTTCTGCTCCTTGCGATTGCGGATCATTGCAGAGTGGATCAGGCTCGACTCATCATTCACTGCAGAGGGATCCCCGCCACGAAGCTTAGGTGTGGTGGCGAACGGGCGCGCCCAGAGCTCGTGCTTGCCCTTCTGGCGCCAGGCTCCAGGAATGCCCCAGCGCAGATCAGTGTTGGCATCCACCGCACAACCGCCTCCAGGCTGACCAAATCCACCGCGAGCAATCATACCGGGCTGATCAGCCATCGCCGAAGCCGGATTCAGTGTATCAGAGCACGCAGATCCCATTCCAGTCGTCTGGCGCGTAAGGGTACTCGTGTTGCCGACCGACTTTGCAGCTTGATCGTATTCATCAGAACGGATACGCGTAGGTGCGTTGAACCAATCAACAGAGTTTGTGGAAAACATCTCTTACCTTGACGTACAGAAAAAACGGATACAGTTTCGTCAAGAGTAAGGATAACAGCCTGACAAAATGATCCTTCAACCGATTGACTGGTACGAGCACGACGTGAAGGGAATGTACGTGATTGATGTGTTTGGACGTATGGAGAACAAGAAGGTGGCGTGCGTGCGCCTGACGGGTTTCCACCCGTATTTCTTCACGAGCGTAAAGCCCGATGTGGGCAAGGTGTACGAGGCATCCAACAAGAAGTGGGTGCAGAAGTTTGGACCGAAGAAGGGACAGGAGGAGTATGCCTTCAAGCTGAGCAAGAACTTCACCGAGAATCCGATGCCGACGATCTCGCAGGTGAAGAAGTATGATACGATGGCAGGCTTTGCGGATATGAAGCACGCCAATGTGTGGAAGATCGATTGCGAGACCATCGCGTCGTTCAAGGCTGCCAAGTCAGTCTGCGAGGGAATCCAGTACGAGAGCAATCTGCCTCCGTTCCTCCGCTTCTTCCACGAGAAGCATCTGGGTCCCGCGTCGCCGATGAAGTTTACGGGCGCGAAGGAGATCGACATTCCGGTCGATGATGAGGGCGAGCCGACGTACTATGTCGATGAGTTCTATACGTGCAAGTACACCGACGTGGAGGCGTGCGATGCAACCATCCCACTCCTCGTGGCATCGTATGATTTGGAGATGTGCCCGGCTGGAGACTCGAATCAGTTTCCAGTCTCCTCCAAGGATCCGATCATCCAGATCGGCGTCTCGTATCGGCGCTCCACAGATATGATGACATCGACCGCCCGAACGGTCTTTGTGCTTGGCGAGGTTGCGGACTCGGGAGATCCGACGGTGGAATTTGTCTCGTGCGCCAACGAGACAGATATGCTTCTGCAGTTTGCAGAGGAGATTCGGACGCGCAATCCGGACATTATGTGTGGCTACAACATCTTTGGTTTTGACGATGCCTACATCGAGGGGCGAGTGATCAAGCTGGGTATCTTGGACGAGTTTGAGCTGGCTCGCAAGAAGACGGACCAGTGGGGTGACAAGAAGTTTGAGACAAAGAAGACCGAGCTGGCAGCTGGCAAGTTCGATCTGCGCTTTATGACGCTGCGCGGGCGCCTTGGCATTGATCTCCTGCTGAATATGCGCCGCGAGCACAGCCTGGACAACTTCAAGCTGGACAATGTTGCCTTTACGTTCCTGCGGGACAAGGTCGTCAAGTATGCCGACAGTTATGTCACGACCAAGAGCACTCGCGGTGTGCACGTTGGAAACTACGTTCGATTTGAGCTGGTTGGCAATACGAGCGATCCGGTCTACGATGGCGAGAAGTTTGAGGTGACAGATGTCAGCTCAAATGGCTTCCGGATCAAGTGTGATCGCGAGCTCTTTACCGAGTTCGACGCCTCGCAGATGAAGCATCTGGAGTGGACGCTGTCGAAGGATGATGTGTCTCCACAGGAGATGTTCGAGCTTCATCGGCACGGTGGTCCTGAGGGTCGTGCGCGGGTGGCGCACTACTGTATTCAGGATTGCGATCTGGTGGCTACGCTGATGGGAAAGCTGGATACGATCGTCAATGCTCGCGGAATGGCCGATGTCTGCAAGGTGCCGATGCAGTATGTGCTGACGCGTGGTCAGGGCATCAAGATCTTCTCGGCGGTCGTGTATTACGCCTCTCAGCGTGATCAGATCATCCGGACACAAGAGGCAATGGGCGGTGATGGGATTGCCTACGAGGGTGCAATCGTCCTTCCGCCGAAGATCGGTATGTATCTTGACCAGCCCGTGTCTGTTCTTGATTTCAACTCGCTCTATCCGACGAATATGATTGCCTACAATCTCTCGCCGGACACACTGGTCTATGTCAAGACCTACAACGACGAGGGCTTCTTGCTGAGCCACAACAAGGATGAGATCGCAAAGATCAAGGATTGGATCGCCGAGCTGGAGGGCAAGGGCTACGTCTTTGAGGAGATTGAGTATGACAACAAGGAGACGGGTGGCAAGACAGTCTGTACGTATATGCAGCCGAATGAGAATCCGATGACGGTGGGTATTCTGCCGAAGACGCTGGAGATCATGTTGAAGAAGCGAAAGGAGTTCAAACAGAAGATGGAGGATCTACAGTATGATGAGGCTCAGCGATCTGTGTTTAACGGCGCTCAGCTTGCTTACAAGGTTGTTGCAAACTCCATTTATGGACAGGCAGGGGCAAGGACCTCTCCCATCCGCAACATGTACGTTGCCGCCTGTACGACCGCCGCTGGGCGCCGAGCTCTCCAGTTCGCCCGAAGCGTCGCCGAAAGCGAGTTCGGAGGCGATGTTGTATATGGCGACACAGATTCCATCTTTGTCAAGTTCCCCACGAAGGACGTCGCCGAGTCAATTCGAATGGGTATCAACTGCGGTGTCTCCATCAGCAAGCAAATGCGAAAGCCCTACAAGATCGCCTATGAGAAGACATTCTATCCATTCATCCTCTTCTGTCGCAAGCGATACGTTGGAATGAAGTATGAGGAGGATCCGAATCCGGCAAAGGCAAAGCGGATGTCGATGGGTATTGTGCTCAAGCGTCGAGACAATGCTCCGATCGTGAAGGACATCTTCGGCGGTGCACTGGATGTTCTGCTGCAAGAGCGTGACATCCACAAGGCTCAGCAGTTCGTGGAGGATCAGCTGGTCAACGTGCTGGAGAATAAGGTTCCGCTGGAGAAGTTCGTTGTGAGCAAGTCTCTGCGTGATGACTACGCAGCGATGGCAGAGGACTATGATGGCAAGGCAACCCTACCTGCTCACCGTGTCCTAGCGAATCGGATGGAGGCTCGTGACCCGGGTACAGCTCCGAAGGTCGGTGATCGCCTCCAGTACATCTACGCCGCCGAGTACAAGGCAAAGGCGAAGCAGGGCGATCGGATTGAGCACATCGACTTTGTGCGAGCCAACAAGATGAAGCCTGATGTGAACTTCTATATCACAAATCAGATCCAGAACCCGGTGGCTCAGCTGTTCGCGCTGTGCATCGAGAAGCTGCACGGCTACCGTCCGCCGACGAAGGAGCCATATGATCAGATGTATAACCGCTTTATGGAGAAACTGAAGGACGAAGAGGATGCGACCATCGCCGTCCTGAAGAAGAAGGAGGACCAGTTGGATGGAATGATGTTCCTCGGGTCGCCGCTGCTGAACAAGATGGTCAAGGCGGCAGTTAGGGGTCCAATGGATGCCTTTGTGAAGAAGTAAAAGGCTTTCGTATTCTTATCGTAAACTAGATCAATGGATACCGAGATTAGCCTTCTTGATGTAGTGCATTCGATGCTTGAGACAGATCGCGCATTTTACCAGACACTTCGTTTTTTAGGTACAACCCGTGAGCAGTTGCTGGCGATTCACCAGAGGAATAATGCAACGATGATGAGTCTTCTGAGGATGCAGCTTGCAATCCAGGCTTCTCCAAATATTACGTATACCGCTACCATCCCAATCGATCTGCCGGCTGGATGGAATGAGCCTGTTGTGGTGCGCCCGACTGCCGCACAGATCACATCTGCAACTGAGGAGGTGACAGATGAGGCCGTGACGTCTACGAACTGTGCAATCTGCCAGGATTCTCTAAGCCCTGTGCATATCCGTCTGACTCATTGTGGACACACATTCCACAACCAGTGTATTGCAGAGTGGTTCACGAGGAGTGTGCACTGCCCGAACTGCCGTCACGACGTGCGAGAAGTGGATCATCCTGCACCCACATCCGCTGACCAAGTACATACGCCACCTCGGGTCCGCAATCGGTTGGCCGCGTGGCTTGTGGGAGCGAATCCGATGAACCATACTGAAGATACTGAAGAATCCGACGAACATCATGCTTGAATCGTCTGGCAAGTTCTGCAACGTCTTCTGCCGGAAATAGCTCTTGAAGATCTGCTGGCTTGGGTGGAAAGCATCGAACAAGATGAATCCGGGTATTCGTCTTCATAATTCGAGGTATTTCATTGCAAGTCAGGATCACAGGCACACGACGTTCATCGCTTGCCATCCATTCAGTCAACTTTTTCTGTGCGTGGGGATCTGATCCATCCACTTCATCCAGAATCAAACACATAGCTTTATCATCACCTCTTATGAGGGATGTTAATGTCCGTGTATGACGACACGAGTTAATCAACTGTGCTACATCCTCGTGAGAGCGCATCGACTGGCTTGCGTTAATTTCAAGGGGCTCCATTCCAGCAGAACGAGCTGCTGCCAGAGCCATTGTGGTCTTACCGATTCCAGGTGGACCGTGAAGAAGGAGAACGTCGCGAAACGGCTTGTTTTTCAAGTAGTCGGAGAGCCGTGATTTTACTTCGGAATGTCCAACGACTTGTGAGAGAAGCTCAGGACGCCGAGTTTCGCTCCACATATTCCTTCTTCGTCTTTCCAGAGAAAATGCTTACTGTCCTCAAACACAATGGAAGGACCTAAGCACGTGCTTCAGGCATTGTTCCGAGATACGAGTTTTCCATTGGTCGATCACCACATTGTGTCTTTCAATGCAATGTTGGAGTCAATGATTCCTACCTATATCAAGGTTTCAAATCCCTTCCAGCTTGAGCTTGCAGATAAGCGATATATCCGTGTGTGGATTGGTGGAAAGGAAGGAACTAAGTTTTCCTTTGAGGCACCGACAGATGAGCACGGCTCTCCCATCATTCCTCACGCGTGTCGTCTTGACAATAAGAGCTATACGCTGACATTTCGTGGAGACATCACGTTCGAGTATGTCTTCCCGGAAGGTGCACCCGTGATCAACAACTTCGAGAACATTGTGATCGGCGAGATCCCGCTGATGTTGCGGAGTCGTAACTGCTATCTGACGGCAATGGATGGATATCCGCTGGGTGAGTGCAAGTATGAGCTTGGCGGATACTTCATCATTGATGGCAAGGAGCGCGTGCTTCTGACCCAGGAGCTACTGGGCAACAATATGATGTACTCGGGTATGAGGAAGCGCAAGGCTGCAGATACCTCGGAGGATGATGCTCAAGAGACGGCAGATATGAAGCGTGTGGAAAAGGCAGCCTATGAAGGAGAGAAGGAGTACTATGTTGGTATCAAGTCTGTTGCAGAGGATGCATCTAAGGGTCCGTATTCTCACTACCTTGTGCTGGGTCCGGCATCGGCGTGGAATGCAGAGGACATTGAGAAGAGTCGCACCAGGCGCAGTCTTGTTGTGACGCTGCCTGGGTTTACGGAGCCTGTTCCCGTGCTCAGTGTCTTTGCGGCTCTGGGTGTGACGACGGATCGCGATCTCTACGATCTGATTCTGACTGGTGTTCCGGATCGTGACCGTCTTGCCTACGATGACACGATCCAACAGCTGATCCTCAGTCACGAGCGGATGCACGAGAAGGCGGGATCTGATCTTGACATTCTTGAGCGACTGACCAAGCGCAAGTACCGGTCCGAGGTGATCCAGAACATATATGAACTGATGTTTCCTCATATCGAGAAGTCTGAGAATCCAGGCACTCTTCTGCGTCGCAAGGCATACCTTCTTGCACAGATGGTGCGGATGGCGATCGACGTCTCACTGGAACGCCGTCCTCCATCAGATCGTGACAATATCGAGTACAAGCGCTTCAATACATCGGGTGATCTGATGTTCCAGGAGTTCCGTCGCATCTACAAAGAGGTGTCGAAGGATATGCTTCTGAAGCTTGACTCTCGGATTCAGTATGAGCGCAAGACCTACGAGGGTCGAGGACTGACTGCCCTGGTCGAGCGTGAGACGGTCGGAACTTATTGGCGCAAGTATCGGATGATGAATGAGTTTACCAAGTCCTTCAAGGGACAGTGGGGAGGACGCAACGGTATTGCTCAGGAATTGTCTCGTCTGTCATATGTCAGCTACTTGTCTCAGCTTCGCCGCACATCCCTGCAGATTGATCCATCGATGAACACCGCGCCTCCTCGACGTCTGTATGCATCGCAGTTTGGTCTGCTGTGCCCGACAGATTCACCTGACGGATCTGGAGTGGGACATCTGAAGTCACTGGCGATTCTTGCAAAGGTATCGACTCCTTTTCCATCGCCTGTGATTCGTGAGGCTCTGTTCAAGATTGCGACGATGCGTCGGATTGAAGATGTACATCCTTCGACGTGGATCCCAACCTGGACTCGGGTGTATGTGAACTCGGACTTGGTCGGTCTTTGCATTGGCGACACCGAGGACCTGCACAAGAAGCTAGTGGCTCTTCGTCGTGGAGGCACGTTCCGCTATGATGTGTCTCTTGCCTGGAACCGTCTGGAAAATGTGTACACGATCACGTGCGATTCGGGTCGTCCGGTTCGCCCGGTGTGGCGCGAAGGCGTGACCGAGAAGGCAGTGCTTGCAGCCAAGACCTGGGATGCTCTGACAAAGCTGATGGACTATGTGGATGCGACCGAGTCGGGTGTGTCTCGATTCTCTCTGACGCCCTTCCATCCCACTCTGCAGTCGGAGATCCATATGTCATTCTGTATGTCACCGCTTGCAAGTCTGACGCCGTTCTCTGACCACAATCCTGGCACTCGTAACAACTTTGCGATTGCCCAGCAGAAGCAGGCGTGCTCGTGGTTCCACACCAACTACAATAAGCGATTCGATACTATTTCATCTATCACAGTCAATCCGCAGAAGCCGCTGTCGCATACGTGGGTGTATCGGGAGATGATGGGCGCTGGCGGGTGTATGCCGTATGGCGAGAATGCTCTGGTGGCTTTTACTGTGTATGGTGGTCACAACCAGGAGGACTCGATGATCATCAATCAGTCGGCTCTGAAGCGCGGTATGTTCCGCACCCAGTACTTCCACTCCTACGATGTACGTGAGACGCTCTTGGATCCCTCTGTTGTGCCACCCACCAAGTCTGTCTTTGCGAATCCCGTTACGAATCCCAAGTATTCTGATTCGGTGAAGCGTAAGGAGGACGTGTCCTATGAGATGCTGGACTCCGATGGAATCATCAAGCTGAACTCGATCGTGGATGAGAAGACGATCTTGGTTGGAATCGTGACGCCGCAAACAGATGAGAATGGTGTGCAAAAATGGACTGACTCCTCTGAACTGCCGAAGCGCGGTCAGCACGGACGCGTGGATGGCATCTACCGGTACACGATGGATGATGGAACGGCGGGTGTGAAGATCCGCATTGTGGAAGAGCGTTCACCGGTCCCAGGCGACAAGATGGCGTCTCGTCACTCGCAGAAGGGCACTGTGGGTCAGCTGATCCCCGAAGAGAACATGCCCTTCACAGGAAGTGGAATCCGTCCGGACATCGTGTTCAATCCCCACGGTCTGCCTACTCGTATGACGATTGGACAGTTGTTGGAGGCGATGAGCAACAAGCTTGGAATCCATCTGGGAACCTTCGTGGATGCAACTCCCTTCACAGTGTCAAACCGTGCAGCAGATCTCAAGTCGGCAATGATTGAGCTTGGATTTGAGCCGCACGGACACGAGATCCTGTATAATGGTGAAACAGGCGAAATGATGGAGGCAGACATCTTTATGGGTCCAATCTACTACCAGCGGCTGAAGCATATGGTGGAAGACAAGATCAACTATCGTTCAACGGGTCCCAAGACACTGATGACACACCAGCCTGTTCACGGTCGTGCGCGTGGTGGTGGTTTGGCGATTGGTGAGATGGAACGCGATGGAATGGTTGCTCACGGAATGTCCAAGTTCTTGCACGAGAGCTTTATGGATCGGTCCGATGGAGTCGAGATTCAGTTTGATCACTCAACTGGCAGGATGGATACAAGTGCGGATACGATACCTATGCCGTATGCAATGAGTCTGTTTGTGAAAGAGTTAGAATCAAGCCATATTGAAGTGAAGCTACTAACAAAGGATGCAACTTAGTATTTTGATTCCCTCCATTCCCAGCCGATGGGAGCGGGCTCAGAAGTTGTACACAAAGATTTCTGCGATGTGTGCTGGAAAAGACATTGAGATCTTGCTGTTTATGGACAACAAGAAGCGGTCGATTGGACTGAAGCGAGATGCACTTGTCCAGATGTCTCGCGGCAAGTATTTTATGTTTGTTGACGACGACGATGATCTGATCAGTGTTGATGAGATCTATCAGGCTACTTTCCAAGATGTGGATGTCATCACGTTCAAACAGCAGTGCTACGGGATTGATGCAAAGAAGACTCCGTTTACAGTGACATTTGGTCTGGGGAATGACAATGAAATGGGAAAGGGTCCGGAATATGGAGTGTACCTTGATTGCAAGCGCCCGCCGTATCACGTGTGTGCGTGGAATGAAAAATTCAAGATTCATCGCTATACAGATGTCTCATATGGAGAAGATTGGGAATGGGTTCAGAAGTGTCTGCCTGCTGCAAAGACAGAGGTTTTCATTGATAAGATTCTTCACAAGTACGATTTTGATCTCAGTATATCGGAAGCGCCTGGTCCAACACGTGCATACGATATGACAGCAAAACCATCCAACCAGATTCTCTCATTTTTGCGCCGCAAGTAAGTAATGTTACGATATCTTCTTATCGGCATCGTTTTCGTATCGACAAAAGAAATTTGCAAAGAGGTTTTCAAGAAAAATACACACGGTCCAATTTACATTCTGTGTAAGCAGATCGTCCAAAATGGATTCGATTTGACCAAGATAAGAGTAGAGTAGGTGTTGAGTAAAATGTCTTCTTCTAAGTTCGATCTGATGGCTAGCACGAAGTACCCGTTCACGGAGGAGATGAGTGTCCCGGATCGCCGGGATCAGTTGAAGAAGCGCGCAATCTATGTGCAGCGCCTTGAGGAGTGCCGGACGATGCCGGCGTACCATGTGGAGACGCGCCTTGGTCCTCTTCCGTGTCACTGTGAGCCTCTGATGGAGGATGACACGAAGGGTTGGCAGGTTGTGAAGAAGAAGATCCGGGTCAAGCGGGTCAAGAGTCACGAGGAGCTCGAGGAGGATGCGAATCTCGAGGGATGGGATGATGTCATCCACTATGGTCGTGGATCCTACACGAACACCGCACCGAACTACGAGCACAATGGATCGCTGTTCGACATCGGCAGTCGGTTCTAAAACTTACACAGTAAAAACACAAAACATACGGTGCTATAGTCTAGTGGTCAGGACAGGAGGCTTTGAACCTCCGAACCCAGGTTCGATCCCTGGTGGCACCATCACCGGTATGGTCTAGTGGTTAGGATAGGGCTCTTTCACAGCCTTGGCTCGGGTTCGATTCCCGGTACCGGTAAACTTAACTTATTTTTTACTTTGCGTCATTAGCTCAGTGGATAGAGCGCTCGCCTTCTAAGCGGGATGTCGCGGGTTCAATCCCCGTATGACGTATTTCAGCGATACTAGCTCAGCTGGTAGAGCGCGGCTCTTATGAAGCCGAGGTCGCGGGTTCAATCCCCGCGTGTCGCATAATCGTGTTAGCTCAGCTGGTAGAGCGTCGAGCTTTTAACTCGAATGTCGCGGGTTCGAGCCCCGCACACGGTACATTTTAGAAGGTCAAAATTGATCGTCTAAAATGGATTTTTGAGGTCCAAGGAAAGATGATGGTGGGCGAACAAAATGGCACTTCCTACTCTCTATTGCAAGTCGAAGACGGGAAAGACGCAGGTATGGAACATCGAGACGATCGGTGCAAAGATCCGCGTATCCTATGGGTACGAGGGCGGCGCTGTGACGGTGAACGAGAAGACGATTGAGAAGGGAAAGAACTTGGGGAAGAAGAATGCCACGACGGCGGCTGAGCAGGCTGCTGCGGAGGCGAAGTCCACGTGGGACAAGAAGAAGACGGGCGGTTACGCGGAGTCGCTCGATGATGCGCACGTTCCGGGTGTAGCAGATACGGCGGCAGTCGCGGCGCACGAGGCTATCCTGCCGATGCTCGCGCACGACTACAACAAGCGTGGCAAGGACATCAAGTTCCCCTGTTTCGTGCAGGCGAAGCTGGATGGCGTTCGGTGCATCTTCAAGAATGGCGTGCTGACGAGCCGCCAGGGCAAGGTGTTTCCGGATATGGAGCACATCACGACAGATCTCGAGGGCGTTGAGTTGGTCCTGGATGGCGAGCTCTATTCGGACACGCTGAACTTTCAGCAGTTCGTGGGTCTGGTGCGCAAGAAGAAGCACAACGCCGCTGAGAAGTTGCTTCTGCGCCAGGTCAAGTACTGGGTGTACGACTGTGTGAATGACGAGCCGTTTGAGAATCGCATCAACACGCTGTGGGAGATGTTCGAGGAGAAGTCCTATGATCACATCAAGCTTCTCCCGACGGACGAGTGTGCCACCAAGGCAGAACTCAAAGGATTTCACGATCGCTTTGTCGCCGAGGGCAAGGAGGGTCTGATCATCCGCAACAAGGCGGGTCTGTATCAGCTCGCGGCTCGCTCCAAGGACCTGCAGAAGTACAAGGAGTTTGAGGATGCCGAGTTCGAGGTTGTCGACTATCTTGACGGCGAGGGATCTGAGAAGGGGCTGGTCATCTGGGTGTGCATCACATCCGCCGGCAAGCAGTTCAGCGTCCGCCCGCGCGGCACGCACGAGGATCGCGCGGATCTCTTCCTCGACGGCGACTCGTATCTCGGCAAGAAGCTCACGGTGCGCTACCAAGAGCTGACAGAGGATGGGATCCCGCGGTTCCCGGTCGGTATCGCCTTCCGCGACTACGAGTAGACCAAGCCCTCAACAAAAAACAATTTTTAACTTTTACCCGCTTAAAGGTAAGGATGGATGATATAGTAGTGAAGATGTCTGACCATATGTACGTAACAAAGCGCAATGGCAAGAAGGTCCCGGTTTCCTTTAATGAGGTCTTGACTCGCATCCAGCGTCTTGCAGATGGACTTGCTCACGTGAACCCTGATTTGGTCGCCCAGAAGGTATGTAATCAGATTCAGGACGGGATCAAGACATCCGAGCTTGACGAGTTTGCCGCCGAGACGTGTGCGATGATGCAGGCTCGCTACCACCCGAACTACGGTAAGCTGGCTGCCCGTCTGATCATTGATAACCACCAGAAGATGACGAACGATGGGCTGTTCTCCGTGGTGGATGGACTCCACGAGATGGGTCTTGCATCGTATGACTACTGGCGGTGTGCAGACGATTACCCGAATGAGTACCAGGCGATGTTCGATTTTTCTCGTGACTTTATGTTTGACTATTTTGGATTCAAGACCCTTCAGAAGGGATACTTGCTTCCCGGTGAGCGCCCGCAGCATATGTGGATGCGCGTTGCCATCCAGCTCCACGGCACTGACTTTCCCCGCGTGAAGGAGACCTACGATGCCCTGTCGCAGGGATTTTTTATTCACGCTACTCCCACTCTTTTCAACTCAGGAACCAAGCACCCTCAGCTGAGCTCGTGCTTCCTGGTTCATATGCAGGATGATTCGATCAAGGGTATCTACGATACGCTGGGTGAGTGTGCGCAGATATCCAAGTGGGCTGGCGGCGTCGGTCTGTCTGTTCACAATATCCGTGCTCGCGATGCGACCATCAAGGGCACCAACGGCAAGTCGACGGGACTGACTCCGATGCTCAAGGTCTTCAACGATACCGCCAAGTATGTGAACCAGGGTGGCAAGCGTAACGGATCCTTTGCCATCTACCTTGAGCCGTGGCACGCAGATATTGAGGAGTTCCTGCGTCTCAAGCTCAATACGGGCACAGATGATGAGCGTGCCCGTGATCTGTTCTATGGACTCTGGATCTGCGATCTGTTTATGCAGCGCGTGGAACAGGATGGCTACTGGTCGCTGTTCAGTCCGGATACGTGCCCTGGTCTGTCAGACTCGTGGGGCGATGCATTCAATGAGCTGTATTGCGGATACGAGCGCAAGAATCTCGCGGTGAAGGAGATCCCGGCTAAGAAACTTTGGCAGATGATTGTAGATGCACAGATCCAGACTGGTGGACCGTATCTTCTGTATAAGGATGCGTGTAACTCCAAGTCCAACC
>Ga0208379_1000647_pt1 | contig 14785 bp, 2 predicted proteins | sample CryBogCBE02Aug07_FD_184559 | JGI IMG/M metagenome (GOLD analysis project Ga0208379, IMG submission 184559) | Freshwater microbial communities from Crystal Bog, Wisconsin, USA - CBE02Aug07 (SPAdes) | ecosystem: Environmental > Aquatic > Freshwater > Lake | place: Crystal Bog, Wisconsin, USA... | reverse complement strand
TTGTTTACCAGCAACATACTGATAGTTTACATGACCAATATCTGGATTGGTTTCTACGTCAATTAAATCAACAATAGCACGTAATGTAATGCCATCAATTTCACGTGTGGTTATACCATCATAAAAATGTGGTTGTGCTTTGATCTCAATCATACTTTGACTGACATCTGCTATACCTGAACATATTTTTGCTACTTGTGCCTGCCATTTATCAATGGCTAATGGTTCCGTTTTCCCCGATCTTTTTGTTACTGTTATTTTCATGTTTAACCTAATTTACTTTTTAGTGGAGTTATATCAATTTTTTTCTTTACCACAAAATCTTGTAGTGAGTTATTTAACACAGTATCAGGCCAATAATTCATCACATATTTTGCGCTGTCCACTAAGACTAATACCACTTCGTTGTTATTATGATCTAAACCTTCAACAAAATCAATATCTTGTATACCCAGTAACATTAAGGTATACATCATACCCAAAGCCCTGCTATAAATACAGTATATATTATCACTTATTAATTGCCATGGATTAGGCCATTCATTTATTAAATCAGTATGAAGATAATAAGTTTGTATTGGGGTTTTTTGCCAAAACTTATCAACCTCTATAATTATTTTTTCTAGAGGTTGATTTTGTAGTTTACTTCTGAGTTCTGACCAGGCTTTTAATCTTGTTTCGTATTCTAATAAAAATATGTTAGTCACATACTATATATCAATTATACACGTCCTACTACTATTTCTATAGTGCCTGTGTCGCCGTCAAAGTTTTCCAATGCTTTACCAATGATTGTACCAGCACGTGCACTGTTATTTGCCACAGCATAGCCATTTGGTCCGCTTACCATTAAATCACCTTTGCGTACAGTACCACTTACTTTAGTTGGTACACGTCCTTGTAATGCAATTTCAGCAGTGTATTCACCTTTACAGCCTGCGTTCATTACATACGCTGGGTTAGTTGATACTACACCTGCTACACGAGTGCTGTCAGATTCATTGGCAATAGTTACTTCCGCGTCTCCACCAAATAACAATACTGTGCCTGGTTCATACTTATCGTCAGCAGTATAAATTTCTGCCAAGTCAGCGTATGTAGCGTTCCATCTGCTACCCGCACTTAATGTCCAGTTACCAGTAATTGTACCTGCTGTTGTGTTTGCACCAGTTGTTAATGTTGTACCGTATAATGTAGCAGCCGAACCACCTACTGTACCACTGGTTGTAAAGTTACCTGCACTTACGTTAGCAGTTACACTCAATGAACTTAGTGTACCTACACTTGTAATGTTTGGTTGAGCAGCACTTGATACAGTAGCAGCATAACCGTTAATGTTACCTGAAATTGTACCAGTTACTGTTAATCCACTTAATGTACCAACACTTGTAATGTTTGGTTGTGCCGCGCTTGATACTGTAGCCGCATAACTTGTTGTTGGTACACTTAATGTGCCAGTAACGTTAGCACCAGGAATACTTGTTAAACCAGCACCTGAACCATAATGTGCGCCACCTGCGTTAGCAATGATATTACTACCAGAGATATTACCTGTTACAGCAAGGCTACTTAAAGTGCCTACACTTGTAATGTTTGGTTGAGCCGCAATATAAACTGTACCTGCTACTAATGCGTTACCAACTTGTCCACTTACATTGCCGCCGGCTACTGAGTTAGCAGTGGTTGCATAAGCAACTGCACCTGTTACGTTAGCACCAACTAAGTTGGTTAAGCCTGCACCGTTACCTGAGAATATACCCGTGTTAGCGGTAAATGCTGATGCTGTTACTGTACCACTTACACCTAAACTTGTTAGTGTACCAACTGAAGTAATAACAGGTTGTGCCGCTGTTGTCACTGTACCTGCTGTAGTTGCTGTAGCAACTGACAAGTTAGCAACTGTAGTTGTTGATGTAACTACTAGAGGAGCAGTACCTGTTGCAACAGTTGAAATTAATTGACCAGATACGTTAGCGTTACCTGCTGTAATATTACCTGTTACTGATAATGATGTTAATGTACCAACTGATGTAATGTTAGGTTGCGCATTTGTATAAACAGTACCTGCAACTAATGCATTACCTACTTGTCCGCTTACGTTAGCACCTGCCACTGAGTTAGCAGTAGTTGCAAATGCCACTGCACCTGTTACGTTAGCACCTGCCACTGCATTTGCTGTTGTTGCATATGTAGCGAGACCAACAGCACCTGATACGTTAGCGCCAGCTACTGAGTTAGCAGTTGTTGCGTATGCCACAGCGCCAGTTACGTTAGCACCAGCTACTGAGTTAGCAGTAGTCGCATAAGCAACTGCACCTGTTACGTTAGCGCCGGCTACTGAGTTAGCAGTACCTGCATATTGTGCATTCAAGTTAGCAACTGTAGTTGTTGATGTAACTACTATAGGAGCAGTACCGGTTGCTACGCTTGATACTAATTGACCTGCGGTCGTTACGTTACCACCAGTCACGTTACCTGTAGCAACGATTAGACCTGCAGTTCCCAAATTACCAACGTTAGCATTACCGGTTGCAGTAAATATACCGTTACCAAAAGTAGTATTAGCAGTTGCATTACCAACAATTAATGAAGTCAATGTACCAACACTTGTAATGTTAGGTTGTGCATTTGTATATACAGTACCAGCAACTAATGCATTACCTACTTGACCACTTACGTTAGCACCTGCTACTGAGTTAGCAGTAGTTGCATAAGCAACAGCACCACTTACGTTAGCACCTGCCACACTATTTGCAGTTGTTGCGTATGCCACAGCGCCAGTTACGTTAGCACCTGCAACTGAGTTAGCAGTAGTTGCATAAGCAACAGCACCTGTTACGTTAGCACCTGTAATACTACTTAATGCGCTACCATTGCCAATGTGATTACCTATGATGTTAGCACCATTAATATTACCAGTTACGTTTGCGTAACCTGTAACGTTTGCACCTGTTGAAGTAACAACTAATACGTTAGCAGTACCAGTAGCACTTAAGTTGATGTTACCGTTAGCAACTACGTTAACGTTACTGTTACCATCTGCAAGTGTGCTGATACCAGCAATGCTTGATGCGGTCAACGTACCGTTAACTGTTAAGTTGCCAATGTTAGCATTGCCTGTGTTAGCATACAAGTTACCTGCTGTTACTGAGCCAGTTACAGCCAATGAAGTTAATGTACCAACACTTGTAATATTAGGTTGTGCATTTGTATATACTGTACCAGCAATTAATGCGTTACCTACTTGTCCAGTTACGTTGCCACCTGCGATAGCACTTAAACCACTACCATTACCAGTGAACACACCTGTATTAGCAGTAATATTAACTGCTGTAACAGTACCGTTTACACCTAGAGTTGTTAATGTACCAACACTAGTAATGTTTGGTTGACTTGCTGCTGCTGTTGTCAATACTGTTGTAGCAAAGTTTGCTGTTACTAAGTTACCTAAGTTAGCATTACCTGATGTGATATTACCAGTTGTGGTAATTGTATTGCTTCCTGCAGCAATAGTACCAATAATATTACCGCCTGTGATGTTACCTGTACCTGTAATTACACCACTACCAAATCCTAAGTTACCAACATTAGCGTTACCTGTAACTGTCATTGCTGATAAGTTTGCGTTTGTTGCGCCAATATTGCCAACATTAGCATTGCCAGTAGCATTTAATGTGCCACTTACATTTACACCTGTACCAGTTACTACTAAGATATTTGCGTTACCAGCAACTGAAGTATTGACATTACCATTAGTTGTTGGGATAGTAATTGTTGAAGTACCATTAATTACTTCGCCTGCATATGTTGAATAGTTTGCGTTAGCAATTGTACCAACAATGTTAGCAGCAACTAATGAACTTAAACCATTACCATTACCAGTAAATACGCCTGTATTTGCTGTGAAGTTTGGAGCAGTTACAGTGCCGTTAACATTTAAACTACTTAATGTGCCAACACTTGTAATATTAGGTTGACTACCTGTTACTAATGTACCAATTAATAAGTTAGCACCAATGTTGCCGCTGTTAGCATAGACATTGCCTGCTAAGATATTACCAGTAACATTAGCAACTGTTAAGTTGCCAAGACTTGTAATGTTTGGCTGTGCTGCTGTTGTTAATGTACCTGTTAAGTAGTTAGCAACTGCTAAGTTACCCAAGTTAGCATTGGCTGCTGTTAAGTTGCCTGTTAATACAGCGATGTTTGCGCCAACATTACCAAAGTTGGCATTACCTGTAGCATTTATTGTACCAGTAATGTTTGCGCCAGTACCTTTTACTGCTAATGTTAAATTACCTGCTGAGTATACATCAACTTCACCACCTGCAGTTGGAATGCTTACATTACTTGTACCATTTGCTACATTGCCAGCATATGCTGAGTAGTTTGCGTTTGCTACAATACCAGTAACATTAGCACCAGTGATACTTGATAAGTTTGCGCCACTGCCTTGGAAGTAGTTAGCAATTACTAAGTTACCTAAGTTAGCATTATCTGCTGAAATATTACCAGTACCGCTGTTTGTAATTGCTAAGCCAATAGCAGTAGCATTACCAATATTTGGTGTTGTTAGTGATGGACTTACTTGACGTATAAATGTGCCACTACCTGAACCTGTGTATTCAGTAGCAGTCAAGTGATAGTACTGTAATGAACTACCACCTTGTAATCCTGCTAAGTTATCGTGTAATGTTACTAATGGAGTTTGAACAGTTGAACTTGTTGAAGTACCATTCAATGTAACACTAACGTTCTTAGTACCGCCACCAACCGCTGTAGTAGCCGCAATCACTGTAGCAAGACCAACAGTGGTGTTTGCTAGTGCTGTTGCACCTTGTGTTGTATTGAAATCATATGCAGCCAATGTAGTTGTCAATGTTGCTGAACCAACAAAGAACGTTTCGTCTAACACTTTAATTGTAACTGCGCTTTCATTTACATATGTGCTTAGTGTTGTAACTGTTGCCGATGTGCTGTTTGCTATAGCAGTGATCTGCATCAAAGCATTTGGTGTCTGTAAGTAACTTGCTAAACTTACATTTGAACTTGCAGTCGATGTTGCAAATGGTGTACTACCTGTTGCTTTAGCAGTTCTGCTTGTACCTGTACCAGTAATAGTTATTGTACCACTGTAAGGGGTAACAATGTACTGTGACACTGCCATACTAGGTGCGCCACCACCAGTTGAGTTAGCATTAGCCCAAATACTATATGACCATGTACCTGCATCCAATTGAGTTCTGCTTAATGAACCTGTTTCAAACACACCAAATACTTCTGATGTATTCTGAGGGATACTACCAGACACATAACTTACTGCGGTTGTGTTTGGTGTACCGTTTAATGTTTGAATATTAGCATAGTTGTTTGTAGTTGGGCCCGCAAGAATTTGTGGGCTTGTGAACCAGAAGTTAACTGATGCACCTGCACTTACTGTTGAACTTTGATTTTGGTTAACCCAATTTACACCGTTATATCCAAGAACCTGACTTAATGATGGGTTTGTGATAACAACGTCTGATAAACTTGAACTAAGTAACAAGCCTGTGATGCCTTGACCATTACCAGTAATATAGTTTGCTTGTACTAAGTTGCCACCGTTGATATTACCTGCTGTGATATTAGCAGTAATATTAGCATAACTTGCGTTGATGATATTTGCGCCGTTGATGTTTGAACTTGTACCGCTTAAGTTAATATCGCCATTACCGTTTAATGTAATACCACCTGCAAAGAAGTTACCTGTAATATTAGCATTGCCTGTTGCGTTTAAGTTGCCAGTGATGTTAGCGTTACCAGCAGTTAATAATTGTGTGACAACAACATTACCTGCTCCAACATTACCAACATTAGCATTACCTGTAATGTTTGCTGTACCTGTGATGTTTGCGCCAGTTGGTGTAACAACGAATGATAAGTTACCACCTGCATAGTGATTGATGTTGCCACCAGATGATGGAATAACTACATTACTTGTACCATTTGCTACAGTAGCACTATTGCTTACTTGACCTGTTACATTAGCACCAGTTAATGCTGTTAAGCCACTACCGTTACCTGTAAAGATACCTGTACTTGCGTTTGCTACAATGTTACCATATACATACAAGTTACTTGTGTTTGTGGCATTACCTAATTGTAGATAAGCATTACCTTCTTGTACTTGTGTTGAGAACCATGGGTGATTGTCCCACTCTTGTGAGCCACCTGTATAACTTAATACTGTAGCACCACCTGCTTGAATTGTCCAAGATTGACTACCTGTGTAAGTTTGAATTGTAACTACACCATTACTGTTGTTATTAAATGTATAGCCTTGACCAATCTGCATGGTTGTATTATTTGGCAACACAACAGTATATGGAGCAACACCGTATACAAGAACATAGCCAGGACTATTTACAGTTAATGATGAACTACCACCACTTGTTGCTGTGATGCTTAATGTTGCTGGAATAAATGTTTGACCGTTAACTGCGCCAGTAAAGTTAGCATTATTAGCATTAACATTACCTAATTGTGCTGTAGTTCCTGACACATACAAGTTACCACTGATATTTGCTTGACCATTGCTTAATGTTAATTGAGGTGTGGTATTACCCGCAACATACATATTGATGTTGCCGTTGCCTGTAATATTAATATTACTGTTGCCATTGGCTAATGTACCAACAAAGTTAGCACTTGTGGTATTACCTGTGACTGCTAAACTTGTTAATGTACCAACACTTGTAATGTTTGGTTGAGCATTTACTGTGACATTGCCCGCATAGTTAGCAAAGTTTGCTGTGACCGCACTTGTTACATTGCCAACTACATTTCCGCCAACAATATGACTTAAACCATTTGCGTTGCCAGCAAATACATAACCAGATGTTGCTGTAATATTACCATATGCTACTAAATCAACTTCTGTTGTGCCGTTGCCAAGTTGTAATAAGTTTCCACTTGATATTGTTGTTGATGATAAGAACGAGTGAACATCCCAGTTGTTTGTCCCTGCAACACTGTCATATATAAATTGAGAAATAGCACCTGACATTACTGTGAATAATGTTGTACCACTATTAGTCTTTACAGTTACATTACCTGTACTATTATTATTAATAGTATATGTTTGACCTAACTGAATTGTTGATTCTAATGGTAAGTTAATTGTGTAATCATAAGTGCCTAATACTGTTGTATATGGCGCACTTGTTGCTGTTAATGATGTGCTGCCGCCGCTTGTTGTTGTAATAGTTACTGTCTGTGATACAAAGTTTAAGCCATAAACAAGACCGCTAAAGTTAGCATTAGCCGCTGAGATATTACCTGTGATGTTTGCTGTTCCGCCAATGTTGGCGTTACCGTTGATATTTGTGCCACCGTTATAAATTGTCAATTGACTTGTTGTGTTACCTGCTACATAGTGATTAATATTAGCATTACCTGTAATACTAATATTACTATTACCGTTTTGTAACAAACCACTGTTGATTGTTGTGATGTTACCAGTTGTAGCAATCAATGTTGCTGTGCCCAAGTTACCAACGTTAGCATTACCTGATACATTTGCTGTACCAGTAATATTTGCACCAGTGCTTGTTATTGTCATTACGTTAGCAGTACCAGTAACACTCATATTGATGTTACCGTTGTTTATAACAGTAATATTACTATTGCCGTCTGCTAATGTGTTAACTGCTAAGTTTGCCGCAGTCAATGTACCATTAACAGTTAAGTTACCGATGTTGGCGTTACCTGTATTTGCGTAGATATTACCCGCTGTGATATTACCTGTTGTAGTAATAGCATTTGAGCCGGCAGCGATTGTACCAATGATATTGCCACCTGTAATATTACCTGTTGTAGTGATTGTGTTACTTCCGGCTGCGATAATACCGATGATGTTACCACCTGTAATATTACCTGTACCAGTAATTACACCACTATCAAATCCCAAATTACCTACGTTAGCATTACCAGTTGTAGTAATTGTATTGCTACCTGCGGCTATTGTACCAATGATGTTACCACCTGTGATATTACCTGTACCTGTGATTACACCGCTACCAAATCCCAAGTTACCAACGTTAGCATTGCCTGTAGCACTGATTGTGCCATTACCAAATACGGTGTTTGCAGTAGAATTACCAACTGTTAAGTTAGCCAATGTACCTACTGACGTAATATTAGGCTGAGCATTTGTATAAACAGTGCCTGCTATTAATGCATTACCAACTTGACCAGTTACATTACCACCTGTAATAGAACTTAATGCGCTACCATTACCATAATGATTGCCTGTGATGTTACCACCGGTAATGTTACCTGTACCAGTGATTACACCTGATCCAAAGCCTAAATTGCCTACATTAGCATTGCCAGTAGTTGTAATTGTATTACTTCCGGCTGCGATTGTACCAATTAAATTGCCACCAGTGATGTTACCTGTTGTAGTGATTGTGTTGCTACCTGCCGCAATTGTACCGATGATGTTGCCACCAGTGATGTTACCTGTTGTAGTAATTGCATTGCTACCTGCCGCAATTGTACCGATAATATTTCCACCAGTGATGTTACCCGTTGTTGTAATTGCATTTGAGCCGGCTGCAATAGTACCGATGATGTTACCGCCGGTGATGTTACCTGTAGTTGTGATTGCATTGCTGCCGGCGGCTATTGTACCAATAATATTACCACCGGTAATGTTACCTGTACCAGTAATAACACCTGAACCAAATCCTAAATTACCAACGTTAGCATTACCTGTAGTCGTGATTGTATTACTTCCGGCTGCGATTGTACCAATTACGTTACCTGCTGTAACATTACCTGTACCTGTGATAACACCTGATCCAAAGCCTAAATTACCTACGTTAGCATTACCTGTGATGTTTGCTTTTGTTAAGTTAGCAATATTTGCGCTAAGATTACCTGCTGTAGACAAGTTGCCACCGGACACATTGCCTGTTGCATTGATTAAGCCGCCTGCGTTTAGATTTCCGCCAACGCCTACACCGCCTGCAACTTTCAATGCACCTGTTGTGCTACTTGTTGAAACTGTAGTAGGTTCGATACGGAATTGTTGACTTGCATTACTAAAACGCATGACTTCGCCGTTAGCAAGAGGGCTAGTAGCAAAGATGATATCGTTTGTTGTGCCAGTTCCCATTGTAGCGATAACTAGATTACCACCTAGACCAGGAACACCTGATACGAATAGATAACCATCATTTGGTGCAGTAATTGTAAAGTTTGCGTCATTGTATGTAGAACCAGTAAAGCCCATGTCTACCCAACCAGCAGTAGCATTACCATTATCACCGTAACCTACCCAGTCTACACTCGCATTTGCATTTTGATTGACCAATGAAGCTGCCGCATATTGATCAGCGTTTGCACTACCGATTAACACTGAGTTGGGGAAACTTGCTTCTTGTGAAGTATTAGAACCAATAAACAATGCATTACCAACAAGCATGTTGTTATTTGCAATAACATTAGTATTAGATGTGATGTTACCGTTAGCAACAATAGTATTTGTAATATTTGCATTGTTACCAGCAATATTACCTGTTACTGTTACGTTTTGTGCAAAATTACCATAATTAGCAGTTAACAAGTTACCTAAGTTTGCATTGGCAGAAGTTAAGTTACCTGCGATAGAAACTGCATTTGTTGTTTTATTAAATGTGAATCCACCAGTTGAGTTAGCATTTCCGTTATCATTGAATACAACGTCTGTGTTGCTACCAGGAATCACAATGTTACCACTGATGTTACCAACAATGCTATTAGCATAAACATTACCTGCAACGTGTAAGTTGCCACCAATACCAGCACCACCTGCAACAGTTAGTGCACCAGTTGTATTGCTTGTTGAAACAGTAGCAGGTTTGATTTGGAATGTTTGTAATGTGTTATTAAAACGCATTACTTCATTGCCGGTGTCATAACCGTTACCAAACACAATGTCGTTATTTGAGCCAGTTCCAGCAGTTGCGATAACTAAGTTACCACCAAAGCCAGGAACGCCTGATACTACAAAGTAACCGTCACCAGGTTGTGTTAGACCTGTGTTAGGTACATCATATGTAGAACCTGTCATGCCCATATCAGCATAACCCGCTTCAGCATTACCATTGTCAACATATGCTACCCAGTCAGCACTAGCGTTTGGATTTTGATTAACTAAACTTGCTTCCGCATAGTTTCCTGCGTTTGCTGTAGCAAGAAGAATTGAGTTAGGAAAATTACTTTCTTGGTTAGCGGCATTGGCACCAATGAAAGCAGCATTACCTGCATATATATTGAGGTTAGCTTTAACGTTTCCAGATTGAACATTAGCACTAGTATTGAATCCTTGTCCAGCATTTACAGAACCACTATTTGCATAGATGTTTCCGGTAGAAACAGTTAAATTTCCTGAAGTAATATTTGCGTTAGCAGCTTGTAAACTTTTGTATGCTGTAAGATTATTTGATGAAGCATTATTTGTAACTGTTATATTACCGGTAGTTATATTACCACCGTTTACATCTAACGCATTATTAGCAGCGTCATATGTAAAATTAATATTGGCTCCTAAATCACCATTATTATTGTATTGTATTTGAGAATTGCTTCCTGCTGCTTTTAAGAAATCAACTGGCTGACCATTAGCATAGTAATAATTATTTGTAAAAATACCATCAACTGTGGCATTTCCTGTTACATCTAAATATCCTGTAACACTGATACCTGTATTACCATCTGTTGAATTGACAACAAAAATGTTTGGCGTCATTGATGAGTTTAATGTCAATGCTACATTAGAGTTATCATAGATATCCCAAAATGTTGGATTTTCTATAGAACCAATGCCACCATTTTGAATATATAAAGCAAAATTATTTAACCCACTGTTTTGTGCGTTTGCTAATACACCAATGTTATAACCAGCACTATGAGAATCTGTAGCATAAGCACGAATACCAACTGCCGCGCCTGTGTCTGTTGCGTTAGTAACGTGGCCTTCACCTTGAACACCTGTGCCTTTAGTGCCACCTGATGTTTGACCATAACCTAATACACCTATACCTGTGATATTAGCATTTGCGGCATTAGCCTTAGCTTCAGCTACTAAACCTATATTATCTGGATAGCTTTGAATTATATTAAAATTAGAAAATACTGCTGTAGCGTTTACATATTCACTGCCATTGGCGTATGTTCCTACATAACTATAGTTTGCTTTTGAAACATTAACAGTGCTTGTTGCGCCTAAATTTGCTGTACCATTTGAAGGGAAAGTTGTGTTACCTGTTGTGTCAAGAATCCAATTATAGTCAACACCAGAATTGGCATTAATATAAATATTACCGTTTAATGTTGGAATAGTTACATTACTATATCCATGTTGAATTTCTGTTACATTTGATGGAGTACCACTCCAACTTAAGTTACCAGTACCGTCAGTAACAAGAACATATCCGTTACTTCCACCTAGTATGTGTACATTAGCTACACTACCTAATTCGACATTAGAGCTATCTGTGAAGTCAACATTGCCACCTGATAATGTAATATTATTAGAAAGGAATGTGCCGTTTACTGTAGCATTATTTGTTACTGAAACAAAGTTTACTGAAACAGCATTCCCTAAATTCGCATTACCTGTACTTAAATTTCCTAAAATGTTGGCACTGCCAGTGATATTTGCATTACCATTTAAGTAAACATAATTATTTGCTTTGTTAAATGTAAAATTTGCTGATGCACCAAATGTTCCGCTATCATTAAATTGAACTTCAGTATTAATACCGCCCGGGTTGCCATTACCTCCGCCGCCACCTGGTGCCCAAGTTAAATTACCTGTGCCATCTGTTTGTAAGTAATAGTTAGCAGAACCGCCAGTAATAACTACATTGCCTACATTACCTAAATTGGATGTGCTGTTGACTGTTAATGTATTAGCAGTGACGTTGCCATTAGCATCAATTACATTGATTATGCTATTGGCACCAACGCTAAATCCATCAACAGAATTAAGCGGTTTAAGTGCCATTAGATAGTCCTAAATTGTGTTGTCCAAACTGTGCTGTTAGTACTTGCTGGGCTTACTTGTAACGCAATATTACTACCAACAATATTAACTGCTAATGATCCAGTAACTGCTCCCAAGAATGTTGTTCCATATATGACGTAATCCGCAGATACACCATTTGTTACAGCCATAACTGTTGAAGCACTGTATTTAGTACCTAATGCGTCTACACCTTTAACAAAGAATTCAACACCAGTGATACCTGATACTGGGAATTGAACAATTGTTTGGTTAGCAGTAATTGCGGTTGTAGTTACTGTTGCCCACTGTATAGATGTGTTACCTAATACAATTTTAGTACTAATATTTGCGTTGTTAGCATTTACATAGCCTGTATTAGCATTAATGTTAGAAGTAACTGTTATATTACCATCATTTGTAACTGATACATTGCTTGAACTATTACCAACAAATAAGTTGCCAGTTAAGTTAGCATTGCCTTTAGTAATTGTTACATTACTTGAAGTATTACCAACAAACAATGTACTTGTAACATTAGCATTTCCATTAATGTTAGCATCATAGTTAGCAGTAATGTAGTTACCAAGAATATTTCCTGTAACATTAGCATTGCCTGTGATATGTGTTTCATTTAAGAAACTGTTACCAGCAGTTAAGTTGCCAGTAATATTAGCGTTGCCACCAATTAATGCGTCAAGTGTGATGTTAGCAACATTAGCAAAAATGTAATTTACGCCTGTAATGTTACCGCCACTACCTGTACCAACTCGTACATTGCCTGTAATGTTTGCGTTGCCGCCAACAATCAAATCTGTACCAATGTTAGCCCAGTAGTTAGATGTGAATGTGTTTGCGTTCGCATAAGTGTTTACAGACAACACATTGGTAAGTATTACGTTTTGTGCGCTTAAATTGTTACCATCTACATTACCATTGCCACTAGTGTTCCATTCTAAACTTTGGAATGTGGCATCGCCAATGTTTGGTGTAACAAGATTTGCGCCTGTTTTAACAGCGATGTTACCGCCGATAATAGCAGTTGTATCGTTATCAACATTAGCACTAATTACTGTGCCAGTTACAGAAATACCATTTGCGCCTGTGTAACTACCTGATTGACTGAATTGTGTAAATGAAATGTTTGATATACCAATATCAATTTCACCGGCAGTTTGTAATACCCAACTTGATCCTGCCCACATTACACCTTGTGAGATAAAGAAGTACGAGCCAGCACATAATGAGTTAGCACTTTTTGGGACAAATGTATCGCCGTCAGCGCTTCTTGTAAGTACCCAGTTTGTTGAAACGCTACCGTTGTTGGTTACATCATAGATACCATTGTATGCTTGATTTGTTTGACCATTAACAAGCACACGTTGACCGTTAGCCACCGCAATACTATCAATTGTAAGTGCTGCTTGTGTGCCATTATTTGTCAATGTTGCGCCAACACCCGATTGTGCTAGTGCTGGTTGACTTAAGCCTGTTCCTGCTGTTAAGTTAGCAACAATTGGTCCGAAGTATGTTTCTTTCAATGTTATTTGGTTTGGAGCAGGAACTGTATCTACCCAATAAACGTCTGGGGCGGCATTCAATCCATTAAACGCATTTGTAAATGAGATATCACTATTTGCGCTTAATCCGTGGTTTGTACTGAATTGAACAGTATTGTTGCCAATAATGGCTGTAACAGTCAATGTTGAACCACCGTTGGCATATGTAGCATTTAAGTTGCTACCTGAATATGCGTTAGCAGCAGTGTGAATAAACAAACCTGTTGCTGTACTGTCAACATATTGTTTTGTAGCAGCATCTTGTGGATTTACTGGATCAGCGAGACGTGTGATGTATGTACTGTGTACGTCAACATTACCAGCACCACCTGGTACTAAGTTAATATTGTATGTACCGTTAGCAACACCATCACTTTGTAATAATAAGTATGTGCCTGTACTTGTTAATGTGTTACCAATAAATTTAGCATTAGTTACAACATTACCAACAACATTGGCATTGCCATCTATGTAAACATTACCTGATGATTCATTAAATGTAAATGCCGCATTGCCAACTAAGTATGAACTACCGTTAGCATAGATAATTTGTGTACTTGTTGCTGAAGTTAATTTTGTGTTGTATGCTGTTAATAATGTTGTAACATTAGCATTACTTACTAATAAGTTAGCGGTAATGTTTGCGCTATTAGCAGTAACATTACCATTAGCAGTAACATTACCATTAGCATTTACATTACCGTTAGCATTTAAATCATAAGTTAAGTTTGCGTAGTCAGCAAATAAGTAGTTAACACCACTGATGTTACCACCAGTGCCGCCACCTGTTTGAATGTTGCCAACAACTTCAAGATTACCTTGAACATTGGCATCATTAGCAAAGTTTGCGTAGTTGGCTGTGACTAAGTTGCCTAAGTTTGCTGTACCACCAATTGGGAAATATGTATTACCTGTAGCATCAAACAGCCATTCGTAAGTACCATTTGTATAAATGTAAACATTATCGTTAGCATTTGGAATTGTTACATTGCTATTACCGTTAACAATTTCAGTAGCACTAATTGAATACCAATTTAAGTTGCCTGTACCGTCTGTTTGTAATACTTGACCGCTATTACCACCATAGATATGTACGTTAGCATTTGAACCTAATTTAACATTAGCACCGTTGGTATTAAAGTCGATAGTTGCGCCACTACCAACACTAAATGTTCCGTTAGCACCAAATACATAT